>Ga0224558_1002829_pt1 | contig 15354 bp, 12 predicted proteins | sample 714S32024metaG_FD_180682 | JGI IMG/M metagenome (GOLD analysis project Ga0224558, IMG submission 180682) | Peat soil microbial communities from Stordalen Mire, Sweden - 717 S3 20-24 | ecosystem: Environmental > Terrestrial > Soil > Wetlands > Peat | place: Sweden: Norrbotten County, Stordalen... | reverse complement strand
GTTTTTGCCTCAGACCGGGGTTTTCAACCCCTTTGCGTCAGTTGAAAACCAAGAACAGTTCGATGGTTCAAGGGCCGTCTACCGTCGGGACTGGGCCTACCTAGTCACGATCACCGGCAGCGACGGCGCTGGCACCTCCACGCAGACGGTGTCGGGAACGACGCTGACAGCGAGCTTTACCGTGGACTACACCCCGAACTGGTCGGTGACCGTGCAAGCGCACAACGCCTTCGGATGGGGTCCCTCGTCGAGCGTTTTTACGCTGGGAGGCTTGTAACTGAGAGTCGTGGGACGTTGGGGGAATGTGAGTTTAGAGTGAACTTCCTCCCCGACCTCTGATTACTGGTCACCGATCATCGGTCCCAGAGCTCTAGCCCGGTGAGTTTCCGGCCCTCGTGCGCGCCCCGGTGACGCTCTGTGAACAAAGTGAACCAAGATATGCCAGGCGGCAGCCCTTTCCCAACCTCGGGGAACACCCCCAGAATCGCCAAATCTTGGTTCAGTTGCCTGCAGAACTCTTGAGTTGCTGGACAAGCTGCTGCTAGCGGGAGGTCTGGATTTCTTCGTCCCCAAAGGAGACCAGCACTCGCAAACTCCTCTCGCTGAAAGAGTGTAATTCAAGCCGGGCGGCCGGCGTCAGGGGGCTGGCTTGGATCTCAGCGGGCAATTGCAAGAGATTCATGACCTGGGTGACACGAGCACGCGAAATGCCTTCCCGGGACGCGATTCTGGCCTTGTTGAGCCTGGCATTGTGTTCCATCTATTGGTGCCACGACTGTGCCAACAGAAACGGATGCATGCGCAGTTCCTGGACCTGGGGCTGCTCCTCAGTCGTGGGGGCGAGGTCCTCCAGGATGCGGGTTGGGAAGGGGAGTGGATGGACGACGAAAAACTTTGCGCCCCACCGCGAGAAGGGTATGCTGACCGTCAGACAGAGATCCCAGCAGGTTCGGATTTTAGCCGCGCCTGCGGAGCCAATTACTAAGTCGCTGGAATGCGGCGATTTGTGCTTCAAATCAGGCAGCGCAGCGGGTCACTGTCAGGGGTTTTGTCAGCAAATCGGTTTCGTCAGCGACAACTCCACCACAATTCGTGCCGATTAGGCGCGAATCTGGCCACTACCCGCTCACGAACAATTCTCGCTGCGTTGTATCCTCACAAGCAATGTGGATGTTATGAGGAAGCGGTATCGAATGTTCCGGCGCTGCAGCGTCTTTTGCCTCCACGATAACCTCAGCGGCAGACAGGAAAGCCTGCATATGCGAAACCGGGCGGATGCGGAAAGACTGTTTCACGCCAAGAACGAGGCTGCTCAGGGGCCGTTGCTGAACCGGGACTTGGGTCGGGCTTACCTCGCCGCCAGCGACCCCGATTCGACACGACGAACCTGGACAGTCGTCATGGAAGAACTTCGCTCGCATGGCCGGGCCAGCACACAACTGCGTTGCGCCCGCGCTATGCGGGACACCGCCTTGGATGGCATCCGGGATAAACCGATCATCGAAACCAACGCCGCCGACCTCTTGGCCGCGCTGCGGTCGGGAATATGAGAAGAAGAGCGTCGTCCAGCCAGTAGCCCAAGCCGAGCCCGCCCCGGAGGGCCTTTCCAAGGAGACGACGACAAACAGTGGTTAACCGCCACGAGTGCCTTCACTCCTTTTGTCGTGACTCAGCTAGTCACGCGGCTATTTTTCCTACCTTTGACTGACATTTGAAAGTATGGAAACGGTCCTTTTTCGCATCGCGGTCTGTTGCGCTGCCGTGTGCCTGCTGCCAGGCCCTGCATCCGTCCGGGCTGGTGAACTCTCGAACCAACAGCGCGACTGGTTGCGGAAGGCGCGACGCCAGGATACCAACGGCTGGGTTTATTTGCATATCGAAGGAACGCCCGAGGAGCGAGGGTTCCAGCACGGTTATTTGCTGGCCAAAGAAATCGCCCAGGCGGTCAAGACGACTCGCGAGGAATGGCATCATGACAGCGGCATGGAGTGGAGCTGGCTGCTGGCCAAATCGCGGCGATTCATCAACCCCAAGGTGGATGCCGAAAACCGGGCGGAGATCGAGGGCATCGCGGAGGGTGCTCGGGCCAACGGGTTCGATACCACGCCCGACGAGATCATTGCCTACAACGCCATCATCGACCTGGCGGAGTATTGGTGGCCTGGGGAAAAGAAGAAGTGGGATTACAATTCGCCCAACCGCCCAAAGGAGGCTTGCAGCTCATTCATCGCGGTCGGGTCGGTCACTGCTGGTGGCGATGTGGTCCTGGGACATAACACAATGTCCGGCTATGTGGACGCCTGCTACAACGTGATCGCCGACATCGCCCCGGCCAAGGGACACCGCATCATAATGCAGACCCAGCCGGGATGGGTGCATAGTGGCTCGGATTTCTTCATCACCGACGCTGGTCTGGTCGGTTCCGAAACCACCATCGGAGGCTTTCACGGGTTCAAGGAAAAGGCAGTGCCGGAATTTGTCCGAATGCGCCGCGCCACGCAGGACGCCTCGACGATCGAGGAGTGGTGCCAGATCATGAAGAAGGGCAACAACGGCGGCTACGCCAACGCCTGGCTCCTGGGTGATGTGAACAAGAATGAGATCGCCCGCCTCGAACTGGGCCTCAAATATGTCAACTTCGAGAAGAAGCGCGACGGCTTCTTCGTCAGCTCAAACGTCGCGGAGGACGTGAGGATCCTCCGCCTGGAAACCGACATCGAGGACACGGACATCCGTTTGTCCGGCGTGGCGCGGCGGGTGCGCTGGACCGAGCTGATGCGCCAACATGCCGGGAAGATCGATCTCGAACTGGCCAAGCAATTTGAAGCCGATCACTACGATGCCTATTACAAGAAGGACCATCCCAGCGATCGCTCCTTGTGCGCCCACGGCGATCTCGATGACCGCAGGAACGCGCCCGGCGTCCCGTTTTCACCCAAAGGCACTTGTGATGGGAAGGTGGTTGACTCAAAACTCGCGAAAGAGATGGCGTTCTCGGCGCGTTGGGGTTCGGCCTGCGGGACACCTTTCGATGCCGACAGCTTCCTGGCCGAGCACCCGCAATTCGATTGGATGAAGGGCCTTTTGAAAAGCCGCCCGAGCCAGCCTTGGACGGTCTTTCGCGCCCCGAAAAATGACTAAATCAATCCCGTGAAGTCCCGGCTAGAACAGGATGCCTGAATGCTCGTGGATTCAAGACGCCGAACGTCAAGGCATTCACCGCTCAGAGCATGAAGAACATCCTGAACCGGTTCACCGCCCGCCTGCATGAGATGGGCAGCCTCCCCACTTCGCCAACAAAATTGGTTGCTGGATAGAATCAGGGAGTTGCTGGCGGTTCAGATTGCCGCTTGCCATTGCCCTGGACCGATGCGAAGGACATAACCAACATGGGCAGCGAGTTTAAGCCGTTTTGGAACGAAGGCGAGACTGGCAATCCTGGGCAGGACTTCTGGTCGCCAGAATGCCGCCTGGCCGTCTTCGCCCTCGCCTCAACCTCCATCCTGAGCCTGCTGTCCGAGTTTTGCGGCGTCTCCTCGATGCGGGCGTTTACGCTGTGGATTTCGCTTCCCGCGCTGGTCGCGCTGCTGGCGGGAGCGCTGTTTGACCGCGCCCTTGGCAGCCAGCGCCTATGGCGCGGGATTGTGGTCGGCAGCCTCGCCGGTTTGGTTGCGGCCTTCGCCTACGACATTTTCCGGCTGCCCTTCGTGTTCGCCCACGGACTGGGCATCGAACGCATTCTGCCGCCGCTCCAGCTCTTCAAGGTGTTTCCTCGTTTCGGAGCCATGATCCTGGGCCAGCCGGTGGAGCAGCCTTTTTACTCCGTTCTCGCGCATCTGGTGGGCTGGGCCTACCACTTCAGCAACGGCCTGGCCTTCGGGATCATATATGTGGCATTGGTCGGCGACGCCAAGAAGCGGATATGGTTGTGGGCCGTGGTATTCGCGGTAGGGCTGGAGTTGGGGATGCTCTTCACGCCCTACGCGAAGTTCTTCGGCATCGTCTTGGCACCGAGCTTCGTGGTGGTCACCCTGGCCGCGCATTTGGTGTTCGGGGCCGTGATGGGGTTGTCGGCGTTAGGCTTGTCGAAGCTGCTGACCCCTGCGGCTTATCGATGAACAATCAGACACTCGCCGTGCCCTGCAATTGATCGTTTGAAGAGAGCTTTATGGCGTGGACGACAAGTCGGGCCTCTTCCCGCCAAACAGGGCAAGTTCAAGGATTTTGAAATAGCAATCCACATGCTCAAATCCGATCTCCCGCAGCCACTGACATTGATCCTCCATCGGGGCGAGTATGTTAGCAGCCTTATCGGGTCGATGGTAATACTCCAGCGCGATCTGCTCTTGCGTTTTGTTCGTGCCCACGCGCTCGTGGTGTCGGCACAGAGACTCGATGGAATACTGGTCAAAAATACCTTGCCCCCATTCAGACGCTGAGGCCACATGCTCCAGGTTCAAGAACAAACCGCCAGGAGCCAGCAGGTCGAATAACTCCTGGTAGATCGCCTTTTTCTTCTGGTCTGGCTGGTGGTGGATTGAAAAGCCAGAAACGATCGCGTCGAACGGCGCTTGCTCGACAACCGCTTTAACCCAGCCGGGCTGGCCGTAGTCCTGCACAACGAAGACCGCCTCGTATGGGGACGCGATTAACTTGTCCCTGGCTGCCGCGATCATCGTCTCGGAGAAATCCAGGAACACACCCCGCGCATCGGGACACCGGCCAAACAAAGCGCGTCCCAGGATGCCATCGCCGCAGCCCAAATCCATGAAACGCCTAACCTTCCGTGGGGCCTGTCCGACAATGAAGAGGATCAGCTCAATTTGCTGCGCGGCCAAGGGAATGGCTCCTCGGACTCCTTCCAGATACTGCTTTCCCAACGCCCCGGATTTCCAAATCTGATCGGTTGTATTCACGCTTTCGCTCTCAGCTTAAATCTGGCAACTGGTCCCGGCTCAGCAAGAGGCGGATCGACCGCGCCGCGCCCGGCGTCCGTGCGATGAGCCGCCGCTTCTCCAAGGTCACGACCATATTGTGGATCGCTGGACCCGAGACCTCAAAATAGCGCTGCATGTCGGCCTCGGCGGGCGCAATCCTGTGAATCTTCGTGTAGTAATAAATGAACGCCAGGTATTGCCCCTGCGTGTCAGTGTAAGTCGATTCCACACCGCGATTGTTGACCGTCAGCGGCTACCCGTCAATGGAGGCTTCTTGAAGATGCGCTCGTTTCATGGCCTCTATTTCAATTAGCCATAGAGGCACGGTGCTCCTCTGAAATGGTTCACGGTCTTGAGGGAGTTTGATACCGCGCCGGACAATTGCGAGCCGAGTGCCTTGAACGGCATCCACCAACTTTAGGGCTTCAATAGTCCTCATGCTCGCGGCCCCGGTCGCGATACGAATATGGGTGTGGTTGACTCCTCTTCGAGGTTGGTGCGGACCTGGTTCTGGCTGGCGCTGAATCGTCAGTGGCGACAGCGCACCTTGCCAGCCCGAGAACTAAGAAGTGCGGGACGAACTCCTTCCTGCCATCCTGTCTTTTCGTTCATATGGCGGCGAACGCGAGTATGCCGATTCTTTTGAAGAGCCAGACCTCCGTACAGTTGCACGCCACCCTGGCCCATGCTGGGGTGACCCCGCACCTGGCGCGGCGGCTTTTGGCGGCTTCTCTGAACCAAGGTGAACTGCCCACTCTGGGCAGCGATCTTACCGCACGGTTGCGGGATGACTTGCGCGCCTTGACGGAGATTCCTCATTTGACTCGGGTCCAGAAAGTCGTCTCGCCGCAGGACGGTTTCGCCAAATATCTGTTTCAAGGGCAGGGGATCGGACAGTTTGAAGCTGTCCGTATTCCTCTCTTCCATCGGCCCAACGACCTCAAATATGTGGCCTGCGTCAGTTCCCAGGTCGGCTGCGCAATGGGTTGTGCCTTCTGTGCTACGGGCCGCATGGGTTTTGGCCGCAACCTCGCCGCTTGGGAAATCGTCGATCAAGTCGTCAAAATGCAGGCGGACTCGCCTCATCCTATTCGCGGGGTGGTGTTCATGGGTATGGGGGAACCGATGCTCAATTACGACGCCGTGATGACGGCTATCCAAATCCTATCCGAGCCGTGCGGGATGGCCATTGCCGCCAAAGCGATCACGCTCTCCACGGTGGGCATCATCCCCGGCATCCGCCGCTTTACCGCCGAAGGGCATCGCGCTCGGCTGGTCGTCTCGCTTACTTCTGCGGACCCTCTCCAACGGCTGGCATTGTTGCCGGTCGAACGAGCGAATCCAACGCCGGACCTCATTCAAGCGCTTCGGGAGTATCACGCCGCCAGCGGGCAAAGGGTCACGCTGGCCTGGACCATGATCTCCGGGGTGAATGTCGGCGAGAACGACGCTCAAAGGCTGGCGGACTTAACCCGTGGCTTGCCAATCAAGCTCGACCTGATTGACGTGAACGATCCCTCCGGGCGCTTCCGCCCGCCCTCGCGAGCCGAGTTGGATAACTTCCGCGATGCACTGCGTATGAAGGTGGGTATGCCCGTGGCCCGGCGTTACAGCGGCGGTCAGGATATTCATAGCGCCTGCGGTATGCTGGCGGGCGTCAGGGTGTAAAACCAGCCAGGGGCGCACGGCTGGTTTAACAGCGGGTTGCCCCCAGCAGTAAAATGTCTCGAACGGCCATGTGCTCAAGTTGTGTCCGAGCTTCCGGCAAGCTCACCGCCGCCGCAAGTCAGCGTTTACGGCGGTGAGCATCGAGGACCGGCTGGCGAGAGGGTAATTCAGTCGCGCTACCCCGCTTGCCGGTCTGCCCGTCATCTTACCTAAGCACGACCACTTCATGGTCGAGGACGGAGTGAACTTGCAGGTGGATCCAGTTGGCGTGGGTTTTCGCGGTTTCGGTCTTGCCCGCGACGAGGAGACGAGCGCGCTTGCCCCGAACGTCGGCGGGCCTCTGGATGCGCAGCTTCAGCGGGCCGACTGGGATCAACTCATGCACCGGCTGGCGCCAAGTGCCGGCGCTGGTCAAGTTGACCAGATGGAGTATCAACCGGCCAGGCTGATGGTAGAGGTGGCAATCAATGAGGCCGGGACCTTCGACGACGACCGGAATGTCATCCTTGGCGGCCCAGCGAATCAGGTTGGCCAGCAGATCACCGTGATCGGGCAAGTTGTCCCGCCCAAAACGGCGGTCGAGGTCCGCCGGCAAGAACGCCACCCGAGCCCCGGCGGGGGTTGTGTTTAGTATTAAGCCGGGGATGTTTGTTTTCGGCTCGCGCATCCAGGCTGTCTCGGGCGGGTAGATCGGGAAGGCAGGCACCAAGGTGGCCAGCACTTCCGCCCGGGCATCCACTCGAAGGGACTCCAGCAGGCCGCCAAATGGCAAGATGTCTGTTGCCTCGAAGCCGCGCAACACAGGGTGGCGTTCGGCGGTGATGGCCGGTTCGTCATCGGTGTGGGGTCCGTCCACGCGGGCGCGGAAATCGGGGTTGAGCCGGAGATAGGTGTGAGCGGTGTCACTCGCCTGTTTCTTCCGCCGGGCCTCATCGCCGGCGCGCGGAGGGCCGGTCACATGGGTGCCGAACAGATCGGCGAGGGCGAAATCCGGGCGCGGGTCGCCCCATTCGTTGAAGCGGCTGGTCTCGCCGGTGGCCAGCAAACCGCCACCCCTCTCGACAAAGCGCCGCACGCTGGCGACCTGTGCATCCGACATCGCGCCAAGATTTGGCAGCACCAGAAGCGAGAATTGAGCTGCATCCCGTTCAAGGTGGTCCGCATGCACCGGCAGGTAGGGAATGCGCGCCCGGATGAGGGCCTGGGTGATACCCCGCCACGGCAAGTCCACCAGCAGGTCCGCGTCGTCACGCCCATAGAAATCCGTGTTCTGCTGAGACCACACCACGCCGACGCTGGCAATCGGCTGGCGGTTGACGAGGAATTCTTCGTGCTCCTTGTGCCAGCAATAGACCGGCTCGGCGGTCTGATACATGCGGCGGTCTTCGTGATAGGCGCCGATGTGATGCCACCAGGGCTGCAAGCCGCCGGCGATGCCGTCGAGCATCCACATCCGCGCCTCGGCAGGCGGTTTGCTGGCCAGCCGGAACGTGGGCCGTCCCGCTTGATACAGGGCCATGCTCTCGGGGACGAGCTTGTCCCAGCCGAGCAGACCGTGGATGAGTTTGCCCGTCTCGCCGTTGTTCTGAAAGCCTGTTGCGTCACTGCGCGACTGGTGGTCAAGCATGATGATGTCCGCCCGCCGGCAGATTTCCTTGCAGTCGCGGAAGCTCTGGCACTGGCTGCTGACGGAGCCGCTGTTCATCCCGGCCCAGATGCAATCCGGCCCGCCCGCCGACTTCGTGGTGCGGTTATTCAAGTCCCAGATTTCGAGCCGGCGGTCGTAGTTCCAGCGAATCCACTCGCGATAAGCCAGATCATTCCAATCCGTCTCACGCGGGATGTCCTTGCCGCTGCGCTCGCGGAATTTCCTCCGGCAATTCTCACAGTAGCAGATAGTGCCGCGGCCCAGCCCGCTCCAACTGTTGTCCGTGAAGCCCTCCGGGTGGTAGCGTTCGGCGATTTCACGCAGGATGGCTGGGATATGCTCATCGTAATATGGGCCGTTGACACACGTGACGAACAGCTCGCCCGCCTTGTGCGGCCGGCCCGCGGCATCGACGGCAAACCAGTCCTGGTGTGCCCGGTAGAATTCCTCGTGGGCGCGGTTCGAGTCCATCCGGGCGAAGACCACGAGCTCATCTTCATGCGCGGCGCGGCACAGCTCGCCGAACAGGTCGCGTCCGCCCAACTGCTGCGCCGGGCGGTGCAGCGGCACCCGGCTGGGATAGTAGGCGACGATTCCGCCAGCATTAACGATGATGCCCTGGGTGTGGGTGCGTTTCCACTGAGTGCGCCACCAGGTGATGTCATAGCGGGTCGGATCGATCTCCGTGATGTTCGTCTGACCCCAGCGTAGAGTCCGCCGATACCAAGGCACTTTTGCCCCCACTGGCGCGGGCGCCTCGCCTGCGGAAAGCCGCGACGCCGGAAGGGCGGCGAAAGCCGCCGTCGTGAGCAGGGTCTGCTTGATGAAGTTACGACGGGTTTCGCCGTCCGCAATCTGTCCAATGGGATTCATGTTCTCAGAGATCTACCGCCACGATTTCATGATCAAGGATAGACGGCACCGTCACGATCAGGTATGGCCCGGAGCGCTCGCTGCGGACCTTCTTGTCTGCGGCGAGCAACCGGACCTGCTTCGGTTTCGCAGCTTCAGGCAAACGCAAACGAACCTTCTGTTCGCCGACAGGCAACAATTCGCGCACCGGCCCTTTCATCATCATTGGGTTCGTCAGGTTGACGAGATGCACGGTGAGGGAGGCTCTCTGACGCCAAATGGTGACATCCAATACTCCGGGACCACTAACCGTGAGGAGCGGGTCTTCATTCGTGGCCCAGACGACCGCGTTGCGAAGCAGTTTGAAATGGTCCGGCGCAAGGACTTCCCAGAAGGTGCGGTCGATATCCCACGGGAAGTACACCACCCGGCCCGGACCCAAATCACGGAGATACACCTGCGGCGCCTCGGTCTTCGACACGCGCGGATAGACCTTCTCCATCGGCAGATCAGGATAGGATGGGATGAGCGTCAAAGGAGGCTTGGCAAAAGGCCGCGTGGCTTCGACCTCGACCCGGCGGACGCCGTTGATGATGCGGGGCGCGTCCTCGAGCCCAGCCAGAAGATGATGACGCTTGCCCGTCGCGGGATCGGTTTCCAGGCGCAGATAGGAGTTCTGCATTGGGCCTTCGACGCGGCCCTGGAAGGCGATACCCAACAGCTCACCCAAGCCGAAGTCCTTTCGCTTCACGCCCCACTCGTCGTAAAGGCTCGTCTCATGGGTGGCGATGAGGCCGCCGCCACTTTCCACGAATGCGCGGAGCTGCGCGCACTGCGACTCGGACAAGGCGGCGATGTTTGGCAGGATGAGCGTCTTGAACGGACCGAGGTGGGCCGCATCGAGCAGCCGGTCGTGCACCATCTCGAACGGGATGCGCGCCTCGATGAGCGCCTGATACCAGCCCAGAGTATGGTCTTCGACATTCTCGCCGTGGAACCATGCCGTCTGCTGTGAATAGACCAGCCCGACGCGCGCGAGCGGACGCTCGTTCCGCAGGTATTTCTCCCATCGAGCGTAACGGCAGTAGAGATCCTCCACCGGCTTGAGCCACCGCTCGTCATGCAGCACGCCAGAGAACTTGGTAAACCAGGGCCGCAGACCGTTGGCCACTCCGTCGGCGACCCAGAGCCGAATCTCAGCCTCGCTCTGCACGCTGTCCTTCCAGCGGTAGGGTTCCTCGACACCGACGCTGAAGATGCCCACGATCGGCTTCCGGCCCATGGTGGCGCGGAATTCCTTTCCGGTCTTGCCGTTCGCCCACGGCGCGGTGAGACCGCGTCGAGCCTGCCGGTCGGCTATAAGAGTGGGGGCCAGTTCGCCAATCCGCTGCATGTCCAAAGAGCTGGTCGCGCCGCCGCCCGTGTTCGGGATGACACACGAGTCGGGATTGATCTTACGGACCTCCACATCCCAGAGGCGCCACAGATCAAAAAGCCGTTGCTGGCGCCAGAGGATATAGGCTCGCCGAGCCGGATCCTGCGGGTCGGAAGTGCGGGGCAGTTCGTGGCCGGACACGGCGCGGAAATTTCTGCGGCAATGCTCGCAGTAGCACATGCCGGAGCCGTCCCAGCGGTTGATGAAGATAGCGTCCACCCGATAGCGCTCCATGATTTCCCGCTTCACGTCGGTCATGAACTCGAAGTTGTAGGGACCCAGCCCGCAGGTCACCCACATTTCCGGGGAAGCCCAGTGCCGGCGCGGTTTCCCATCGGCTCCCACCGCGATCCAATCCGGGTGCGCTGCCTGCGCATCGTCGTAGGTCGCATGCGGATCGGTGCGAGCGATGACGACCATGCCCAGCTTCCGGCAACCAGCCGCGAGTTCGCCAAACACGTCGCGCTCGCCAAGCCACTCGCTGCGGTGATGGAACGGAACCTTTGTCGGATAATAGGCCACGCAACCCCCCGCGCTTAGGCAGACCGCGTCAGAGCGGGTGCGCTTGAAGTAATCCAGCCAGAACTGGAGATCGAACTTGCCCGGATCATCCTCGACGAGGGTGAGCTGCGCCCAACGCATGGGCTTGTCCACCCAACTCGGCGTCCCCGCAGTCATCGCGGACGCGTCAGCGGCGTCAAGCCGGAGCCCTGGCCATCGTCCGAGCGAGAGCATCGCGCCGGCGACACTGGCGCTCTTCAAGAAGCTTCGGCGGTTCATGGAGATTGAAATGGGAAGCGTTGGCACGAATTTCAACCCATCGCGGCTTCGAGTTCCCGGCGTTCGGCGAGGGACATAGGCACGGCTTCTCGGACTACGCTGATATTGGCTTTCAGTTGCTTCACCGATGCCACGCCGATCACTGCCACGGAAACAGGCAGGCTGAGCGTGTATCGAATCAAAGACACGGCATTGGCCTGGTGAGCGGTCTCGTCATGGTAAGGCCGCAGGACTTTCTTCAAAGGATTGCCCGTCACCAGGCAGCCATTGCCGCCGCCCATGACCTTCATAGCGATGATGCCCATCTGCTTCCGGTTTGCCATCGGCAGCAAGTCCTCCCGAAACGGTTGTCGTCGGAATACCGGGTTCAAGGTGGTGAGCAGAGTGTCGAACTCGTATCGCTCGATGGCTTCGCGCAACCGCGTAGCGCTGTCATGGCCGGTCAACCCGATGAAGCGCGTCACTTTCTGGTCTCGCAGCTTGCGCAGGGCGGTCAGCACCCCGGTCGGCTTTTCCCACGCGTCGAGGTCCTCCGTGGGAGAGACCCCGTGGATCTGAATCAAGTCAACGTGGTCCGTCTGCAAGCGCTTCAGGCTTTGCTCGATGCTGCGCATGGTGCCGTCGTACGTGCGATCGCCCGTCTTGGTCGTTTGGAAGACCTCCTTACGACGCCGGGCCAGCACGTGCCCGTAATTGGTTTCGGATTGGCCGTCGTTGTAGGACGGCGCGGTGTCGAAGTAGGTCACCCCCAGGTCAAGCGCCGTCTCGGCTATGGCCACTGGATCGTGGCTGGCCGAGGGTGGAAGCTGCATGCCAATCACGCCCCCCAGCGCGAGGGCGCTGACCTGCACGCCGGTTTTACCAAGGAGCCGTTGTGGCAACTTCGCACCAATTGACGTGTCGGGCTTTGAGGCCGCCTCGGCGGCCGGCGCGGGTGATTGACCCGCGACCGCGCACACGGCCGCCACTGATTTCAGGAATTCGCGTCGGTTCATAATGTGGGTTAGTTGAATGCAGTTTGGCGTTGGAGGCGCACGACAACGTACGGCGTCTCACGGTTCAGGTCGGGATGGATATGGCCGTTACCGGCCTTGTCCATCGCTTCAATGAAATAGATGAGGTCCCATGTTGGCGGAATCTCCTCCGCCGGGATGACCGCGCGATACCGATCCTTCTCCCCGGTAGGTTGCATGGGCAAGGTGCGGTAATCCTGGTGCTGGTTCACGCTGCGATAGCGCAGGCGGACCCATTTCACACCGGTCGGGTCGCGAACCTCGGCGGTGAGGGTGAGCGGCTTGCCGGCCGGGGCGATGGTGACCGGTTGGTGAATGATCTCTGGCGCGGTGCCTTCGTTGGCGCTGGCGGAAGGGCGGAAGCGCGGCGCGGGCCTGGTGGCGGCATTTGGCTTTGCCTCCCGCTGCTGGCGCTCCAGAGCGGCGAGGCCCTTTTCCAGCGCCGCCAGTTCGTCCTTCCAGTGGCCACAAAGGTCCGCCCCGCGCACGCCCATCATGAGGTCGTCAGAGTAGAAATCCGCCGCCGCAGCCACGAGTAGCCGCCAGGCCTCCATAGCACTCCGCTCCTGCATAATGGCGTCGGCGAGCGCCTGGGGGTCTTTCGTTCTCTCAAATAAGCGGTAGTTCACCGCAGCGGGAATTCGGCGCGAGTGAAACAGCGCCAGTTGCGCCAGGATCTTCAGGTCGGTGACGGTGGAGTCGAATTCCCTGTTCCGATGGCTGCCAATACACTTCTCCGCTTCCGCAACGGCGGCGCTGGTTTCGGCTGCCACCTTCTCGAACCAGCGACTGTTCGCTGCCGGTCGGATCTTCGCCGTTTCACCTTGTTCCAGGAGCATTTGCGCCTCCTCGTCGAAGCTGGCGAACTGCTGGATGTCGCTGCCCTCCGCTTTCGCATAGGCAGGCAGGTCACCCAGCCGCTGCTTTTCCGCCCAACCGCGCGTCATCGGGAAGGCGCTGTAGGGATAGCATGAGGCGACGATGCGCGGGAGCACCCAGCTCGCCTGGTGTAACCCTTTCTCGACAAATGGCGCGGCGTCTTTGCCAAAGCGCCTTTCAAACTCCCGCTGCCAGACCTCCGGCGGGGTGTTTGTATTGTAGCCCAGGCGGCCGAACACCTGGAAGAAATGCCAATAGCGTTCGAACTCGTAATCGTAGTAGCGGTGGGCCGGCGTCAGCAGATCGAACGGCTGCGCGTCATGCGGCTGGGCCTCCATTTTCGTGCAAAGTGGTTCGTTCACCTCGAAGCCGGCTGCATCGTAAAGCCGTGTGCTTTCAACAAAGCGCCGCGCGTAGTCCGGATCGCCCCACAACAGTACGCGTGAGGTGCCGCCATTCCAGAGCCGCCACTGCATCTGGTAGCGCTGCGGATAGCGGAGCAGGTCCGCGTAGGAATGACGGCGGTCGAACTGATTCTGCTGATTGATGTGCGTGGGATGAAACGGCAAGCCCATTTGCTCCATCCAATACTTGGTGGTGATGCGAAACGGCACGCCCGTATCCAAGGCGCTTTGGATAACCGAATCGGGCAGTCCCTTGGCGCGCAAGTCGAGGCGCAGGTTCGGCGCGGTCGCCTTCATCATTTGGAACACGTCGCGCCAGAACGCCTCCTGCTCGCTGTTCTTCAGACCCGATTCGTCGTGCATGCGGAACTGAATGGCGTCCAAGCCAGGCACCAGCTTCACGAACCTGGCCAGGGCCGCTTTGGTGTAGGGGACGAGATTCTCGGCCGTTACCCCCCACACCAGACCAGGAGTCTGTTTCCGCAAAGCGTCGTCCGCGCCCGGAATGCCGCCGCCCTGCACGCCGCCGCGATAGATGTGGTCCCAAATCCCCGCCGTGAACTTCAGCCCGCGGTCGTGCGCCATCTGGATAAGCCGGTTCAGCGCCGCCAGATTGCGCTCTTGTTGCTCGCGCGTGAGGCCCACCATCTGCACGTTGCCATATCCCTCCACGTTGAAGAAATAAGGATAGCAAGGTGCGAGGAAGCCGCCGTTTTCGTAACCGAAGATGACGACCAGCGAATTGAATCGGTTTTGGGCCAGCACATCCAGATACCGTGCCCAGTAAGCCTCGTCGTAGAAGCGGCTTTCCCACCAGGTACGGTTGAAGGTGTAGATGGACAGCGCCCGCTCGGGAGCGAACGGCTTCTCCTCGGCGTCGCGGACTTCGCTGAACGGTTGCTCGGCCGATTTCGCCCAACTCGTGCGGTCGGCCACATCCAGCAAGGCATACATCAATCCGTGCGCATCGCTTCCCGCCACCAGCAACAAGTCCTTGCCTTCGTGCCGGAGCTTGCGGATAAGCAGGGACTCGGGCTCCTTGCCGGGAGCGAGCTGAAATTCGGCGATGAGCCTGGCGGCTTCGCTCGTGCCCGAGGTCAGGCCAATTACGACCAGGTGCTTGCCAGTCGCCTGCTTCAGCGATGCTGCCTCTTCGACCACCACGCCCTTCCCCTTGAGTACGAGTTTGAGTTTGCTCAGCCCGTGTTGGACCGGCTTCATTGTGGTATCATCGCACACCAACGACACCCCCTGGGGCCCGGCGGCGAAAGTGACACACGGCGAGACCGCCAGGAGAGCAGCGGCGCCAGCGACCACCGCAGGCATTCGCTTCAACATGGCCACAACCGGAAGCATGTATGGATTCAAGCATGAGCCTGGGTTCCAGGCGAGCGTTTTGAGAAGGAGTTCCAGCGAAAGACAGACAGGCGATGATAGAGTCTTCGGCTTTTCCCACGAATTCGTGTCCATCGGTGGTTGGAGAAAGAGCCCCCTCACCCGTTCCCCACGGCCATTTAGTTATCTGGGTGGCTGCTTGACTCAAGCGCATCCCGCAGATTGTGGTTTTGACACATACATTCACGCTCTTCAGACACTATCCCTTGGGGGCACTTGAGTTAAGCAGCCACCCAGATTTAGTTAAGAATAAAATGATTCATAACCAATGGATTACCAACTACATCCAACGGTGCCGGGAAATAACATAAAGATTATGCTTGTACTTTTATTAGCAGTCCTT
>Ga0224558_1002823_pt1 | contig 15401 bp, 10 predicted proteins | sample 714S32024metaG_FD_180682 | JGI IMG/M metagenome (GOLD analysis project Ga0224558, IMG submission 180682) | Peat soil microbial communities from Stordalen Mire, Sweden - 717 S3 20-24 | ecosystem: Environmental > Terrestrial > Soil > Wetlands > Peat | place: Sweden: Norrbotten County, Stordalen... | reverse complement strand
CACCGCGGCAAGTTGTTCCACCGACTGATGCAGCAGGCCATCACGGCACGACCTCCTACGGTCAAAGCGCTGTACACGGCAAAACCACAACCTGTGGGGGCTACTTGAGTCAATCAGCCAGGCAGGAAAGCTAAAGGCTAAAGGCTGGCGTGGGCGGGTCATTTCTTTGGTCCTTTCGTAGTGGATTTGCCAAACGTCCCGCCGGGTTTCACGTCGTCGCCGGCCTTGTCGGCCGCGGCTTCCAGTTGGGGCTTCAAGGCAGAGCGGCCCGGCTCCTTGAATTTGAGCGTGAGGCGCGCGCCGTAGGTCATCGTGCCTTCGGTCATCGCGTTAAAGAGGGTGCGGGAGCTGTCCAGCGGCTTGATGGGGCTGTTGAGCTTGACTCCTTGCACGGCGAAGCTGGCCGTGCCGCCGGATTTGAGGTCGCCGCTGACGGTCACGTCAAGGGCAAGCTGGTCGGCTCCGAGGGGCTGAGCGATGGCAGCCAGGGTATCCGCCACGGTCGGGGTCCCAGCGTCCAATGTAAGTTCAGTGAGGGGGCGGGTTTCGGCGTGTTTGATAATGTCCGCCCAAGTGGTGGCAATAACGGTGGCAGGCTCCGGTAGAGGCGGAGCCTTGCCTCCATCCTTGATTTCGTCCGGCCCGCCGGGCTTAGCGGGCTTGGCATCCACCTTCAGCCAGGCCTTGGCGGCGGCGGAGTCGGCGCGGGTGATAAGTTCGTCCTCCTCGAGGCTGACAGTGGGATCGGCGCCGGGCAGGGTGCGGCGCTGCCCTTCGGGACCTTCGACCGCGCCGGCCTTGTCGTAGGCCGTGCCGTCGGAGGATTTGAGCACAGCTCTACCCTGCTCGGCGGCCTTCAGGACAGTCTGCTTGACGACAGAGGCATCGGGCACCAGACGCAAGCCGGGCGCGGCTAGAAACCGCTCGTGCAGGTCATTGAGACGGAAGACGTCCGGCTGGTCGGGAATAGGGGTGGTGCCGGCGAGAACCTTTTTCAGGAACAGATCAGGATCGAGCGACTCACCGGCCTTGTAAATCATGCCCTTGTCCTCCAAGAAGGCCCGGAGACATTTCTGGCCCTGCGGCTTGCTGAGGATTTCATCATCGGGCACCTGGTATTTCTCCTCAATACGCCCTGCGAGGCCGTCCGCGCGGACCACGGTGTCGAATGCGCGGCAGGTCTGGATTTTGAATTCACGGGTGAGGCCTGGCTTAATGCGGTTCAACTGATCGCGGACCAGTGCGGCGCTTTCACCGTGTTTGGCGTCCTTCTCGATTTGCTCGGCGGCGATGATGCGCTTGGCCTTTTCGAGGGCGGTGGTGAAGGCATCGGGATGAGGCGCGATGGCGACGATGGAGTTGCGGAAACGCCGGGGCACGGGCGCGGCTGGGTCAGTGTCATCCTCGTAGGCGCATACTTTCGCCGCGAGGTCGGTCGTTGCGCAGAGGGCAAGTTGAAGGTCCTTACTCTTCAGGACATCGTTTGGCCGGTCTGGCCAGGGCGCCAAGGAGAACAGCGGACCGGCAAAAAAGCTCTGCGCCTCGGCAAAGACGCGGTCGCGGGCCTCGTCCAGGTCCACGGTGGCGGCGCGCTGCTCGATCTGTTTGATGACGTTCGGCTCGAACCGGAATTGCCAGCCTTTGTTGCCGGCCATCGGGTAGGTGTGCCAGCAAGCGCCTACCAAGCGGTCGAGGGCCTCCGCGGGTTCCTGGCCGGCTTCCTGGGTGCGGAGGGTGGCGAGGGAAAGCTCGGCGGGGTCGAGGCCGCTGTGCTCGTTGCGGGGCAAGCTTTCTAACAGGAGGGCGGAGGCCACGCGGCAGTGGATGCCGCCGGGCTTGCGGTCGTCGAGGTCGAGGGCATGGCCTTCGATATCAGCCTGGACCGCAGCGGAAAATTGCTCGCGGCGAAGGCGCTGCAAGAGGTCGGCACAAATGGCGGGGCTGGTCCAGTTGATGTCGCCGGCGGTGACGAGTTCGAGAGCGCGCTGGTTTTCCCAAATATCGCGAATGATGCGGGCGAAGAGGCGGAGGACGCCGCGGCTGCGCTGGAATTCCGGGAGGGGGCCAAGGCGTTCCTTGGCGGTGTCAATGAGGCGCGGATGGAACGGGTAACATTCCTCGATACGCTTGGCGTAGTCGGCGCTGACGGCGCCAGCCGGGAGCAGGTCCGGGTGGGCTTCGCGGACGCGTTCGTAAAGCTGGTGGTAGGCGGCTGAGGCTTTGGCGGCGGCGGTGGGGTCGATCTTATCGAAGAGGCGGCGGGCGATGACGCGAGCGGCTTGTTTGCCGACGGGGTCGAAGTCGGTCATTTTACGGCCGAGGATGTCCTCCAGCTTCACGGAAGCCGGGCCGATGTTGGCAGCGAGTTGCTGCGATACGCCGGCATAAGCGGCCTGCTGGCCGGGATCGGTGATCACCAGGACGGCTTGCTTGCGCTTCGCGATGGCGGAAATGAGCTTGCCGAGAAAGCTCATGAAGTTGCCTTGGCCGGTGGCGGATAGGCCAGCCATGTAGATGACCAGTTCGTCGAGCAGGATGAGAAGTGGTTCGTCACCAAGCGCCTTGGCGATGGCAGCTTCATCGGGCGATGCCTCGTGATGGTCCGCCGCGCCGAGGGCCTTCAGGGCGGGAGCGCCGCCAAGTTGGAAGATGAGTTCGCCCTGCAAACTATGCGTCTTGGTGGCGCCGTGGGTGCCGAAGATGGGGATGCCGGCCTTGGCGGCGTCAACCGCAACGACCTTCACCGTCTTGGGCCGTCCGGCGGCGGCCAAAAGCTCAGTGCCAAGCGAGAGTTTGGCGATGTTCTCGGCGAGGTGCCAGAGCGCCATGAGGGTGTGCGTCTTGCCGCCGCCGAAACCGGTGCTGAGGCGAATCAACTGGCCGGCCTCCTTTTTGTCGGCGAGGGCCTTGAAGACGGCGGCGCAGACTGATTTGAGGTCGGGCGTTGGCTCGGTATTGCGGAAAAAGGTCTCGGCGTGGCCGTACACTTTGGGTGCGGCCCCCGAGCCGTCAATCAGTTGTCCGAAGTCGGCGGCAAATATCGCGTCGTCGAGTTCGCCTTCCAGAACCTCCTGGCGAGGTTTGCAGGCGGTCAGGACGCCTTTGGTTGCCTTTGCAATTTTCATTTCAATTCCACTCCGCTTTGGCGCGGCCTGGGGCGGAGCCCACATAAAGCCCCGGTCCTCCGCGCGCCATGCAAGGGGATCTTGTACGACTCTTTGGCAGAGCTTGACAGAAAAAAGTGTGGGAGCGGAAAAGCGGCTGCAAGAGCGGGACAGGCGAGGCGCAGATTGGGGCGGGGGTGATGTCGTTGCGGCGAGCGTCGCCCGGCTTGGCCCGAAATCTTTTAGGCGCTGGAAGGGAGGCTGTGGGGGATGTGCCTCCGGCCGGGGAGCCGAAGCAGTTGCCAAGGGCGCTTTTGTCCGTCAAAGTAGGGCCGATGAGCAAACGCTTTTACATCACAACGGCCATATACTACGTCAATGGGGAGCCGCATCTCGGTCATGCCTATGAGATGGTCGTCGCTGACGTCATCGCGCGGGCGCACCGCAGCCTGGGGCTGGAGACGTTCTTCCTAACCGGTCTGGATGAACACGGCCAGAAAGTCCAGCAAGCGGCGGTGGCGCAGGGAAAGAGTCCGCAGGCCTACTGCGATGAGCTGGCAACCATTTGGAAGGCGTTCGCGGCGAAATTGGACCTGACCAACGATGACTTCGTTCGCACTACCGAAGCGCGTCATAAGGAGGTGGTGCAAGCGATCCTCTCCAAACTTCATGCCGAGGGACACTTCTACAAGGAAGTTTATCGCGGCTTCTATTCACCGCGCGAGGAAACGTTCCTGACGCACAAAGATCGCCGCCCGGACGGCACGTTCGATCCGGCTTGGGGTGAGGTCATCGAACTCGACGAGGAGAACTATTACTTCCGTCTCAAGGACCACCAGCAATGGCTGATTGATTATATCGAGCAGAATCCGACATTTGTCGCGCCCACCTATCGGCGCAATGAGGTGCTGGGCTTTCTGAAGAATAATGTGCTGGAGGATTTGTGCATCAGCCGGCCTGCCGCCCGCCTGAACTGGGGCATTCCGCTGCCGTTCGATCCTGACTATGTCACCTACGTATGGTTCGACGCGCTCTCAAATTACATCACTATCCCCGCCGCTCAGGGTGATCCCGGTGTCCCTGGCGCGCTCCGTCCTCAACCCTCAACCCTCAACCCTCAACTTGCGGTGTGGCCTGCCGACATTCATCTCATCGGCAAAGACATCCTCAAGTTCCACGCTGTCTATTGGCCGATCATGCTCAAAGCGATGGGGGCGCCGCTGCCGAAACAGGTCCTCGCCCATGGCTGGTGGCAGAAGGATGGGCAGCGGATGAGCAAGAGCACCGGCAACGTCGTTGACCCGGTCGCGGTCATTGACGAGTGGGGGGTGGATGCGTTCCGCTTTTATGTGCTCCGCGAACTGGACATTGGCCCAGATGGCAACTGGACCGAGGCCGGTTTCAAGGCGCGCTATTCGGCGGAGTTAGCCAACGGCTTGGGCAACCTGGTGAATCGCTCTCTTTCAATGCTCAAACGCTATCGGAATGGAGTCGTGCCAAAAGCTTCGAGCGAACTGGCCCCGGAAGCCGAGAAAGTGGTCGCGGAGACCCGGGCCTTGCTGGAGCAGAGTCAGCTTCAAGGGGCCCTCCTGTCCATCTGGTCCCTGGTGACGCGGGCCAACCAGTATGTGGACCACACGGCGCCGTTCAAGCTGGCCAAAGACCCGTCCAAAGCCGAACGCTTGGACGAAGTGCTGTATAACCTGGCGGAGGTCTGTCGAATTCTCGCCGTGCTGTTGTGGCCGTTTCTGCCGAGCACAGCCACAAAGATCAACGCGCAGCTTGGCCTGGCTGGAGCGCCCGATAAGCTTGCCGCGGCGAGTTGGGGCGGCCTTACCACGGGCCAGACGATCGGCACTCCGGCACCCTTGTTCCCGCGAAAAGAAGCCTGAGTCTATCCGCGGATCTTTTCGCGTCCTTTGGCCTCTTTAGCGATCCCGCTCCGGCAACTCTGCCAATGAAATCTCCACGATCAGGTCCGCCGCAATTCTCTCAAGCTGCTGCCGGATCTGGGCGGTGTCGCACAACTCGGGAATGCTAAGCCGGGCATGTGCCTTGAAAAGGGTCTCTCCGGACATGGCCGCGCTCGCGCACTCGGTCTCAAGTTCCTCGACGTTCACACCAAAGCTGGCGAGCGCATGGGAAATCTCACGCACGATCCCGGGCCGGTCCTGGCCAACAATCTCCAACACGCTCTGGCGGGCGGCGGCGGCGGGTAGTTTTGGCTGGTCGGGATGCACAACCACAGTCAGACCCCGTGATTCCAGCTTCTTCAATCCGGCAACCAACGCTAGCTCGTTCTCACCTGGCACCTCCACGCGCAGGATTCCCGCGAATTGGCCGCCCAGCCGCGACATTCGGCTCTCCAGCCAATTCCCGCCGTGCTCGGCGACCAGGCCAGCAACGGAATCAACCAGGCCCGGTCGGTCCTGGCCGATAATCGTCATCACAAGCAGCCGTTGCATTTCAGCGCATCCCGTGTACGGCCGAAGATCTCCTCCGGTGTGCCTTCCGCCGAAATCGGCAATAGCAGCTTGCGTCGCCGGTAAAAATCAGCCAGTGGCGCGGTGCTCCGCTCGTAAGCTTCCATGCGCACGCGGATCGATTCCGGCCGGTCGTCTTCACGTTGATAGAGCTTGCCGCCGCAATGATCGCAAACGCCGGGAACCCTCGGCGGCCTGCTGTCAACGTGGAACACCGCCTTGCAATCCGGGCATGTTCGCCGGCCGCTCAAACGGGACACGACATGCTCCAAAGGCAACTCGTAACTCAGCACGGCGTCGAGCTTGAGGTGCTCGCCCGCCAGGAGCTTCTCCAGTGCCTCCGCCTGGGCGACTGTGCGGGGAAAACCGTCCAGGAGGAACCCGCCCTCGCAGCGCAGGCAGCCCTTCCGCTCCGCCACCATTTCCAGCACGGTCTCATCCGGCACCAGGTCGCCGCGGCGCATATATTCGAGTGCCGCGGTCAACGCGGGTGTGCGCTCAGCAGGATTGAGCGCTTTGGCGGCTCGGAAGATGTCGCCCGTCGAAAGATGGCAGGCGCCGAGGTTCGCGCACAGCAACTCCGCCTGGGTGCCTTTGCCGACGCCCGGTGCGCCGAGCAAAACCAGCCGCCGCGGCAGTTGTCGTGGTGTGGGGGGCGGTTCACACTGCGCGACTCCGCCTCTGAGCCAAGCCTTACGATCTCGTTTTAGTTCCATGGTTGTGATAAGATGTTGCCAACTATAATACCAACAGTCCAGGTGGCCTGCCAGATGCAAATTGGCTTACAAGCTGGCCTACAAGCGCCAAACGTGGCTCTCGCTCTGCTCCCGAGCTGTCAGGGGTAGAAGTTCAATAGAAACCCTCTCCGTCACAACACATGAATTGGCCATTGCTGCCCTTATTTTGACTTCCGGATTGGAAACAAAATCCACCTCCGAAGAACCGGGGGTTTCATAAGAAAGTCCAGTTCCGACCGGCAAGCCAAGGCCGGGAGCTTAGCGGCATGGCATCGGGCGCCTAGCGATGACCGTAGTGACCGTAATACCCGCCGCCGTGATATCCTCCGTGGTAGCCTCGGTATCCATATCCTCTACCGTATCCAACACCGACCACAACCGAGGGGCCATAGTATCCGTAATACCCCCCGTAGTAATAAGGGTAAGCGCCAGCATAGCCGTAGCCCGTGCCGGAATACGGAATCACATAGACGCTCGAGGCAGGTACGTATGTGGGCTGAGGCTCAGCGTAAACCGGAGGCGGTTGCACATAAGCAGGAGCATATTGCGTAGATGCTTGGGCGCCGGCAGCACCGCTGGCATCCGGACTGACAGGAGCTTGGGGCGCAAAGGCTGCGCTGGGCGGTGCGCTTTGGGCGGCCGCCTGCGCGGGCACGTTCTGGCGCTGGTCCAGCATGGTGTTGATCACCCGGTCGGGGACGCCCTCGTTCCGCAAATACACGATGTCGTTTGGTCCAAGGCTGTAGATCGTCCCGGAATTATGCACATAATTCAGGATGACATCTTCGCTGACCTGTGCGCGGCTGAGCTTGAGGACATCCTCAACGCCGTAAGGCAATTTGGCCGGTGCGGAATCGGTAGCCGCTGGGGTTGGCGTCGCCGTCGCTGCTGGCGCCGCGGTTTGGGCTGTGGCGCTGCAAGCCATCAGGGAAGCTGCGCCGAGGCTTGCGAAGAAGCACATTCGAGAGGTCCGCGCTTTCATAAAATATTAGTAACTCAATTCTAAGTTATGGTCGCCCCGAAGGGCCGGGCGGTCAAGCCCTCTACAGCCCTCCTGGCTCAAAGCCCCTGATCCCATCTCGGGATGCCCTTACCGGTTCGACGTGACACCCCTGCTTGGTATTCGAGCGAGCCCGGACCGAGACTTGCTACCACCCTGCCGCATTGCCTCCCGCGCGAGGATCAGCCGCGCCCACAAATCCTTTGCCGTCAGGGCTGCGCGCCACGATTTGCGATACCCCCATCGCCGGCAGCTTCTTGAGCTTGTGCCCGCGGCATGCCAGCCCGGCCTGCACCCTGCTGGGCAAGCCCTTCTCGATCATCAGTTGGTTCGGAGACCATTGATGATGGATGCGCGGCTGTGCCAGGGTTTCTTCCGGGCTCATCCCCAAATCGAGCAGGCAGACTAGTTCGAGCTCGACCTGCGAGATAATCTTGGGCCCGCCGGCCGCGCCGAGAGCAATGATGGGGTTGCCGTCTTTAAGCACCAGTGTGGGGCTCATGCTCGAGAGCGGGCGTTTGCCGGGCGCAACAGCGTTGGCGTGGCCACCGATCAGCCCAAAGTAGTTACTCACGCCAGGTTGGATGGAGAAATCGTCCATCTGGTTGTTCATCACCACGCCGGTGCCGGGGATCACCACCTTCGAGCCAAAGCTCGTGTTGATGGTAGCGGTGCAGGCCACCCAGTTGCCCTCCGCGTCAGCCACCGAGAAATGAGTCGTGTGCTTCTTGAAGACATCTGTTTCCCAGTCCGGCGGCGCCCCCTGGGATCTGACCTGGGTCACACGTTCACGGTTGATCTTGCCGGCCAGCGTCGCCGCGTATCTTCGGTCCATCAAGCCGCGCGGCACTTTCGCGAATTCCGGATCGCCCAGCCAATAGGCCCGGTCGGCGAAGGCCATCTTCATCGCCTCCGCCATCACGTGCAGGCGCTCCGCCTCGCCCAGCGAGGGCAGATTGAAGTTGTCCAGGATGTTCAGCATCTGCGCCACGTGGACCCCGCCTGAACTCGGCGGGGGGAAGCCGATAATCGTGTATCCCCGGTAACTGGAGCACACCGGATCGCGCAGGCTGACCTTATAGCTCCGAAAATCCTCAGCGGTCAGGATGCCGCCATTGCTCTTCATCCATTGCTCGACCGCTTGCGCGAATGGCCCGCGATAGAACCAATCACTCCCCTGCCCCGCAATGCTGCGATAGGTTGCCGCCAGCTCGGGTTGCTTGAGGACATCACCCCGCGCGAGCGGCTTTGCCTTCTTAAAAAACACCGCACGCGACGAACTGAACTGCCCCATTTCGGCGGCCACGCCCTTGAGGTTTAGCGCGTAGCTCTTGTCGAGCACGAAGCCTCCGTCCGCAAGTTCGGCGGCAGGCAGGATTAGGTCGCTGAGCTTCCGCTTGCCGTAATGCTCCACGGCGAATTCGTAAACGGCAAGCGCGCCCGGTACTCCGCTGGCCAGCGGGCCGGTTTGGCTCAGTTTCGTGTCCGCCTTGCCGTTGCGGACAAACCTATCTGCCGTGGCGGCCGCAGGCGCCGTCTCGCGGCCATCAATCGCCACTAATGCGCCATCCCCACGATGGATTAACATGAAGCAGCCGCCGCCAATGCCGGAGTTGACACCGTCCACCACGCCCAGCGTCAAGGCGACCGCCACCGTCGCATCAATGGCGTTGCCACCTTCCTTGAGCACGCGAAGCCCTGCCGCCGTCGCGACCGGATGCACCGTCGCAACCATCCCGTGCGTGGCTTCTGCGCTCGCCGCGCCAACGGTTAAGGTCGAGACGAGCAAGATGAGGAGCCCGGGAGTCATTTTCACGGCCACACATGCCACTTTGTATTGTCAACTGTCAACCTCTTCATTAATCATCGGCGCGCTCTGCCCGCCAGAGAATCAAGTTGGCAGAGCGATGGAGTAATGCGGCGGTTTACGGTTGGAGACAACCGCGACGATTGCCTCGGCACCTTGAAAATGAAGATAAGAATTGCGCAATTCGGCTTGGGCCCGATCGGGCTGGAGACCCTGAAACTCGCGGCGCTGAAGCCTTGGGCGGAGGTCATCGGCGGCATTGACATTGATCCCGCCAAAATCGGCCAGGATCTGGGCGCTCTGACACGGATGAAGAGTCTGCGGGGCCGGCGGGTCTGGGGCTCCCTGGATGAATTGGCGGCTCGCGAGCAGCCTGACGTCATCTTTCACACTGCCGTTTCCAAATTCAAGGACGCCTTCATTCAGATCGAGCCGATGGTTCGCCGGGGCATCAGCGTGGTCTCTTCCTGCGAGGAACTCCTCTTTCCCCAGCTCCGCCAACCCAGGCTGGCCGCGAAGCTCGATCGAATCTGCCGCAAATGCCAAGCGCGCGTCATCGGCACCGGCGTGAATCCCGGCTTTGTCATGGACCTGCTGCCGGTCTGCCTGACGGGCGTCAGCCGGGAAATCCGCGCCGTTCACGTCCAGCGCGTCGTCAATGCTTCCACCCGGCGCGCCCCGCTGCAGAAGAAGATCGGCAGCGGCCTGCCACCGGCAGAATTCCGGCGGCTGTTCAAGCAAGGCAAAGCCGGCCACGCCGGCTTGCAGGAGTCCCTCGCCCTCATCGCGAATTGTCTGGGCTGGCCGATCAAGAACTTGGTCGAAACGGGTGACGCCATCGTGGCCGACCATGATATTCTCACGCAGCATCTTGCGGTGAAGAAAGGCCAGACTTGCGGGCTCCACCAGCATGCCGCCGCCACGGTCAACGGCGAGGTCTGCTTGACGCTGGATCTGAGGATGTATCTCGATGCCCCGAACCCGCACGACGCCGTCCAGATCGTAGGCGACCCACCCCTGGATGTTGTCATCAAAGGCGGCGTGGCGGGTGACCAGGCCACCGTGGCCGCGCTTGTCAACACCGCCCCGCGGTTACTGAATGCCCCCGCTGGGTTGCTGTTGGTGACCGACCTGCCGGTACCGCACTTCGCCTAATCAGGTTCGTCCCAAGTGCCGTGGTGCTGATTTGAAAAGAATTCCGTTCTAACTGTCTCTATTAGCAGAGGTTAGTGTTATCATGGGACTGGAGGGGCGACTCGCCTCAGGGTCGCCCCCTTCATTTTTCCTTCTTTTCTTAACTGTCGTTTGAACCAAAACGCAGACCGCCTGTCAACCCTAGTGGGTTATTTGAGGGTTTTTTCATAGGGGCGCAGTATTCGCTGACTGCGCCTTTTTTCTCCGACGTTCACCCCGCCCGCGACGGGGCATTCCGCACTCAGCCTTCTGCCCTTCCAAGTTCTCGAGCAGTTGCTCAGTCCCTCAGAACTCGTCACCGCTGTCGAGGCAGTTCTACCCCCGGAAGTAAATGTAAGCGCCGAGGATGCAGATAAGGACGAACGCCGACGCCGCCACTTCTTGCCAGCCCCAACTGGCGCTCGTCTTGGATCGGTCTTCGTCAGTGGTGGTGCCGAAGGTGAGGCTCTTGATGCGTTCGTATTGGGGCGCCGGGGTCGCGTAGCTCACGCCAACCATGACCAGGGCCGAGAAGAGCGTGATGATGATGCTGAAGTATTGGAAGTTGATGTTATTGACGATCCACAGGAAGGTGCCTTGCGTGTAGCCATGTTCGAAGCCTTTGAGTTTCATGGTTACCGGTGTGTCCACCAACATGCGGAACAGGCCGAGGGCGAAGCCAGCTACCATGGCGTAAAGGCAGCCTTTGGCGTTGAGGCGCTTCCAGAAGACGCCGAAGAAGAAGACGACGAAGATCGGCGGCGCCAGGTAGCCTTGCACAGACTGTAGGTAGTCATACAGGCTGTTCGCGCCCTGCACTACCGGGATCCACAGCATGGCGATGATCACCATAACCGCGGTGGCGATGCGACCGGTGCGGACGAGCTCGTGCTGAGTGGCCTTGGGTTTCCACTTCCCATACAGGTCCACGGTGAAGAGGGTGGAGCAGGCATTGAAGACGCCGGCGAGCGAGCCCATCAGGGCGGAGAGCAGCCCGGCCACGACGATGCCGCGCAGGCCCGGCGGCAAGAGGTGTTTGACCATGAGCGGGAAGGCGTTCTGGGCGTCAAAGTGCGTCGCGAGTTCCGGCACTTTGCCGCTCTTGACCAGCGCGAAGCAGATCAGGCCGGGGATGATGAACAAATACACGGGGAAGAGTTTGAGGAAGGCGGCGAAGATGCTGCCGCGGCGCGCGACGGCCTCGTTGGGGGCGCCGAGGGCGCGCTGGATGATGTATTGGTCAGTGCACCAATACCAAAGGCCGATGACCGGGGCGCAGATGGCCATGCCGAGCCAAGGATAATGCTGGTTGAAATACCAAGCCTGTTTGACGATCTGGCCGTCGGAGGCCCTTTCTATCACCGGCGCCCAGGTGGCCTCGACGCCGGGGGGCGTCAGCGGTTTCCAGAGGTTAAACATGTCCGAGCCGCAGAGCTCGCGCAGTTGGCTCCAGCCGCCCAGCTTGTGCAAGCCGTAGAAGGTCAGCAGGGCCGAACCGCAGATGAGGACAACGACCTGCACGGCGTCGTTGTAGGCGACGGCGCGCATTCCGCCCAGGGCGGTGTAAAGGCCGGTGAGCACGATCACGGCCACGGAGCCGATCCAGAAGCTGTTGATGTCAACGCCGCCAAGATTCAGGTGGATTTCCGGCAGCAGCGTCGAGAACACGACCCCGCCCGCAAAGATGCCCACCGCGATCTTTGACACGATGAACGTGACAAGCGAGGCGATGGACAGCACGTAGCGTGAGCCGGTGGAAAAGCGCCGTTCGAGGAACTCCGGCATGGTGAAGACCAGCGAGCGGGCGTAGAACGGGACGAACACCCACGCCAGCACGAGCAGGCACCAGGCATGCAGTTCGTAATGCGCCATGGCCACGCCGTCCTTCGCGCCCGAGCCGGCCAGGCCGACGATGTGCTCCGAGCCGATGTTGGAGGCGAAGATGGACGCGCCGATAACCCACCAGCCCAGGTTGCGGCCGGCGAGGAAGTAATCAGCGGCCGTGTCCTTGGCCCGGCTGACAACCCACCAGGCCACGCACAGCAGGATTCCGAAGTAGAAGGCGATGGCGAGCCAGTCGAGACCGGTCAAGGTCGCGCCGGCACCAGGAGCGGCCGCAAAGAAAGGCGTGAGGTTATTCATAGGCTAGTTCTCCACTGAGACAATATGTACGAGCGCTGATGTAAGGGCTGTCTTTCATGCATAATGATGTCCCTGTAGGTTCTTGGTTATGGTTTCTGGTTTCTAGTAGCAGTCGCTTTCGCCGCCGGATCCTGCCCGTAATACGCCCCCGACCCGTGCTTGCGAAAGAAATGTTTGTCCAGCAATACCGTCTGCATCGGCTTCACGGAGGCAGAGATGCGCAGCGTCTCAGACGCGAGCCGCACGACGTGCTCGAAAACCACAGCGTTGTGAACCGCTTCCCCCACTGTCTTTCCCCAGGCAAAAGGGCCGTGGTTTGCTACCAGCACGGCGGGACACGATAACGGATCGCGCTTCGCAAAGGTCTCCGCGATAACGTCGCCGGTATTCTCTTCGTAGTCGCCTCTGATTTCGGCAGGCGTCAGCCGCCGTGTGCATGGCACCGCGCCGTGAAAATAATCGGCGTGCGTCGTGCCCAGAGCGGGCACTGGAAGGCCTGTCTGCGCCCAGGCGGTCGCGTAAAGACTGTGCGTGTGCACGACCCCGCCAATCTCCCCAAACGCCCGGTACAACACCAGATGGGTCGCCGTGTCCGAGCTGGGCTTGAGCTTGCCTTCGATGACCTTGCCGGTATCTAGAGCTACAACCACCATGTGCCGGGGTTTCATCTCGTCATAACTCACTCCCGATGGCTTAATTACCATCAGGCCCTTGTCACGATCAATGCCACTGGCGTTGCCCCAGGTCTGTATCACCAACCCCTCGCGCACAAGGTCGAGGTTGGCCTGGCAAACCTGCTTCTTTAGTTGTTCGAGCATTTACCGGTTATCTTCTGACTTCATTCCTGATCTCGCTCAGCCCTTTAGTCACCCCGTAAAGGCTGCCGCCATGTTCCTGCGTGCTGATTAAATCATGCGGCCTGCGATAAAACAAATCCAGCTTTTCATAAACCCAATGGGCCCCTGGACTGGAATCGAATAGCCTTGCCACCAGTCGTTTCCACCCCAATCCCGACGACCCCGTCCTGTCGGAACCCCCGCTCCGTCCGCTTCCCCGCCCCAACGCCTTGAGCTTGCCATCGTCCTGGACCAGGGATATAGAACATTACAACGACGTTCACCAATTATGCGTTATCGCCCCATCAACCCGCAATTGTTCATTCACAACCGCGCCAACCTTGCCAAACTTCTGCTGCCGAACTCGCTGGCGTTGGTCAATGCCAACGACCGCCCGCATCCCAGCGCCGATGGCACGTTGCCCCTGCGCCAGAACTCCGACCTCTTCTACCTCACCGGTATTGACCAGGAAGAGAGCATCCTGCTGCTGTACCCGGATGCGCCCGACGAGAAGATGCGCGAAATCCTCTTTTTGCGTGAGCCCAACGAGCTGCTCGCCACCTGGGAAGGCCACAAGCTTACCAAAGAGCACGCGAAGAAGACTTCCGGCATGAAACGCGTCGAGTGGCTGTCAGAGTTCCGCCCGTTGTTTCATCGCCTGATGTGCGAGTGCGATCACGCCTATCTCAACGCGAACGAGCATAGCCGCGCCGTCATCGAGGTCGAGTCCCGCGACGCGCGGTTCATCCGGGACACCCAGGCGCGCTATCCACTGCACGATTACCAGCGGCTGGCCCGGTTGTTGCACCGCCTGCGCAGCGTGAAGTCAGAGGTGGAGGTCGAGTTGCTGCGACATGCTTGCGACATTACGCGGGCCGGCTTCCTCCGGATCTGCCGCTTTCTCCGGCCCGGGGTGACGGAGACGGAAATCGAGGCTGAGTTCGCGCGCGAATTCATCCGGCGCGGTGGCAATTTTGCCTACCCGCCCATCATTGCCAGCGGCAAGAATGCCTGTGTGCTGCACTACGTGGAGAATGATCAGACCTGCCGTTCGGGCGACTTGCTCCTCCTGGATGTCGCCGCCGGCTACGCCAATTACAATGCCGACCTGACCCGCACCATTCCTGTCAACGGCCGCTTCACCCGGCGCCAGCGCCAGGTGTACAATGCAGTCCTGCGCGTCTTGCGCGCCGTCAGCCAGGCGGCCACCCCGGGCAAGCTCCCTAAGGACTGGCAGAAAGAGGCTGAGGCACTCGTCGAAAAGGAGCTGGTTGACCTTGGCCTGCTCAAACCGGCCGAGATCCGCAAGCAAGACCCGGACAAGCCGGCCCTCAAAAAGTATTTTATGCACGGTGTCGGCCACCCGCTCGGCCTGGACGTCCACGATGTCAGTTTGGCCGGCGAGCCCTTCCAGCCCGGCTGGGTGCTCACCGTCGAGCCCGGCATCTACATCCCGGCCGAGGGCCTGGCCGTGCGCCTGGAAAACGACATCCTCGTGCAGGAAGGCGGTAACGTGGACCTGCTGGCCGATGTGCCCATAGAAGCCGAGGAGATCGAGGCGCTAATGAAACCGCGCGGGAAGAGGTGAGGCAGGGAATGCGGGGGCCGTACCGCTTCCGCGAGGCCGGTTTCCACTTCCGGCCATAATTCATTCTTCATTCTTCATACTTCCTTCCCTGCCGCGTGGCTTTCAGGTGGCCTTAGGGTCGCATGAGGGTCGCATGAAGGTGGCTTGAGGGTGGCTTTGGGGTCGCATTGAGGTGGCTTTGAGGTCGCATGAGGGTCGCAATCCCCTCCCAAGCAGTTGGCTTGAAGGTGGCCTTGGGGTGGCTTTGGGTGGCTTTGCCCGGCTATTCCGCACTCCGCATTCCGCATTCCGCCTTCGCCCCGGGGTGTTCACCATAAGCAACATGAATACAACCCGACCTTCCCGCCTCCCTTGGGGTGGTCTGGTGGCGGTCTGGTACCACTCTGGTACCTTCCTATACCCATATGTTCAGCGACAATTAGAAATGCCATCTGGCGACAATTATCAACTTTTGTAAGTGTTTTCCCCCAATGAGCATTTGTCTTTTCTAACCCAGCCGCTATGAGAGCTTTAGCTGCGGTTGGGTTAGAA
>Ga0224558_1002822_pt1 | contig 15403 bp, 12 predicted proteins | sample 714S32024metaG_FD_180682 | JGI IMG/M metagenome (GOLD analysis project Ga0224558, IMG submission 180682) | Peat soil microbial communities from Stordalen Mire, Sweden - 717 S3 20-24 | ecosystem: Environmental > Terrestrial > Soil > Wetlands > Peat | place: Sweden: Norrbotten County, Stordalen... | reverse complement strand
CTGGCTGCCTGACCGCGACGGCCTCGACGTGCTCGCCGACATTCACCGCCAGGGAGCCGCAATGCGCCCTGAAGTGGTCATCATCAGCGGCCACGGAACCATCGAGACCGCCGTCAAGGCCACCAAGCTGGGCGCGTACGACTTTCTTGAGAAGCCGCTCTCGCTCGATCGCACTCTGCTCGTGCTCAAGAACGCAGTCGAGGCGCGGCGCATGCGGGCGGAAAACCTGGAATTCAAGCGCCAGTTCAGCGTGGGCTCGGTGCTCACCGGCGAAAGCGTGCCGATGAAAGCCCTGCGCCAGCAGATTCGCCTCATGGCGCCCACCAACGGACGCGTGCTCATCTACGGCGAGTCGGGCACCGGCAAGGAACTCATCGCCCACTCCATTCACGCCGAGAGTCTGCGCCGCGATCAGATTTTTGTCGAGCTCAACTGCGCCGCCATTCCCGAGGCGCACATCGAGGCAGAGCTCTTCGGCTACCGGCACGGAGCTCAACCCGGCGGCCTGCCCGAGCAGCGCGGCACCCTCGAGCGCGCCGACGGCGGAACGCTCTTTCTCGACGAAGTCGGCGACATGAGCCTCAAAACGCAGTCCAAGATGCTCTCCGCGCTTGACGACCAGCAGTTCACTCCGGTCGGCGGCACGCAGCCCATTCGCGTGGACGTGCGCCTTATCGCCTCCACCAACAAGGACCTTGAAGAGGAGATCGCCAAGGGCAACTTCCGCGAAGACCTCTTCTACCGGCTTAACGTCGTCCCGTTCTTTGTGCCGCCGCTGCGGGAGCGCAAGCAGGACATACCGCCGCTGACGCGCGAGTTTCTCGCCGAATTCGGCCGCCAGTACGGACGCCCGCGCATGGAGATAGCCGAGGACGCCCTCGAGGCGCTGGCCCAATACCACTGGCCGGGCAACGTGCGCGAACTCAAGAATGTGATCGAGCGAGTCCTGATTCTCAATCCCCGCGCCCTGCGCATCGAGCGCAAACACCTGCCGCCGTTGACCCACAAAGCCGGCACTCGTTCCACGGAAGAATTCTCCACCCTCCAGCAGGCCCGCGACGCCTACGAACGCGAGTTCATCCTCAAAAAGATCGATGAATCCCGCAACAACATGAGCCGTGCCGCCGAGCTGCTCGGCCTGGAACGCAGCCACCTCTACCGCAAGATGAAAGCGCTCGGCATCAGTGTGCGCGAGTAGGGAACAGATAGAAAATTCACTGGTTACCGGCTGATGGCTTTGCCGCGGAACACAAGTGGAATCATAGGTTTTGTCTGTAGCCTGTTGTCGAAATAATTACCTGCAAGTTTTTGAAACTATATATAGGGGGGTAGGGGGTACCTATCAGTGGACAGTGAACAGTAAGGGCGCGCTCTTCTGGTAATTGTTCATTGTTTGATGGTGCGCCGGGGGAGGGTAATTCTCTGCACAGCAGTGCGCAATACTTCCCATTGCTCAGGGCGTCACGATCCGGTCGGCCAGATCGGGCGCCACCATCTGGAAATGCTTCACGTTCCAAGTGTAGATTCGCTCGGCTTGAATCTTGCGCGCGCAGGCCAGATGCAGGGCATCATAGATGATGCCGCCCGGCAGCTTCAGAGCGGCCGTGCGATGAATCGCATGAACGACTTCCTCCGCAGACAACATGATACAGTCCAGATTGGTTTTGAATTGGTCAACGATGAGTGCGGCCTGCTCAGGACGAAGCCTGTTGGGCGGTCTCATGCCGGTAAGAGCGGCGTAGAGTTCAGCCAGGGAATGCGCGGCACAGGAAGCCTCGCGAGGAGCAAATTGCATCAATAGCTTGTAGCTGACCTCATGGCGCTGGTCGGCCTCCCGCACGGCGGCCATCAGCACGGACGTATCGAAGAGCGCTTTCACTCCAGCCCGCTGCCTTCCAGGATGCGCGCCTCGCGCTCGGCATACCCCTGCCGAGTCAGCTCGGAGATATCAACCTCCGTGCTTTGGCCACCGGAGACAACCCACATCCCGCCCTTCTTGATGAGCTGAGGCCCCAAGGATGCCTGCTCAAAGACCAACCGGTCGCCGCTGCGCTCGATCCGGAGCCGTGTGCCGGGAACGAGGTGCAAGGCGTCGCGCAGTTTTTTAGGAACTACGATCCGTCCGGCCTTGTCGATCTCTACAGTGGTATTCATTGATACCAATCTACCATTGAAATTACCATAATTGCCGTTTATTTCATCTGGGCAATTGAAGTTTCGTCTTAACTTAGTTAAGATAGACTGACAGGATAGTGGCAGCTATGATTTCAGCAACCATATTCGAGGCAAAAACCAACTTCTCCAGCCTGGTCAAGCAGGCGCAGAAGGGCGAAGTGGTCACTATTACCTCCGGGCGTGAAAAGACCCCTGTGGCTCGCCTGGAAGCCATTCATCCTATTAAAAAGAAACGGCTTGGTGCTCTTGAGACCCCCGGGTTCGTCCTCACGGAGCAGTTCTTCGAGCCGCTGCCGGATAGTGAGCTTCGCCTTTGGAATGGAGAGGGCGAGTGAAGGCTCTGCTCGACACCTGCTCCCTTATCTGGGCCACGATGTCTCCAGCCTCCCTGGGTCGTCAGGCCCGTGAGACGCTGGCCGACGAGGACAATGTAATTCTCGTCTCGGCGGCCTCAGCGTGGGAGATTGCGACCAAGGTGCGCTTGGGGAAACTTCCCGGCGCGGAAAAGTTGGAGCAGGATTATCTCGCGGTGATGGATGTAGCCGGCTATACGCAGTTGCCCATCGACGCTGAGTCCGCCCTACGCGCTGGCCGCCTGACCGCCGAGCACAAAGACCCTTTCGACCGCATGATCGCCGCCCAGGCGCTGGCGCTCGATCTTCCTGTTCTCAGCCCCGACCCACTACTTGACCAATTCGGCGTACGGCGCATCTGGTAATTTGAAGCGATAAGAGGCAGTATCAAATACTACTGAGCTCTACCTCATGCCTACTATCGAAAAACTGAGCGTAGCGCTTCCTTCTGAAATGGCGGCGCTGGTTCGTCGTGCCGTGGACGGGGGCGAATACTCCTCTAACAGTGAGGTCATCCGCGACGCCCTGCGAGACTGGACACACAAGCGCAATCTGCGCAAGCAAAGCCTCTCCCATCTGCGCAAAGCGTGGGAGGAGGCAGTCGCCGACGACTCCGAAGGCCTTGATCCCGACCCGGTCTTTGACCGCCTGGAAAGCAAATTGGATCGCCTGACCGAGGCAAAGGCTCGATAATACGCCTCCGTGCGCGAACTCCTCAACTTCATTATCGCCCTCATCGACCCCGTATTATCACCCGTTTACGGGTCCACACGAAGCCCCAAACCCGCCGGCTGATCCCGATATGGACGAAAAACCCGACAGATAATGGAACCCTCGCCAATCCTGCCGCGTCCAATCCAATGTATCCTTGTAGTTGGAGATGTTTTTGCTCACAGGATTGCAGCCGGATATTCGTAGCGGACGCCGCCGGAAGCCACGCGCTTTCGGGGCAACCGCTTTGCTTTGTCTGGCTTTGCTGGCGATGGTGGCCGTGGTCCAGGTGGCGCACATACATGCTCTGGACAGCGATGCCGACCATTGCTCGCTGTGCATTGCGATGCACTCTGCGGTGCCGGTTACGATTGCCGCGGCTGTCGTAGTCCTGGTCAGAATTGGAAGCCCCGAGCCGGTTGTCGAGGCGCGCGCGTTCGTCCGGCATTGGCATCCCAAGCTCTTCACTCGACCCCCTCCCGCCGGCTGTTAGGGCATCCTCCAATCTCTCGTTCAGCCTGGCCCCGGTTGCGCCTTGCACGTTTTGCGAGCGCAACTCCGCCATTGCTTCGCAGACGGCGTTTGATTTGGAAAGCTGTCCTCAATGCACAGAGGATGCGCGGCTGCAAGAGCCGCGGCCCGTCTTTCGCATGATTCAGCCATCATTCAGGAGATTATCTATGCCGTTCAAACACGGCACAATTTTAAGCATCTTCACCGTTCTCGTCTTGATTCTTGCGGCGCTCTTCGCGACTGCGGAGGGCAGTAACTCCGGCGCTGTCCGCGGCACCGTTACTGACCCCTCTGGCGCCGTGATTCCCAACGCGACTGTTCATCTGATTAACCAGGTCAGCGGCCTGGACCGGACCGCGACTACCGACGCGACCGGCCAGTTCGTATTCGCGAACATCCCCTTCAACCCATATCGGATGACAGTCCTGGCCAACGGCTTTGCGCCAACAAGCAAGAGTTTTGAGATTCGTTCAGTGGTGGGCGCCAACCTCAGCATGGTTCTTCAGGTGGCCGGCAGCTCCCAGACCGTCACGGTGGAGTCTTCGGGCGACCTGGTTGAAACCGATCCCACCTTCCACACAGACGTGGACCGTGAACTGTTCACCAAGGTGCCTTTGGAGAGTGAGTCTTCCTCCCTCAGTTCGCTGGTTACGCTCACCACCCCCGGCGTCGCAGCCGACTCCAACGGCCTCTTTCACGGCCTGGGCGACCATGCCTCCAACTCTTTTTCCGTGGACGGCCAGTCGATCACCGACCAGCAGAGCAAGGTCTTCTCCAACCAGATTCCCGCCGACTCGATTCAATCCATCGAAGTTATCAGTGGCGCGCCGCCGGCCGAGTATGGCGGCAAGACCAGCCTGGTGATTGTGGCCACCACGCGCTCCGGGCAAGGCATTACCAAGCCTACCGGCAGCGTAAGCAGCTCTTACGGCAGCTTCGGTTCCGCCACCGGCGGCTTCGACCTGGCCTATGGCGGCAAGAAGTGGGGGAATTTCATCGAGGTTGATGGTCTCAACACTGGCCGATTCCTCGATCCACCGGAATTTACGGTCTTTCACGACAAAGGGAACGAGCAAAATCTCTTCGATCGTGTTGACTACAACTTCACTTCGGTCGATTCAATTCACGTCGACCTGAACTACAGCCGTTCATGGTTTCAGACGCCAAACTCCTACGACAACCTGAATGTGCAGAATGTGGTCAGCGGCGGCACGAGCGCCAGCCCCACTTTCGGCAGTGTCGGCAACACCGATCAACGCTCCAAGATAGGAACATACAATATTTCACCCACCTACACGCGTATCATCGGCAATTACTCAGTCTTCAACCTTGGAGCTTTCGTCCGCCGAGATAACTATAACTACTATCCCAGCGGCAATCCCCTTGCGGACCTCGGACCGCCTAACCTGCAAACGTCATCGATCTCGCAATATCGAACACTAACCAACACTGCAGTTCACTCTGACCTGTCCTACGTTAAAGGAATCAATAACATCAAGATAGGCGCGCAGTATGGGCAAACCTTTTTGCGCGAAAACGATAGCCTTGGTGTGGTCGATGCGTACTATAACTCGCCTTGCTTGGACTCAAGCGGCAATCCGGCCGCAGGTTATGCAAGCCAGTTGCTTTGCCCTTACGGCGCGAATCCGAGTTACCTCCCGGTGCTGGCGCCCTACGACCTAACCCGTGGCGGCAGCTTTTACAGTTACTTCGGCCACACTGACGTGAAAGAACTTGGCCTATACATTGAAGACCAGATCAAGGCCGGTAATTGGCTCTTCAATCTGGGCCTGCGCGAAGACGTTTATAACGGACTTGCCGTTGCGAATCAGGCGGAGCCGCGCGTGGGCATTGCTTATAACATTAAGCCGACCACAACCGTGCTGCGCATTTCCTATGCGCGCACGCTGGAAACACCTTTCAATGAGAATCTGGTGCTATCCAGCAATGGATGCACGAATGCGGTTCTGTCTCCGCTGCTCAACTGCACGCCTGGAGCTTCGGGAACACTGGCCCCCGGCTATCGCAACGAGTTTCATGCCGGCCTGCAGCAGGCCTTCGGCAAGTGGGTGGTCTTCAGCGGCGAGTACATCTGGAAGTACACGCACAATGCCTTCGACTTCGGCGTGCTTGGCAACACACCTATCTTTTTCCCTATCGACTGGCATAATTCGAAGATTCCCGGCTATGCCTTGCGCGCGGACGTTCCCCAGGTGCATGGATTCAGCGCTTATCTTGTCGCCTCCTCGGTGGCCGCACGTTTCTTTCCGCCGCAGTCCGCCGGAGCCGGAGCCGCTCCCCAGACCGGCGGCCAGCCGTTTCGCATCGACCACGACGAAAAATTCAACCAGACCACGCACCTGCAATACCAGATCGGCAAGCGTGGTCCCTGGGCCGGAGGCAACTGGCGCTACGACTCGGGCCTGGTGGCTGGCGCGGTGCCTTACGCCACCGACACCACAACCCCCGTCGATCTCAGCGGTTTGACCAACGATCAGCAGGCCCAGGCCGGTATTACGTGCAACGGCGTGAAAGCTACCCTCACCGCCGGTTTCCAGTCCTGCGCGCCCTCGCAGTACTCGTCGTCGCTGGTCAGCATCCCCGCTCCCGGCACGGAAAACGACGACAAGAACCCGCCGCGCATCGCTCCGCGCAATCTCTTCGACATCACCGTCGGACAGGACAATCTCTTTCACGCCAACCGTTACAAGCTCAACCTCGACATAACGGCCATCAATGTAACCAACAAGTACGCACTTTATAACTTTCTCTCCACTTTCAGCGGCACGCACTATGTAACTCCGCGCGCGCTCACGGCGAAGATAACGTTGAACTTTTAACGGAAATACCCTTGCGGGGAGGCGGCAAATGGCGGAAAATGGTGCCATGTTGTACTCCCCCCGCATCACGGTCGTGAATTCTTTGTCCTTTTTTTGCCTGGTTCTCTTTTTGCCGTTTTTCTCTGCCCAGGCCGCAAAACGAACAAAGTCTGAACAAGTTCAGGATTTGCTCCAGCGGCAGATGAGCTGGGACGAAAATACGCGGAATGGGAAGAATCCAGACGGCCTGCACTTTCAATTTTTCAAAATAGATGAAGCAGGCCCTTCCGGGAAGAGGCTTGTTACCTACCGCGTTTACGTTCCCGGAGTTCCTGTAAGCAAGAAATATGCGCTCACGGTCTGGAGAATCGGATCAGATCCCCGTCCTATACCCGGCGATATCTATGTCAATGGCAAGGAGCTCCTGATGTTGCGCAAACCCAATGCGGGCCAGGAAGACAGTGACTTTGTCGGGGACGATGAGCTGCACCTGGCCGTGCAGGCGGCGCAGGGCGAGCCCATCCGGTACGCTCTCGCATCCTCCGACAAGCGACTTCTTATCCCCGGCACAGTGGTTCCATTCCCGCTTGAAGACCAGGGCCAGGGCTGCCGACTTGAAGTGCGGCTTGCTATGCCCGATGCCGATGCTGTCCTGATCTCCGCCGATGGACTTCCCGCAAACGCTGATGTCCCGTTCCAACTACTCTCCGCCGGCCAGACGGAAACGGGAAACTTCCACACCGACGCCCAGGGCCACGCCGTGACGACGGATCTTCCTTTTGTGGCCAATCTGGATAGCGGTTCGCTCAGGGTGACACTGGTCACAAAGGGATGTTCAACCGCCGTTCAAGTTCCCTGGGGAAAGAAAAGTTACCTTCAGCGCTAATAAATCAACGTCGCGCCGGAGCCCTGCACCTCGCTCTGTTTGCGCTTGCCGGCTCACTTCTCGCAGCGGCGTGAGCCTGCCAACACCTCCGCAAAATGCATCCCTTCGCGGTCCGACAACTGGTTGATCTGCTCGCGGCAACTGAAGCCGTCGGCGACAATAATCGTCGCGGGCGCGGCTGAGTTGACCGCCGGCAGCAGCCCGAGATTTGCGATGGCTTTGGAAACTTCGAACTTATCGGCCTCAAAACCAAATGGTCCTGCCATGCCGCAGCAACTGGAGTTGATAAGCTCCACCGCCGCGCCGGCTTTTTTCAGCAGCGCGATCTCGTTCACCGGGCCGCCAAAAACGGCTTTGTGGTGGCAGTGGCCGTGCAGGATTACCTGCGCGCCCTCAAGCCTGCCCGTCACCCACTCGGGAGCTCTTGCGGCCAGCCAGTCGGCCAGCAGCCACACCTGTTTGCTCATGCGCTGCGCGCGAAGATCGTCAGGGAAAAATTCCAGCGCCTCATCCTTGAAAACGCTGGCGCAGCTTGGCTCGAGAAAGATGAACGGCAGTCCGGCTTCAATCTCCGGCGCCATGCGGTCCAGCACTTTGGCCAGATAGGCGCGCGCTGTGCCCAGCAGGCCGAAGTCGTAGAGCGCGCGGCCACAGCAGATGTGGCCTTTGGGAACCTGCACTCGAAATCCTGCCTGAGTAAGAACGGCTTCAGCGGCGGCAAGAGTTTGCGGGTGATAGTAGTTGTTCCAGGTGTCGGCCCAGAGCACCACATGCTCTCCGGCCGGCTCCGCTTTGGTTGCGTTCTTCCCGCTCAATGCGCGAGGCACGTTGGTGGTTTCGTTGCTCGCCAATCTTGCCTTCTTGTAACTTTTCCCAGCAAGGCGCGGAAGCTGGCGTTCTTGCGCCACGCCCACAATGCGCTTGATGAGCGGGCTGGTGAAGCGCCCGGTGAGCACGGCGTTGGTCAGGGCGGGAGTAATCGAACCCAGGCGGGCCAACAGGTCGGCAAAGCCGAAGATGTAGTGGTGCAGCGGGTGCGGGCGGTGCTTGTAGCGTTGCGCCAGGTACTCGGATTTGTAGGCGGTCATGTCCACCGCTACCGGGCACTCGGTCTTGCACGCCTTGCAACTGAGGCATAGATCGAGAGCCTCATGCACGGCCTTGCTCTGGAAGCCTTCCTTGCGCAGCGCGCCGGCCAGCATCTCCCACAGCAGGCGTGCGCGGCCGCGTGTCGAGTGCTGCTCCTCGCCGGTGGCGCGATAGCTGGGGCACATTACGCCGCCCTCGGTCTTCAGGCAGGCACCCACGCCCACGCAGCGCGCGGTGGCGCGTTCCAGCGAGCCTTCATCGGCTGCGAATACAAAGTGTGTCTCCAGCGTGGCCTGCGTCTCGCCGGCAACGAACGGCGCGTGACGCAGATTTTCCACCGGATCGTAAACGCGCACCGCATCCGACAGCTTGCCGGGATTCATGCGGTTTGCCGGATCCCAGATGGCCTTGAATTCCTGAAAGGCCCGGATAAGCTCAGGGCCGAACATTTTGGGCAGCAGCGCCGCGCGAGCCTGGCCGTCTCCGTGCTCGCCGCTGAGCGACCCGCCCAGGCTGAGAACCAGATCCGCTGCGCGGTCGATGAATTCGCGGAAGCGCCTCACGCCCTCCACGGTGTGGAAGTCGAAGTTGATCCTCAGGTGGACACAGCCCTGGCCGTAGTGGCCGTAGAGCGGGCTGCGATAGCCGTACTCGGCCATGAGAGCCGTGAGCTGGCGCAGGTAATCGCCCAGCCGCGCGGGAGGAATGCCGGCATCGTCCCAGCCCTCAAATCGCTCAGGTTCGCCCGGAACAAAAGCCGTCGCGCCCAGGGCAGATTCACGCACACGCCACACGGCCGCTGCGTCTTCGGCCGAATAAATGCGCGCCGCCGGCGCCTCTGCCCAGCCTTGCGCGGCATGAGCGAGGGCTTTAGCCTTGGCATGAGCCTCAGCCGCGTCCCATGCGCCCATCTCCACCAGCAGAAACCCTCCGCCGGGCGGAAGGAGCGAAACGTCGTTCATTGCGAGGTTTTTGCGCCGCATGAAATCGACCAGCAGCCCGTCAAATCCCTCCAGCCCGATGGGGCCGAATTCAAGCACGCGCGGCACCACGTCGGCGGCGAGGAATACGTCGGCAAAGCTCAGTACTGTCAGCACGCGGAAGGGCGGGCTGTTGGTCAAGTTGAGCGTGGCAGCAACGACTGTGGCGCAAGTGCCTTCGGAGCCCACCAGCGCGCGGGCCACGTTGAATCCGTTCTCGTCCAGCAGCTCGTCCAGGTTGTAGCCGGAGACGCGGCGGGGAATGCGCGGATATTTTTCGAGGATAAGCGAGCTGTAACGATCGTGCAGTTTGGCCAGGTCCGCATAGATTTGGCCCACGCGGCCGCCGGAGTGAATCAGGGCTTCCAATTCGGCGGGCGAGGTGCGGCCCACCGTCATGCGTGTGCCGTCATAAAGCACAATGTCCAGCGATTCGATGTTGTCCACAACCTTGCCGGCCATCAGCCCATGAGCGCCGCAACTGTTGTTGCCAATCATGCCGCCCAATGTGCAGCGCGAGTGCGTCGCCGGGTCCGGGCCGTAGGTCAGGTGGTGCAGCTCGGCGGCCTCGCGCAGCCGGTCGAGGACAATCCCCGGCTCCACGCGCGCCAGCTTGGCGGCGGGGTCAATTGAACGGAGCTTGTTCATGTAGCGCGAAAAGTCGAAGACCACGGCCACGTTGGCGCATTGGCCGGCCAGGCTGGTGCCCGCGCCGCGCGGCAGCACCGCCGCTCCCGTGGTGCGACAGGCAGCCAATGCGGCATCCACGTCGGCCGCGTCGCGGGGCAGAATCACACCCACCGGAAGCTGGCGGTAATTCGAGGAGTCGGCAGCGTAAAGCGCGCGCGATCCCAAATCAAAGCGCACATCGCCGCGCAGGCTCTTTTTGAGCAGCGCTTCCAGTTCACGATGCGCGGCAAAACGTTCATGGTCCAGCGGAGGCTGATTAGAAAGGATAGAAAAGGATGAATTGCTCACGTCGAAATGATAACGCGCGGCTCGGGAGGTGCGTGACAGTGATTGATATAGGAGAAGTTAAGTGAGGATTTACGGTTTTACAGGCAAACAACAATTAATTATCTGCAAGGTTTTGAAAATATATATAGGGAGGGGAGGGGGGTGGTTTTCCGCCCTGAAAGTTCCCGCCCAACCTCAATCTCTTATTGTGCCGCAGTGGAAGTAAATCTTCTGCAACCACCCGGCGATGGGGATGGCGCATATCCCAGGTCCGAAAATCCGGACCCTTCGACAGGCTCAGGGCGGGCTCTGGGGCACCCGCACCCGCGATGGCGTAAGAGCTAGGCTGTCGAAGTCTTCCGGCCAAGTTCCGCCTTGCGCAGTTCCTCATGGATGATCATTTTGAGAAAGGTCTGATAGCGCAACCCGCGCTCGGCGGCTAGTATGCGGGCTTTCGCAATGTCCTCGGGGTCGAGGCGAATGGTGGTTGAAGGCAAAGCGGCGCGTTTGGCGACTGTGCCGATGCCCACTCGTCCCTCGGCGGTAGCTTTCTCAAACTCATCGGCCAAATCGTCCTCGTGCGACTCCCACCAAGCGGCTTCTTCCGCTTCATTCGCGAAGGTCTTGTTCTTCAATTCTTCCAACATTGCGATTCCTCTTCTGAGTTTGGAAATATCGCCGAAGTCTTTCCTTGGCCGGCCAAGCCGTGACTACGCGAACCTCCTTACCCTGCGTGGTCGAAACCACGATAAGAATTCTGCCTGCATCGGTCTCACCGATCTGAGTCACGCGCTCCTCGCCATTGCGAAGTTCCGCTTCAAGATCAACAGGCCGGTTCAAAATGACTTGCTCGGCCTCAGATGGTGCGATCTGATGCTTTGCGAAATGCTCAATGTTCTCGCTGTCCCAATCGAACTGGAGTGTAATTACAAGCTCCGCTTGAGCAGAAGTCTTTTTAGAAGGCATACGCTTTCTCCCACGGGGTTAAGCGTGCCCCCGAGCCCCGGGTTGTAACCCCCAGGCGTTTATGGCCCTGCTTAGCGTCTCGCGCCAAAGTTCTTGGCGCGGCCTTCGTGTTCCGACTTCATTAACATTGTAGCTACGTCGTAGCAATTTTGCAACTACTGCCGCAGCTCCACCAGCGTTGCTCCCTGGCCGCCTTCGTTTTGCGGGGCTTCGGCAATGGTGGCTACGTGAGGATGGCTCTTGAGGAATTCGCGGACGCCGCGGCGGAGGATGCCTGCGCCGTGGCCGTGAATGACGCGGACGCGCTCGAGGCCGGCGAGGAAGGCGCGGTCAAGATACTGTTCCAACTCCCCGGTGGCTTCGTCCACGGTGCGGCCGATGAGGTTGATCTCCATGCGCAAGGCATCGGTGTTGGCGCTGGTGACGGTGACGTGAACATTTTTTTGTTTGCGGGCGGCGGCTAAGGGGTCGGGGCGCTTGTCCGTCGCAGACTCTCCTCCTGCGGGTGAAGGCGCGGAGCACTCGTCGCGCTTGACGCGCATTTTGATGGGGCCGAGGGCGACTTCAAAGATGTCTTTCTCGACCTCGCGCTGCACGACGGCGATTTTGTTCATGGATTTGATGCGGACCTGATCGCCAGCAGCGATGTGCTTGAGGATGTGCGGCTGGGCGTCCGCGTCGCCAACATCCGCGCCGGTGCGGTGGGCGACGACGGTCTGGTTGAAGCTCTCCTGAAATTCGCGGCGCAGGCGCAGGATGCGGCGTTCGGCTTCCTTTGATAATTTTTGCTGTCCGGCGCGATCCTCGATGGCACGGACGGTTTCGCGCATTTGAAACTCGAAGTCCTTGAGCAGTGAGGCCAGCTTGGATTCAAGCTCGCGTGTGCGCTGGCGCAGTTCGACGTCACCCTCGCGCGCGAGCGTGGCCCGCTCCTGATTGAGCGCGTACTGCTCGACACGAGTGGCTTTGCGGTCGGCTTCGAGTTGGGTGAGATCGCTGTGCAGCTTATCCAGGAAGCGAGCAATATCCACCTGCTGCGAGCCGAGGCGTTGACGGGCGGCGACGATGATGGCGGCGTTCAGGCCGAGACGCTCGGCGGTTTGTATGCCGGCTGATGCGCCGGGAACGCCGAGGCGAAGCTGGTAGTTGGGCGCGAGAGTGATTTCATCCACGCCGGCCGCGGCGTTGAGCACGCCATCGGTGTTGGCGGCGTAGACCTTGAGCGAGGTGTGGTGCGTGGAGATGAGCGTCCATGCGCCCGCAGTCAAGAAGTGGCTGGCGATGGCGACGGCGAGCGCGGAGCCTTCTTCGGGATCGGTGGAGGAGCCAAGCTCGTCGAGCAGGACGAGGGATTTGTCACTGGCGAGGCGCGAGAGGCGGTCGAGGTTGACGATGTGCGCGGAGAAGGTGGAGAGTTCCGCCTCAATGGATTGCGCGTCGCCGATGTCGGCCAGAAATGCTGTGAAAACCGGAAAGCTGGCTGCGGCTGCGGGCACGGGCAGACCGGCCTGGGCCATCATGGCCAGCAGAGCCGTGGTCTTGAGCGTGACGGTTTTGCCGCCGGTGTTGGGACCGCTGATGATGAGTTGACGCTCTGCGGCGGTGAGCGCGAGAGTCAACGGGACGACATGGCCGCCGGTCAAGCGGAGATGCCTTTCGAGCAGCGGATGACGGGCTGCTTCGAGGCGCAAAAGATTGGGCGCGATGGCTGGAGCAACACAGTTGTAATCGCGGCCAAAGCGGGCGCGGGCCTGGAGGCTATCGACCAACGCAAGAACGCGCGCGCCCTCGACTAAAGTTTGAGCATAGCCGCCCACCTGACGGGTGAGCGCCATGAAGATGCGGTGAATCTCGGCCTGCTCTTCCTCGATGAGGCGGACCAGTTCGTTGTTCTGCTCGATGGTTTCCAGAGGCTCGATGTAAACCGTCTGACCGGAGGAGCTGACGCCATGGACCACGCCGCTGACGCGCCGCTTCAACTCCGCCCGGACGGGAATCACGAAGCGGTCGCCGCGAATGGTGATGAGCTCTTCCTGCGCCGCGCCTTCGGAGGCGAGTTTGCGCAGGGTGGCGCGCAGACTTTCTTCGATGACGCGTTGCTGGCGCTCTTGCTCGCGGCGGATGCGGCCCAGCTCGGGCGAGGCGTTGTCGGCCAACGAGCCATCGGGTTGGATGGTGCGTTCGATGGATTCGGCCAACGGACGCAGGCTGCCGGTGAGCGCCGAGGAAAGCTGGGAGAGACCGAAGAGCTTGCCCACCAGCCGCGCCGGGGGCGATTGAAGCAGCGATTGCCAGGAGGCCACATCGTTGGCCAGGCGGGCGATGGCTTGCAGTTCGTTGGCTTCAAGAGCAGCGCCGGGAATCTGGGCTTTCGCGGCGTGCTGCGTGGGATCGAAGAGGCCGCCGACCGGGATGGAGGTCTGCTCTTCCAGAAGCAGGCGCAGTTCGCCAGTGAGCTGGTGCTGGCCGGCGATCCAGGCTTCGTCGGTGGAGGGCTTCAGGTCGAGAATCGCCTGGCGGCCGACCGGGGATGCGGCAAAGCCAGAGACGAGAGCCAGCAGCGGCTCCCATTCGAGAGCGGCAAAGTCGGCGTCCACGACCGGCGACGGGATGGGATCGAGAAGGGGCATACCCAATGATTATCGCAGTGCGCCGAGACCGTTTCATTTGGTAGTTGTAGTCTCCCATGTCCCAAAAGCGGGACATGGGGCACCCGGACTTTAGCCGGAGATCGTTGTTGGTTTCAGTTCGCCTTCCCAGCGAGCGACGGCGGCGGCGGCCATGCAGTTGCCGATGACATTCATGGCGACGCCGGGTTGCGCATGAATCAGGCGGCGCGCGGGACTTAGAAAGCCGCGAAAGCGAGTCTTATCTCTCTAACTTTTGGGCGATTCTGCGGTTGGAGCAGAAGCAGCGGCAGCGACGGCGGGGCAAGCCGCGCCGCAGCTTCCGCCGCAAGGTGTTTTAATCTCGGCCGGAGCGGGTTCGGTGGAGGGCTTGTCACTCTTGCCTGGGTAGTCGTTCACGTAAAATCCGGCGCCTTTGAAGTGCAGGCGCGGCGCGGTGAGCGGACGTTCGAGTTCACCGCCGCACTCGCGGCAGACAAGCTCCGGCTTGGATGTGAAGTTTTGGATTTTTTCAAAGCGGTGACCGCATTGGGTACAGCGATAGGCATACAACGGCAAAGTGTTCACCCCTCCGGGACGAAATCACACACTACTCCTATTGTATCGGCAGAACGGCAATTATCCGCAAAGCTACCGTTTCCCAGGTCCCAAATGCGGGACCTGGGGCACCCACCCGACCGCGCCGGATTTCAATGCACGGCGATGAGTACGGATGCGGAGTGGTTCTCCCACTCCAAGGTGAGCTTGCCGGTGGTGCCGCCGAGGGCCGCAAAGGCGTAGGTCAGATTCTCGACCGTTGCGAGCGGTTTGCTCATGGTCATCTTCACACGGCCCAGGTCCTGCGCCTTGTCGTACTTGGTGCCCCACTGGCCGGTTTGCTTGTTCACGATCAGCACCCAGTTGTCAGGGTCGGCGACATCGACATATAGCGAATAGTCGCCCTTGGGAACCTTCAAACCGCCGACGGTCAGGTCCGCATCGGCGTGCAGTTTGGTAGCGCCATTGGCGCCGGCGCGCCAGACCGGATAGGTGGGGTCTTTGCTGATGAGGCCGCCCTTGTCAAAGATTTGGCCGGCGCGGCCCTTGACGCCGGGCGAGGCGTAATCGATGGTGATGGTTTTGCCGGCAATGGTCGCCGACGCTGTGGCCGCCGGACTCTTTGGCGGGCCTTGCTGGGCGGATAGAGTGGCGGCTACGATCAAAAGCCCTGTACAGACCAAAAGACGCTTCATGGTTGTTATCTCCGTGGGAAGAAATCCTTGCCGGAAGCGCAAGCCCCGACGCGATGATTGTCGCACCGCGCGGCTCTTTTGGGAAATGGCGGCGA
>Ga0224558_1002819_pt1 | contig 15412 bp, 12 predicted proteins | sample 714S32024metaG_FD_180682 | JGI IMG/M metagenome (GOLD analysis project Ga0224558, IMG submission 180682) | Peat soil microbial communities from Stordalen Mire, Sweden - 717 S3 20-24 | ecosystem: Environmental > Terrestrial > Soil > Wetlands > Peat | place: Sweden: Norrbotten County, Stordalen... | reverse complement strand
TCGCATGGCGGCCGCTACCAGGCGATCCAGGATGGAGACGTTCACATTGACGTCGCGGTGATTGCGGCGCCGACCGCCGATTCTTTCGGGAATGCGGATGGTTCGCACGGCAAGTCGGCCTGCGGGTTGCTCGGCTTTGCGCTGGCGGATTCGATCTACGCCGACCGCGTGATCGTGGTCACCGATAACCTCGTGCCGTTTCCCTGCGTGCCCTGGCAGATTCAGGGCAACAACGTGGACTTTGTAGTGGAAGTGGAATCGATTGGCGATCCGGAAAAGATTGTTTCCGGCACGACGCAGATTACGCGTTCGCCCGACCGGCTGCGGATCGCGGAGCTGGTAGCGCGGTTTCTCCGGGAAGCGGGAATCATGAAGAACGGATTTTCGTTCCAGGCGGGAGCGGGCGGGATCGCGCTGGCATTCGTCGAGTATCTGAAGCAGATGATGAAAGAGGATGGCGTCAAGGCGCGCTTCGTTCGCGGCGGGTCAACTAAATTCCTGGTTGAGTTGCTGCAAGAAGGGCTGACGGATTACATCCTGGACGGGCAGACGTTTGATCTCGAGGGCGTGAAGTCGATGGCGAACGATCCGCGGCATGTGGCCACTTCGCCGTTCACTTCGTACAACTACCATGGCAAGGGGAACTTCGCGTCGCTGGTCGACGCCGTGGTCTTGGGCGCGACGGAAGTTGATGTGAACTTCAATGCCAACGTGGTGACGCACTCTGACGGGCGACTGCTGCACGGCATTGGCGGATGGCAGAACTGCCTGTTTGCCGGCTGCACCATTCTCGCGCTGCCTTCGTTCCGCGATCGCATTCCCGTGATCGTGGATGAGGTTACGACGATGACGGGGCCGGGCGAGATGATTGACGTAGTCGTGACTGAGCGCGGAATTGCGATCAATCCGAGGCGCACGGACCTGCTCGATTCAGTGAAGGGATCGAAGCTGCCGATTCGTCCGATTCAGGACATCAAGGCGGAAGTCGAGAAAATTTGCGGCAAGCCGGCGCGGCCGAAGTTGGGCGATCGTCCGTGCGCGGTAGTGAAGTGGGTGGATGGGACGGTGCTGGATACGGTGTGGCAGGTTAGCTGACGTGGTTCCCGGAGCGGCAACAGTTAACCGCAGAGATCGCTGAGTACGCGGAGAAACAGCTTCAGTGCGAAAGGGAAGCTATAATCGGCAGCAATGCGAAAGTTTTTCCGCATGCTGCTTTTGGCCCTCGTCCTGATGACGGTGGCGCTGATCTCGGCGCTCACGGCCATGCAGTTGGCCATCCACGGGCGCGAGGTGGCCATTCCGAAGCTGGTGGGCATGAGTCCGCTCGAAGCCGAGCGCGCGGGCGCGGCTTCGGGCCTGCAAGTGGTGGTCGAGCGGCAGTTCTACAGCCCTGACATTCCCGAAGGGAAGATTATGACGCAGATGCCGCCGCCCGGAACGAAGGTGCGGCGAGGGTGGTCGATCCGTGTGGCGCAAAGTCTCGGGCCGCAGCGGGTGGCGATTCCCGACGTGACGGGAGGGAGCGAGCGGATCGCCGAGTTGAACATACGGCGTCGCGGGCTCAGTCTGGGCTCGGTCGCGCACGTCAGTTTGCCGGACGCGCCGCAGAACCAGGTGATCTCGCAAAGTCCGCCGGCGAATGCCAGCGGCGTTGCGGCGCCAAAGATCAGTTTCTTGGTAAGCGATGGCGCCGAGCCGCCAACCTATGTAATGCCGAACCTCACCGGACAACCTCTCGGCAGCGCGATGCTGGCGCTACAAGATGCCGGCGTCAAGGTCGGCAAAGTTAGCGTGCTTCGGCCGCCCTTGCCCGGGGAGCCGCAAGCCGCGCCAGTTGCGGTCTCCGAGCCCAGCGCAGCGAGCATGATCGTGACCCAGACTCCGGCGCCCGGGCAGAAAATCACGGCTGGCAGCGCGGTGAATTTCGAAGTCCGCTAGCGTAGTGTCACGCCAGTTCGTGGCATATCCCCGCAACCCAAATTTATTTCGCGAATTCTCGCACACCGCACTAGCTGCGCGTTCTGCTCGCTCATCTCCGTTCGATCATCGCGGCGAAGAATCCCTCGCAAGGATGCACGCCGGGAACTGTTCTCAGACAGGGTCCAGCGAGAAGCGACGCGATATCCTTCCAGCACATCTCGCCAGACTCTCGCAGCTGCTCCAGCTCTCTCTTCAAATCGATGACCCGGAATTCCGCCGCGCCATCGAGGGCAGCTTCCACCACCGCTTCGTTTTCCTCGTGCTCCAGCGAACACGTGGAATAGACGAGCCGCCCGCCAATCGCGAGCCGGGCCAGCGCGGACTTCAGGATGGCCAACTGCCGCAACTGAAGATCGTGCAGGTCTGCGGCTTTGAGCCGCCACTTGATCTCTGGGTTGCGGGCGAGAGTACCGGTGCCGGAGCAAGGAACGTCGGCGAGAATGCGGTCGAAGCTGAAAACGAGAGAGAAAGGCAAATGACGCGCGTCCGCAGCAACGACGTGCACGTTCGGCAGGCGATTGAGGTTCTGCAGTATGCGCGCGCGGTGAGGATGCAACTCCATCGCAAACACTTTGGCGCGCGGGTTGCGCCTGGCGAGCAAGGCAGTCTTGCTGCCGGGAGCAGCACAACAATCAAGGATCCGTTCTCCAAGACCAACCAGCAACGCGACCAGCTGCGAAGCTTCATCCTGAATAGAGATGCGGCCTTCCCGATAGGCGGGTGTTGCTGTTATGTTGCCCGAAAGAACGCGTCGTGCGGCCGATAGCAGCCGACCCGGCGCGAGCTCCACCCCGACCTCGGCAAGTTCGGCATCAGTTTGATCTTGGTCAGATTGATTTCCGTGAATATGAATCGCCGCGCCGGGTACTGTCTGATCCTGGATGCAGATCTGCCGCGTAGCCTCAAGTCCATAGTGCTCGATCCAGCGTGCCACCAGCCACGGAGGATGAGCAGCGTTCTGCGCTAGCGTCATCGAGTCGGGCGATTTGCCGATTTCCGCGAAGATGTCTTCCGCACCGGCCCCGGCAGTTTTCCGGAGAACCGCATTGACGAACGAAGCCGCCGAGCGCTTTCGCGCAGCTTTGACGAGTTCCACACTTTCGAAAATCGCAGCGCGCGCCGGAACTCTGGAGAGAAACTGCAATTGATACGCACCGAGGCGCAATGCGGTCAAGACTTCGCCGTCCAGTCGCTCGAGCTTCTGCGACGATGCGGCGGCCAGTCGCCGATCGAGCAGAGACTGCCAGCGGAGAACTCCCATTACCAGTTCGGTGGCGAGCCCGTGATCGCGCGAAGAGAGCTTTGCGAGGTTAGCGGAATGGAGCAGTTCGGCGGCGTAGGATTCTTCGCGCTCGACCCGCAGAAGAATTTCGAAAGCCACGGCGCGAGCAGGAGAAACGGCCATCCCAGCCTACTCTCCCAGATGGTCGCCGGATTTGGGCCGGTAGCCGTTGATGAATTCCTGTGCGGTCATGCGGCGCTTGCCCTCGAGTTGAACTTCGATCAGCTCGAGCGCCGTGTCCGCGTCTTTGTCTTTGTTCTTGCCGCAGCCCACGAACAGCCGCGCTCCCTCCGCTGCGACTTCTCCCGGAGTCAACTTAACCGCATGTTGCAAGGGTTGAGCGCGGTACACTTGCAGCGTTTTACCCTTAAAGGTCGTGAACGCGCCAGGCCACGGCTGAAAACCGCGCAGGCGGTTGAACAGATCTTTTGCTGTGCGAGCGAAGTCCATGCGGCCGTCTTCTTTCTTCAGAATCGGCGCGAGCGTGGCTTGCGAATGATCCTGCGGAGTCGGGTGAACTTGGCCCGTGTCGAGTCCGCGCAGGGTCTCCACCATCAGATCCGCTCCGATGGCCGCCAGCTTCGGGCCCAGCGTTTCAGCCGTATCTTCCAAAGCAATCGAAATTTCGCGCTGCATGAGTATGTCGCCGGTGTCGAGCCCTGCGTCGATGCGCATGGTGGTAACTCCGGTGACGGATTCGCCGTTGGCGATCGCCCACTGGAGCGGCGCCGCGCCGCGATACTTTGGCAACAGAGACGCATGCAGGTTCAAATTTCCGAGCCGGGGAAGATCGATCATCCATTGCGGGATGATGCGGCCATAGCCGACGACAATGATCGCATCAATGATCGCGTCCGGGCGAATCGCCGCCAGTTGGTCGCGGAATTCGGCGTTGTTCTTGATGGTGGCGGGTTGCACAACGGCAATGCCCAAGCGGAGTGCCGCATCCTTCACCGGAGAAACGGCCACTTCCATCCCGCGCCCGCGAGGCCGATCGGGTTGCGTTACCACCAGCCGTACAGAATGACCGGCCTCGACCAATCTCTCCAGGGTCGGGACAGCGAATCTAGGAGTGCCGCAGAAAACCAAGAGCATAGGTGTCAGGTCTCAGGTCTCAGAACTCAGCAAAACGCACGTCGTTAGTTTTTCGCAAGCGACCCTAAGAATCGGAGCATGTGTTTTTCCTGAGTCCTAAGACCTGACACCTGAGACCTGCACTCCTACCACTCTCCCGCCTTCACCATTTTCTTGATCTTGCGCTTGATGAGGTCGCGCTTCAGCGCGCTGACGTGTGAGATGTACAGCTTGCCGTTCAAGTGATCGGTCTCATGCAGGAAGGCCCGCGCCAGCAGGTCTTCTCCGGTGTGCTCGAAAAACTTGCCGCTCAGGTCCTGCGCGCGCACCGTCACGATTTTGGCGCGCGTAACGTCCTCGCGAAATTCGGGGATGCTCAGGCAGCCTTCGCTGCTTCGCTGCCGGCCTTCTTTCGCAACGATCACCGGATTGATCAACACCAGCTTGGCGCCGGGGTCTTCCTTGAAGGTTACATCCACGACGGCGATTCGTTGCGAAATGCCGATCTGCGGAGCCGCCAGGCCGACGCCGCGAGCCGCGTACATCGACTCAAACATGTCTTCCACCAGCTTCTTGAGCCCGTCGTCAAAGCTGGTCACCACCGCTGCGGCTTTGTCCAGGACCGGATCGCCAAATTTCACAATTGTGTAAATCATTTTGGGATCACTAATTTTCGAATGCTAGTTTCGGATCAATAGTTCTTCAGTTGTTCCAGATAACCTTGAAAATTTCGTTTCGTTTCCTTCATCGAGTCGCCGCCGAATTTCTCGAGCGCGCAGCGCGCCAGGGTAAGCGCGACCATGGCCTCTGCGGCCACGCCGGCGGCGGGTACCACGCATACATCCGAGCGCTCATACGCCGCCTTCACTGGTTCGCGCGTCGCGAAATCCACCGACTGCAATGGACGCCGCAGCGTGGAGATCGGTTTCAGATAACCGCGGACCCGGATCTCCTGCCCGTTGGAGACGCCACCCTCCAGACCTCCGGCATTGTTGCGCGTGCGCGTGAAGCCCGCAAACCCCGTGTCGCTCTGATAACCGATTTCGTCATGCACGGCCGACCCCGGCGAATGCGCTGCCTGAATCCCGCTTCCAATTTCGACCGCTTTCACCGCCTGCAGCGACATGACCGCCGCGGCCAACAGCGCATCCAACCGCTCGTCCCATTGCACGTAACTACCAAGACCGGGCGGAACATTGTGCGCCACTACCTCGAATACTCCACCTACCGAGTCGCCCGATCGCAGAACCTTATCCACCTCTTCCTTCATGCGCTGCTCGGCATCGGCGTCGGCGCAAGCCAGCAGCACCTCGTTCTTACGCGACAGTGGCTCGATTTGCTCCCATGCGATTTCCCGATCCGCAATCGAAACCGAGCCAACCGCAATCACATGACTCAGAACCTCCATACCTAACTCGCGCAGAAGCAGCTTGGCGAGCGCGCCAATCGCAACCCGCGCCGCCGATTCCCGGGCCGAGGCGCGCTCCAGAACATAGCGCGCTTCGGTGAAATCGTACTTCAAAGCCCCCGCAAGATCGGCATGGCCCGGGCGCGGCGACGCCACGCGCTTGTGTTTCTCGGGATCACCCGTCTCCACCGGCAGCGACTCTTTCCAATTCTGCCAGTCGCGATTCTCGAGCATCACCGCGATCGGCGAACCGATCGTCTTGCCGTGATGCACGCCCGAAAGAAAGTGCGCCCGGTCGCTTTCGATCTTCATGCGGCCGCCGCGTCCAAAGCCCTGCTGGCGCCGCCACAGTTCGCGGTCCACAAATGCCTGATCCACCGCCAGCCCGGCAGGCAGCCCGGAAAGGAACGCCACCAGGGCCTCGCCGTGGGATTCTCCGGAAGTGAAGTAACGCAGCATGTGGAAGAGGCATTGTAAATGAATAAGAAAAGTTCAGCTCTCTTTGATTTTCGCCAACGTTTTGCGCCGAAGCTTTGGCATGTGCAGGTACAATTGAAGGACACGTTGTGCCGGTAGTCGCCGGACGACCCGGGGTTCCAGACTCATCGCGTCCACCTAGGTCAGAGCACGCGAGGATTTTTTTCATGTTGACCGCCAAGGCTGGGCCGTTTCAGTCGGAAGTTGCTGAGCGCATTCGCTGCGTGATCGCCGACGATCACGAAATGCTGCGCTACGGCGTGCGCCGCCTGCTGGAAGACGCTCCCGACTTTGCCGTTGTGGGCGAAGCGGGCGATGCCGCCGAGGCGCTCAGGTTGGTCCTGAAGCATCGCCCCGACCTGGTGCTGCTCGATATCGGCATGCCCGGCATGTCGTCGTTCGAAGCCGGAAAACTCATCGAAGAGCACTGCGCCGGCACGCGCATCGTGTATCTGACCATGCATGAGGATCAGGAGTATGTGCAGCAAGCTCTGCGCTCCGGCGCCAGCGGGTACCTGCTGAAAGATACTCCCGTGCCGCTCTTGTTGAGCGCGCTGCGCGAAGTGCATCGCGGCCAACGGTCATTGAGTCCGCAGATCCAGACCAAATTGAATGACGACGCGACCCTGCGGAGCCAGACCGTGCGGGTGCCGCTGCGGAGAAGTACCCTGACCGTGCGCGAGCGCGAGGTGATGAAGTTGCTCGCCGAGGGCAATACCGTGAAGAAAGCGGCGGCGGTTCTCGGAGTCAGCGTCAAGACGGTGGAAGCGCATAAGTTCAACTTGATGCGCAAACTCGATATCCACAACAAGGCCCAGTTGGTCACGGTCGCCATACAGAAGAAGATTCTGGCGATGCCGGTCCCAACGTAAGAGCGTCAGTCTTGCGCACGTTTCAAAACTGCGGCAAGGCCGGCGAGATCGGGGACCTCCAGGTCCGCTCCCTTCTCTGAGGCTGGTCCCGCGCAGGCTCGAACCGCGCCAATCCCGGGACGGGCCGACTTCCGATTCACCCACACCGTCGAGATGCCCAGCGACCGCGCCGGTACTACATCGTGATAGACGCTCTGCCCGGCGTGCAGCAGGCGATCCGGAGAAATCGCAAGCCTGCGCAAGGCCATCTGGAAATTATTGACCGAAGGTTTGTAGCTTCTCGCCTGTTCCGCGGTGATCACGCCAGCGAATTCCACGTCCAGATGCTTCCGCGTCTCCGCAAATAGATCGTCGTCAATGTTGGAAATCACGACGAGTTGGTAGCGCTTCTGAAGCTCGCGCAACGCAGGCACTGTATCCGGAAAAGGCGGCCACGCCCGGACGGATTCGTGCAGCGAGCGGATTTCGGCGGAACTGGCCTCGAAATGGAAGCGATCGGCAAACGCCCGCACCACCGATTGCAGCACATCCCGGTAGCTTTGGTACGGGCCGCTTTCCGCCTGCGCCTCAAATTCCCCATAGAGTTCAAGAATGTCGGCGTCGGGCAGACTTTGACCATGATTCGCCAGACTATGGTTCGCCAGACCATGGTTCGCCAGCACGGTCCGCAGGGTGGGCAGAATCCCCGACTCCCAATCAATCAATGTGCCGTAGCAGTCAAAGCTGATGGTGGTGAAGCGTGAAAAATCCATAGGCAACGCAACGGGACGAACCGACGTCCAGGGGCGGACTCCAGGTTTTACGTTTTCTGTTCGCTGAACAGGTCAAGCACTGGCGTTGCGGAAGTTGGGCGCTGCGGTGGTTCGGGCGCGACCGGCGGCGCGCCGGAATCATCCGCACTGGTTACCGCGGCCGACGCTGTCTCCCCTTGCATGAATTTCCTGGAATCGAACAGCGGGCGCCCCAGCGACGCGTTAAAGCTGGTCCACGGTCCTTCGAGTTCAGCCTCGCGCTCGAAGTGGGCGCGCATCGCTTCCATCTTGGAATCCAGATCGTCGAGATAGTGCAGCATGAGCGCCTCGGGAAACATCGGCAGCTTGGGCGATCCGAAGTCGTACTGTCCGTGATGGCTGATGATCAGATGTTCGAGCAGAGTTTTCAGTTCCGCGGGAAAGTCAGGCAGTTGTGCGAGCTTGGCCTGCAGCATCTCCAGTTCGATGATCATGTGCCCGAGCAACTGGCCGCGTGTGGTGTAGGAAAACGCACGGTTGTAGGTCAATTCCTGGACCTTGCCGATGTCGTGCAGGAACGCTCCCGTCAGCAGCAGGTCGCGATTGACTTGTGGATAGTTCTGGCACATGAGATCGCAGGAGCGGAACAGCGACACGACATGGTCCAGCAATCCGCCGATGTAGGCGTGATGAAGTGTCTTGGCCGCCGGAGCATTGCGGTACCGTTCGGCAATTTCCGCGTCCGCCATGAATAATTCCACCAGCGACTTGAGGTGCGGATTCTCGAACGTGGCCACAAACTCCGTGAGCGTTCGCCAGAGTTCGCCGATGTCCTTGGTGGTCTTGGGCAGGTAGTCAGTGAAGTCGATCTCAGCTTCTTCCATGCGCCGCAGCTTGTGAATGGTGAACTGAAAACGATTCTTATACTTGTTGATGAGCCCCTTGATCTTGAGAAAGTCGTCCTGCTCGAAGGCGTGGATGAATTCTTCGACGTTGTCCCACATTTTGGCTTCGATCTGGCCGGTGCGATCCGCCAGGGTCAACGCCAGATAAGGCTCGCCATTTTTTTTGGCCTTTACCTGCTTCGACGCCACCACGAAGCTGGAAGTGATGACCTTGTTTTCCTGTTGGGAACATTCGGAGATAAAAAACTCTTTCATGAGCGAAACCTGAGTTCTTCCGCAGCCTGTTGAAGTCGTGCTCTTCCCAACAACCTGCCCAAAGCCACTTATAAGACCAGTCCTACCCTAAAACACGCCGAGCTTCTTCTTCTTTTTCAGATTCTTCGCGCCCGCTTCTTTGTCCGCGGTCTCGACGGGCTTGGTTTGCTTTGCGCTCGCGCCCGTGTCGATATAACCGGGTTTGTAGTCAATAAAGGCTTGCTCGCGCAGCGTGGTCAGATAGGCGCGCAGTGCGGGCTGTAGTTTCTGCATGTACATCGCATCCTGAATGCGCGGCTCAGCTTCCTTCAGGGTGGGAATGCCCGCCATCTCATGCTCGGCCGCCAGCAGGATCACATATCCCTGCTTGGTGCGAATCACATCCGACACTTCTCCCGCCTTCAACGCGAAGACCTTATCGTCCAGTTCTTTTGGCATTGTGCCGCGCTTGAAATAACTGAGGTCGCCGCCATCTTTCGCCGACGGTCCGTCGGAATACTTTTTCGCCAGGTCTTCAAACTTTGCGCCCTTGTGAATCTGATCGAGCAGATCCTCCGCTTTGGCCTTGGCGGCAGCCAGCGCGGCCTCCGTTTCAGCCTCCGATGGCGGCTCGGGTTTCGCGTCGGGGCCGGCAGCGGGTTTGGCCGGCATTTTGGGCGCAATCAGAATTTCGCTCAGGCGAACCTGCTCCGGGTGCTCCATCTCCGCGCGGTGCTGCTCATAGAACTTCTTCTCGTCGTCCTTGTTCATGGCCAGTTTCGAGCCCACTTCCTGCCCAATCACCCGCTGCGTGATGATCTGGTTGCGCATGGTCTGCTTGAAGTCCTCATATGAAGCCCCCTGCGCCTCCGCCGCTTTTTCCAGGTCATCCATGGTTTCGAGGTTCATCTGCTTGCGCATTTCATCGAGGCGCTTGATGAGTTCGGTGTCGCCGGTGATGCCGAGGTCTTTGGCTTTTTGCAGCAGGAGTTGCTGGTCAATAAGATCGCGCAGAACGTCGCGTTGCTTTTCGGCGAAAATGCGCTCGGCGTTGGCCGGGTCCTGCTGCTGAATTTCCTGCTTGAGCTGATCGCGGCTGCGGTTGTATTCCGTGCGCGTAACGATTTCGTTGTTTACCCGCGCGACAATCTCTTCGACCACGGTATCGGCCGGCAAAAGGGATGGGAGCAACACCGCAAACCCAACCGCCAACAGCAAGGGAAGTCTGGTCTTCTTCATTAGGGCTCTCTCGAAACGTTTTCTCGAAACCTGGGTAGTACCCGAGGAATTTGTTTTTCTATTTTACGCCGCCAGCGGCATGGAGGCCAATTGAGCGGGCGGTCGCTTGGCTAAGCGGCTCGTGTGAGCGTCAGTGCGGTCACGTCGTTGTGCTTCGGAACCATGTGCATGAAGTCCTGCACGCGCTGCAGGATGCTCCGGGAAAGATCTCTGGCCGAAGAAGGTCCCGCCTGCATCACGCTCTTTACTCCCTCCAGACCGAATTCGGCATTCTTCGACTCGGCCTCCACCACTCCGCGCGAGACCACCGCCAGCAAACCCTTTGCTCCCAGGCCGACGATGCGCGCGTCGGTCGGGGCCAGCGCAAACAGCCCGAGCGGCAGGCCGGTCGCGGGCAGTTCGATGACGCGTGCGTCATCGCGCAGCAGGCCGGGAGTGTGGCCGGCATTCACGTAGCAAACCGTGCCCAGATCCTCGTTGTAGCAGCCGGCGAAGGCCGGGCAACTGCGCACCCCTCCGGCCGCGCGCATAATCTCGAGATTCAGACGGCGCGACAGTTCGATCATCGCGTCCGATTCATTCAGCTCGGTGGTCGCGAAGAGTTGCTCGCCCGACGAGCGGAAACAAGTCTGCGCGGCTTGCAGCACGGGGCCGCTGCTTTCGCGCTTGCCGGCGACGTCGAGCAATCCGAAAAGGAAGCGATGCGGCCCGACCCGCAGGAAATCGTGAAGATCGCCCCCGGCGCGCGAGGAAAAATATGCGACTGCGAGGTTAGCGCTCCGGAGCGCGGGGGTTTCCGCCTGGACGATTTCTGCAACCTCCCCCGTCGTTGAACCGAACCCCAGTTTTGAAAGGAGCGCCTTCATGAGGGGCGAAATTAGCACAAAGTTTGGGCCGGGGCAATGAGCGGAAAGTGCTAGGCGCGCACTCTTAACCCGAATTCAGGTCGCGAGAGACCGAACTCACGACCGCCGGACGGACTCAAAACTTTGGCCATTCGTACGGGAACAATTTCCCGGCTGCTTCCGGATCGAGTTTTCCGCCGACTGTCTCCACCGCGCGGGCTAGTACCGGATCGCGGCCATTGGCGAGGTCTTCGGCGGACGGCAACATAAGCTCGTCTGGCACCACGCCGTTGTGTTCGAGGCTCTTACCGTCGGTCATGACGATATCCGCGTCCGTAATCGATGCCCCGTAGAAAACCACGGTATCGATTCCAGCCTTGTAGCGGTAGTGCTTCGCTTCCATCACACTACCGGAGCTAAGGTCTCCCAGAACGGTTCCTCGCTTTTCGATCTGCACCACCCGGGCGAAGAGCTCTGCGGCCGAGGCGGACTTGCTGTCCACCAGCACCACGAGCTTGCCAGCGAATGGATGGCCATGGAGCTTGGCGATCATCGGTTTCTGCTCCGATCTGCCGATGCGGTCTCCGATCTTTATTTCCTTTTCGAAGCAGCCGCCGATCAGATACTTAAGGGTTTCGACGCTGCCACCGGGGTTCCCGCGCAGATCGACGATGAGCGCCTTGTGCTTGCGCGCCTTGCCGACCATGCCCTCGATCTCCGACTCCGTAAAGTCGAATTCCGGAAACTTCAAGATACCGACGTCGTTCACCTCTGCAAACCGGGCACGTCCAAGATGTTGGTCGCTCTCCTGTTGCCGGATCAGGTCCCACATATCATTGCCATTGCCCATACCGGTCAGGTCCATGACGCGCTTCCTTTCAATCAGGGCGGTGACCACCTCCACCTGGCGCTGCTTTCCGGCCGGATCGCGCAGGTCCAGTCTTAGGGCGGGTTGCGGCCGCAGCGTGTTAAAAACGTACTCCATCTTCCAGAGATTATTCCGATCCGGAGTGAAACCATTGAGCGCCACTAACTCATCACCGCGCTTCACCCCCTTCTTTTCCGCATCGCTGCCGGGCCGCACCCGAATCACAAAGCAGCGGTCTCCGATCACTTGTGCTTGCCAGCCATAGTCGTAACGGCTGTTGTGAACGGGCGGCAGGAAAAAAGTGTGGGAGTCATTGAGGGAATCCAACGCAGCTGCCACTTTCGAGAGGGCGAAGTTCATCGAGTCGGTTGCATCGATCTTCTGCCTCATCTCTTCGACCTTGGCGTCCCAATCCACTCCGTGAAGCTTGGGATCGTAATAATGCTTTTTGATGTCGGAGGATATCTCGCGGAGCATGGTCTGCGCCCGTTCCCGATCAATTTTCGTAATCTTCTGGCACCAGCCATTTGTTATAAGAAGTCCGGCGATCACTATCAACGCTATAGCACCGGTCCGTTCTAACTCGCGATTCATTACTTTCCTCCTGTTGGTACAACTCCGACGGGCATCCAAAAGCGCCATCTCAAAAGACACGGGCCATTAATCGACCGAAGAGTGTAACTCAAAAATACCGGTCGAAGCAGTGACGAACAACGCCTGGCCTTCCCGGAAGTCTTGGTGAATCGGAGTTATTAACCGCCCGCGCGGATAGGAGTGTCCGCGCCACACGACTTATTCGCCGTATCTTCCTTTTAGCTTGCTCGTCATTTCGTCGCGGAGTTGGCGGTAATCGGAGTGAACAGTAGCGCGCAAGGCGGCTTCAGTGGAGCTGCCTTGCGACAGGCGTTCCAGGATGCCCGCGATTTCACTCATGCCGTAGGCGTCGCGAATGTATTCGGTGGCGGCTAGAGATTCGGCATAGGCAAGGGTGGCTTCGGGAGCGGAGAAGCTCATGAAGCTGCCTTCGAGCACATTGAAGGGAATCTCATTTCCGGAGGCGAAGAGCTGAGCCAGTTGGCGTCCGCTGGAAGCGGACGACTTACCCTCCTCGATTTGTGCCACGCCTTCGTTCAGCCAGGTGGGGCAGCGGTTGCCGGACATCTGCGAGACGAAAGAGTGCGTCAGTTCATGTTTGAGGACGCGGGCCAGCTCGGGCGTGACGCTCTGGACGCCGCTGATCGGGATGCGCAGCTTGCCATCGTTGATGGCGCCGCTCCAGGAGGGCGCTCGGGTAACGTCGAAGAACGCCTGCTGCGTGTAAAGCGTGACGGCGATGTTGTTGCGGGGCGAGTAGCCAAGATCGCGCACCAGGTCGTCATACTCGGAGTCGAGGGTGGCCAGCAGGTCGCGGCGGAAGCTTTCGGAGGTGTCCTTGCCTTCGAAGTGAAGGTTGAAGTGGCTGCTTTCGCGCTGCAAAAAATCCGATTCGGCCGTCGATTCGCGCTCGGCGCGAGCGAGGTATTGGCTGACGGTCGCATCGGGACGCAGGGCCAGCGACTTCTTCCAGGAGCGAATGGCATCGGGCGTATGATCGCTGGCGAATTGAACGAACCCCAGCATGGCAATGGCATCGGGTGAGTCGGGAGCAATACTGGCGGCGTGTTGCGCGTAGGCGAGAGCTTCCGCGGCATAGCCGGTGCGCATCAGGGTGGCGGCGTAGTAGATCAGCAGAGTGGAGTTGTCCGGCTGGAAGCGGAGCGCGGATTCGTAATAGCGCCTGGCCTGCGGGAAGTTGCCGTGATCGGATTCGTGCTTGCCGGCGAGGAAGTAGGCGGTGGCAGCGAGTTCGGGATTGGATACTTGTCCGAGGCTCGAGAGTGCATCGGTATCGACTTTGCCGTCGCGAATGACTTTCTCGGCTACGTCGGCTTCGTGGTGGAATGAAGGCGCGGGTGGAGTGATGTCCGGGGCGTCGCTCGATGCTCCGGCGGATCCTCCCGAACCGGCGTGCACGGGGGCAACGCCTCCCGCCTCGATGCGCTCGACGGAGGATTTCGGGATGGCGTAGGTGTCTTCGCCGAGGTCATACTCGACGCGGTCTTTGCTCTCGCGGACCTGGTCGGCCCAGATAACGCGTCCATTCTTAAGATGGATGACATCGGCGGCCGCGGGCAGCGCCGCCAGAAGCACTAGAATAAGGACGAGGGCTCGCACTCGGCTGATTCTAGCAATGGCGCGCAGGGTCGGTAAGATGACCAAGGTGCTGGAACCGGGCGGCGGAAATGAGGCCAGATCTGCTTTGGTCGTGGCGCATGTTAGGGTTGGCGTGGTGTCTCGTGGCGGCTACGGCTTGGCCGCAGGCAGCGGCTCCGAGCCCCGACTGTCCCCAAACCACCAGCGTCCTCTACGCCCGGATTCGTTCCGTCGGACTCGATCCGCAACGCGTCTACCAAGTTCGGGGCGCCTCGATTGACCGGCCTAATCTTCATCTCGATTTCGACGACGGCACGCTGGCCTTTACGGAAGACATTTGCGGGCGGATCACAGGCGCATTCTTCGAGGGTGAGGGCGAGATAAGGCTGCGGCCGCCGAATCCGGTGGAGCGCGGATCGCTGGCGCTGTTCACGGGGATGGCGATTCTCGAAGAGCAGTTCACCTCGGGATATCTGCGCTTCAACGACGACACGGCGGCGCTCCTGCAACGCTTTCTAACGCCGGCGCCCGAGGGCGCGGAATTCATAAAAGAATGGAGCGACGCCAGCCGCAGTCTGGCGGAATTTGATGCCCTGCGCTTGCTGCTGGACTTCAGCCATTTTCTTCCCGCCCCCGGTGGCCGCGAGAGTCGAAGCGAATTGGCTCGAAAATTTCCGCCTTTGCTGCACGCGCATTTGCTGGGCAAGAAACTGGGCGGTTTCGAAGTGTTCTGGGACGCCGCCAGCCCAGAGCCGTTGTGGGCAGGGCAGCCGCGGGTGAAGGACGGCATCTCGTTTTTCGATATCTGGACTTCGTTTGCGCCCCGTGGGGGCAGTGCGCCGACAGTTCCCCCGCCTGGTGATGTCTCGATCACGAGCTTCCGCATTCGAGCGTCGGTGCTGCCTCCGACTATGTTGCGAGCATCCACGGAGCTGAAGCTTCGAATTCAGAGCGGAGGAGAAAGGATGCTGCTGTTTGAGTTGTCGCGCTATCTGAAGATTGACGCGGTCGAGGCGGATGGGCGAGCGGTGGACTTCATCCAGAACCAGGCGATTGAAGGCTCCGAGTTGCGGCGAAAAGGGAACGATCTGGTGGCGATGGTATTTCCCGCTCCGCTCTTGCCCGGGCAGGAACTGAAACTGCGCTTTACCTATGCCGGCGAAGTTCTGTCGGAGGCGGGGAACGGATTGCTCTATGTGGGCGAGCGCGGCACCTGGTATCCGAATTTCGGTTTGAGCCCGGCGCAGTTCGAGATGGAGTTTCACTATCCGGCGAACTGGACGCTGGTGGCGACGGGAAAGCAG
>Ga0224558_1002817_pt1 | contig 15416 bp, 15 predicted proteins | sample 714S32024metaG_FD_180682 | JGI IMG/M metagenome (GOLD analysis project Ga0224558, IMG submission 180682) | Peat soil microbial communities from Stordalen Mire, Sweden - 717 S3 20-24 | ecosystem: Environmental > Terrestrial > Soil > Wetlands > Peat | place: Sweden: Norrbotten County, Stordalen... | reverse complement strand
CATTCAGATGGCGCGCGTTGGTTAGCAACACGTCGGCGGGTTCGGCCAGGATCCGGAGCTTTTCACGCCGGGGCAGGAGCGTCTTGACATGGGCTACTGTGGTGCCGAATCCCTGCCGCATGATGACGATCCCCTCGCGTTCGAGTTCGAGATAGGCGCGCGCCACAGTGTTGGGATTAATCCGCAATTGCTCCGCCAGTACACGGATTGGCGGGACATCATCGCCGGGCTTCAGCCGTCCGGCGGCCACCAGATACTTCACCTGTTCGACGATCTGTTGATAGATCGGCGCGCCATCCTGCACGGAGATTCTCAATTGCATAACGGTGCCGTAAACCGCCGGTAAAACCGGGCGCTGGTTCGCTGATGTGTATTAAACAATTAATACATTGAAACTAAAAGTCAAGGAGATTGATTAAAAAGATGAGAATCTGACCAGAATGCGCCAAACGCCCGCCTGCAGAAAAACTAGTGACTGGAAAAAGGCACAGCAGTTATGTGAAGCACCTTATCTTTCCAGATCACGCCGGCACCATGTTGGAACGAGTCACCCCTGAATCACTGCACATAAACCGGCGCTCCACATAACACAACCACCTGACCAAATCAGCCAGCGGTTTTCGACGTGAGGCAGGAAGAGGCCCAGCATCAGGGTCGGTTGGATAACACGAAGACGAGGCGCATCAGCACGTTGAGCAGTCCGGCGTAAACGTCATCCGGGTTTTCGGCGAGCGCTTGGCGGAGCAATTCGCCGTGGCGAGCGTCGTTGGCAGCCTGGAACCCGCGCAGCAGTTCAAAGAGTGCAGCAAGGACCTCTTCGGAGAGTTGGGTGGAAACCGTGTTCTGGTATTTGCGACTCTCCGAAAGAATGGCGGGCAGGCGTTGCGGCTCCGGCAGACTGAACAGCCGTTCCGCACACAAGAGCATGTGGAGCGCCGCGAAGATGGATCGTCCGGCCACTTGCGCCATCTCGGCGATGGAGAAAATCACATAGCCGCTATTCTCGCCACGTGGAGCATGAACCAAGCGTAGATGCGTCAGCCATCGGCCTTCACCATTCCCCAGCCGCACCGGCCCATCGCGCTGATACCTCCGTAGTACCTCCGTAGTACCTCCGTTATACCTCCGTAGTACCTCCGATTAGGACTCGTAGGTACTACGGACGTACTACGGAGGTACTACGGAGGTACTACGGAGGTATCAGCGCGCGGTGGTGGAGAGTAACGCCATAATCCCCAAGGCAGCGAAGCACTGCCGACGGGCCGGAGGCAGCCTTACCGTGTTAGAACCACGCTGGGTAGCTGGTCACTCGCTGTGGTCATACGCAGCCCGAGGTTGAGGTCAGGTGGATGAGGCGGGCCAGGGGCAGTAGGTTTACTGGTCTGCGCGGGTAGTTGTGGCTGCTCGTTGAATGTGAGTTGAACTGTCGCGAATCCGAAGTCAGCTTTTGTTGAGTTTCTCCACAGCTTCTTTCATCTCGCTCAGATGCGTGTCGGCGTTCGGCGTGTCGGTCACATGCGCAATCTTGCCGTCCAGTGCGATCAGGAAGCTGACGCGCCGTGCCATGTCCCGGCCCGTCATCCGCACACCGTAGGCGTCGGCAATCTTGCCATCGGTATCCGCCAGCAGGGGGAAGTTCAGATTGTTTCTGGCCCTGGTCAACCATATGGGTCAGCGGAAGAACTGGTGAACGATCTTCCAGGGCGAGGCAATTAAGGGAGCAGGCACATCTGCCGCGTCCAAGACCAGCTTGAGCGCCTCATAAGGTATGTCCTTGAGGTGGGCATCGGCGCTCAGGAGGATGGAAATCCCGATGAGCGCGGCCTCGGTCACGACATAGGAGTCATTGATTTCGCTGTCGGGGATCAGCCCTCGTTGCCGAATGGATCTGGCAATCTGTTCGACAATTCCGTGGCCGACCGGGACGCAATTGACCGGTTGGAAGTCCCAAGGTTGGAAAATGCTGTGCAGGGCCTTGCGCGCCGTCTGCCGGATTTCCTCGTTTTCCCCTTCATCAGCCAAGTCCGCCAGTTCATGGATGACGGTAGGGAGGACGAGCACGGCCGACCCAGGCAGGCGTCGGCGCAGTGTACTGAAACAGTCAAGGACCGTTTCGTCCTCCTTGGCGTAATCCAGGAGAACGTTAGTGTCCGCGGCGATGGACGGGGCTTCGGGCATGAGTGGGCTCCCCGTAGATGAGTTGCAGTCCTCGCGCCATCAAGCGCTGCCGCTTCTCGTCGGAGAACGTATTAGCTTTGGCGCGCTGGCTTTCCGCCACAGCGGTGCCCCAAGACTTCTTCTCTGTCGGTGGCCTTTTCATAATTGCCCGGTGCATCAGAACCCGGCGAAGATACCTCGCGCAAATCGGGTGTCAATCTTAAGCGATCGTGTCATCCCCGCAGAATTGCTGGGCCTGCGCAGAACGGTCTTGATTTTCACATCTGCCCTTCGTTAACTAGACACTCGTCGAGTAGAGCGACGGCGCGACCGGTTTAGATGAATGACTTCCTGCGTTGCTGACCTTATGAGCAACCTGGCAAATGTTTGTTGCTACTCTTTGAATGTGAGTTGAGGCTGCGGTAGGTCCGAAGTCAGTAGCTGTGGAACGTCTCCACTGCTTCCTTCATCTCGCTCAGGTGCGTGTCGGCGCTCGGCGTGTCGGTTACGTGCGCAATCTTGCCGTCCAGTCCGATCAGGAAGCTGACGCGCCGCGCCATGTCCCGGCCCGTCATCCGCACCCCGTACGCGTCGGCAATCTTGCCATCGGTATCCGCCAGCAGGGGGAAGTTCAGGTTGTATTTGGCAATGAACTTCTGGTGGCTCGCCGACGAATCGAAGCTCACGCCGATGACCTCCACCGTGTCCTTCTTCAAGTCGGCCATCCGGTCGCGCAAGCCGCAGGCCTCCTTCGTGCAGCCAGGAGTGTCGTCTTTGGGGTGGAAATAGAGCAGCAACACTATTATGCCGACCACATCCGCCAGCTTCCAGGTGTTGCCATCCCGGCCTTTCCCTTCGATGAGCGGTGCTGTATCGCCCGCTTCGGGCCTTTGCGCCGCGGTGGCTGCCTGGATGGAAACGCCAGTCAGCCAGCCAGCGGCCAGCAACGCCAACGGGCCAAACCCTGATCCCCCTGGAATTGCGTTTCAGCGCTGCTGGCTGAGCATTAAGAGAAGACCTGCCAGGATGGCCGAGACCACGATTCCGATCGCGATTGACAAGACCAGGAACCGTCGGTGCTTGCGTCGCAGCGCGCTGCCGCCCTGGCCGGGCAGCAGGTAAAACCGCTGTCGTTCTTTATTTCGTGCAAACCAAAGCATCCTGGAAATCCTCATCGCCAGAGTTAGCGCCAGACCGCTTGAGGCCCGGCAGCGTCACGCCTCACCGCGGGCGTGCTCGCTCCCACACCTACCCCAAAAACCCAGGGGAACGAGTGCCATAGTCCGTTATCCGCAGCCTCGCGCGCAAGCACACTTTCCATCATGCCCGGTTGGGCTGCAAATATCCAGTCCTTTCTCAGGCAGCGTCTTGGAGTGCGGCTGTCCCCTGCCGCTTTCCTGCGTAACACGAACTTGCACGCTTAGGCACCAGACGCATTCTCCGTATATGGTCATTGATTGAATGAACTCTTTACTGCTATCCATCAAAGTCTGCGCGGCTTGCGCAAATCTCTTGTGCACAGGCCTTTCGGCTATTTGCAATTGGCTATCGGCTATCATTGGTTGCGGCAATGCCACGCCGTGATTACCCGCCAATCGGACTGAAAGGCGGGGACGTCAGGGCCATTCCTCCCTCCGCTGCTCTTGCCCGCAAAACCGTCTTAACCACCCGCGAAATGGATTGATTCCAATCTCAGCAAACAGTATCAAACTCCTGCGCGCAGCCTCGACATGAAGAAACATCTGCTTTGGATTTTGCCCGTCGTACTGGCCGCGGTGGTTCTGCACTTCCTGTTTCACCCCCGGGGCCTTACCGAGAACTTTGAACGCCTTATGGCCTCGGGCCGGGGCAGCTTCGAAAAGGGAGATCTCACCAACGCGGTCCGTTACTACCAGCAGGCGGTCAAACTCGTGCCGGAGAGCCTGGACTCGCATTTGAACCTGGCCAACGCATTGCTGCTCGCCGGCCGAAGCGACAGCGCGGTCGCAGAGTGCCAGCGCGCGATTGATTTGGACCAGAACGATCCCGCAGCCTACTACGTAATGGGTTGCGCCTGCCTGCGCCAAAACCAGCCGGAGAAGGCGGTCCAGGCCTTCCAGCAATCCCAGAAGATTGACCCCTCTGTGGACGCCCTCAGCTTTCAGCTTGGGCTCGCCCAGGAACGGGCAGGTCATCTGGAGGACGCGATTCAGCAATTCGAAACGCTGCTCCAGTTTCAGCCGGATTATCCGTCCGCTCATTTTCAACTGAGCCGTCTGTACCAGCGAGCCGACCGGGCGGCCGACGCGGCGGCGGAGTTGGCCAAACACCGGGAGTTTCTCGCCAAGCACCCCGGCACGTCCCTGAGCCTCGTGGCTCTCGAACGCTGCAAATACACCCAGCCGCGGGTCGCCTTCTCGCTCGCGCAACCCGATTCCCGGGGCGTCCCGGTGAGGTTTGTCGAAACGACCGTCGAGTCCTTTGGGGCTGAAGCTTCGAGCTATCGCGGACCCGTGGGAGTGCTGGACTACAATCATGACGGCCGGAATAGTCTCTGGGTCAGTCAGGGGAACGGATTCCGTCTGCTGGGCAATTCGAAAGGCAAGTTCGCCCCGGTCGGCCCGTGGGTTCCGGGAACAACCAACGCCACGTATCGGCGTTGCCTCGTAGGCGACCTGAACAATGACAGGTTTGAAGATGTAGTCATGCTCGGGGAGCAGGCCTCACACGTCTTCCGTTTTGCCACTAATGGCCAATTCCGGGAAGTGACGGCTGCAGCGGGGCTCAAGAACCTAAAAGCCCGAGACGGCGTGCTGGCAGACCTGGACTTCACGGGCAAACTGGATTTGCTCACCATCCAGCCGGGCGGACAGGGTTTGCGGGTTTATCGAAACCTGGGGAGCTTCTATTTCCAGGACAACACTACGAATTCAGGGCTGCCAGCCGTGTTGGGCGGGGCGGAGCACCTCGCCGTTGACGACTGGAAGAACGAGGACGTGCCCGCGGTATATCTCACCCGTTCGGGCGCGGCGCCGTTGATATACTGCAAACAACGGGCCGGCCAATTTGTGCGGACGAACCTCGCGGCCAGCCTCCCGGTGGCCAAACTGGTGGCGCTAGGCGACTTGAATAACGATATGTGGTCGGATCTCGTGCTGGCCGGCGAAAGGGAACTCACAATTCTATATGGCGCCAGCGGCGAGCAGGTCACCATCCCGCTCGGCAACCTGCGGCCGACGGGGCTTCTGTTACTGGATTATGACAATGACGGCTGGCTCGACCTGCTGGCCTTTGGCAGCGGGGTGCGGGTCTGGCGCAATGTGGGCAAGCGGGGCTTCGAAGATGTCACGGCGGTTCTTGGGTTGGATAAGACCGGACCGGTTGACGACGTGGTGGCAGCGGATTTCGATCAGGACGGGGATACCGACCTCGTGATGACCTCCGGGGCCGGACTGCGCTACTGGCGCAACGACGGCGGCAACGCCAACAAACAACTGAAACTGCGATTGGTCGGCAACCGCTCGAATTCCTCGGGCCTGGGCTGTCGCGTCGAGATCGTCTCCGATCATTGGCGAACGATCCGGACCTTGAATCAGCTCCCCTTTGAAATCGGCGTTGGCCAGCGAGACAAACTCGACATGCTTCAGATGCGGTGGTCGGATCTGACAACCACAATCCTGGATGTCCCGGTACAGCCGCAGCCGTTCGAGCTGGTCGAACTCGTGCTGCCGTCGGGTTCGTGCCCCTACCTTTACGCCTGGAACGGCGAGCGGTTCAACTTTGTTACCGATATTCTCGGCGCCTCACCGCTCGGTCTGCCGGTCAGCGAATCGCGGTACGTGGAGGAGGACCCGGAAGAGTATCTTTCCCTTGGCAACGAACGGCAATTCCCGCCCCGCAACCACGAATACGAACTGCGCATCACCGAAGAGCTCCGGGAGGTGCTCTACCTGGACCACGCCAGCCTGGTGGTCGTGGACCATCCTGCCGGCACGATCGTGGCCCCCACCAGCAAAATGCTCGCCGGCCGCCCGTTCCTCCCTCATGAACTGTGGACGCTGCGCCCACGGTCCGCCCTCAAGCGAGCCACACGCAGCGATGGCCTGGATGCCACTGAACTGTTGGCGGCTAGTGATGCGCACCTTGTCGGGCCGGTGCACCTTCGCGAGCCGCAATTGCGCGGTTTGGCTGAACCCTTCGGCATCACCCTCGACTTTGGTGAACTCCCGGTTTCGGAACCACTGGTCTTGGTCCTCAACGGCTGGCTCCGCTTTGGCGGAGGCATGGCGAACATCGCCGGCTCGCTCGACCCGAGCCTGCCTTTTCCCTTCCCGATCCTCGAAGCGGAGTTGCCGGACGGTTCCTGGAAGCGGGTGGCGGTGGACGTAGGCGTCCCGGCGGGCAAGACCAAGACGATCCTGGTGGACCTGGAAGGCAAGTTGCCAATCGGTGCCCGGCGTCTGCGGTTGACCACGGCCTTTGAACTCTATTGGGATTCTGTCTTGCTCTGCGTTAAGGCCTCCGCGCAGCAAAACCATGTGACGAGCCTGCGCGCGAGCCGATCCGACCTGCATTGGCGCGGCTTCAGCGAGTTTGCGCCGCTCCCCGACTGGCTGCCGCTCACACCGGAATACGACCGGCTCAGGGCTGAGCCACCCTGGCGGCGGACGCCTTACGGGTGGTGTACGCGTTATGGCGCCGTGGATGATCTGGTCGCAGAAAAAGACAACGCGTTGGTGCTTCTCAATGGCGGGGACGAGTTGGCGCTGGCCTTCGCCGCGGACCAACTGCCTCCCAAGCCTGAAGGTTCTGAGCGCGATTTCTTCTTGCACGTCGTGGGCTGGGACAAAGACGCCGACTTCCATGTCGGCCAAGGCTGGCGGGTGGAGCCCTTGCCTTTTCTCGGCATGGATGATCAGGCTTATGGCCATCAGCCCAGGCCGTCCAATCTGGATGATGCCTGGCGGGCGAAGTACAACACTCGTTGGGTGGGGCCGTTAGTGTTGAATCAGAAGCCCAGATGACCAGGATTCGCCTGAACCTTGTTAGAGCGGCTCTGATCCTGTCAAGCAGCGCGTTTGCTCGGGGAGGCACACCTGCGGCAGGCCTGGAACGGCTTTACATCGGAACCTATACCTCAAGCTCGAGTCGCGGGATCTATCAGTCCAGCCTCGATTTGGCGAATGGAGCGGTTGACACGACAAATCTGGCTGCGGCAACCACTGATCCGTCCTACGTCGCGCTGCATCCCACCGGTAACTTCCTGTTCGCGGTCAACGAAAGCGGCGGGGCGGTGGTTGCGTTTTCGGTTAATCGGGCCACCGGTGGATTGGCCAAGCTCAACCAGCAACCCTCGAACGGAGGAGCGCCGTGTCACGTCGTGGTGGATAGCGCCGGGAGCAACGTGCTGGTGGCCAATTATTCCGGCGGCAGCATCACGGTCTTCCCAATCCAGGCGAATGGCTTTTTGGGCGCGGCTACCTCGCATATCCAGCACCCCGGTGTCAGCCCTCATGCCCATTGCATAAGCCTGGATGCAAGCAACCAGTTTGCGCTGGTTTGCGATCTGGGCCTGGACCGAGTCTTTTCCTACCACTTCAATTCCGCGCTGGGAATCCTCACCACCAACTCTGTGCCGTGGACCACGGTCGCAGCCGGGGCCGGCCCGCGGCATTTGACGTTCGATCCTGCCTACCGGCGCGCCTACGTCATTTGCGAACTCAACTCCACCATCATTGGCTTCAAGTACGATGCCACCAACGGCACCCTCAGCCCTTTCCAGACGAACAGTTCACTGCCCGGCGGGTGGAGCGGACAAAACGCGGCAGCGGAAATCGCAGTCCATCCTTCCGGCCGGTTTCTTTATGGATCAAACCGGGGTTATAACAGCGTGGCGGTCTTTGCCATAGATTCGCTCACAGGTGGATTAACCCCCGTTCAACAGCAGTCAGTCGGGCAGACGCCCCGACATTTCGCGATTGATCCCTCGGGCGCCTATTGCCTGGTGGCCTGCCAGGATGCGAACCGCATCGAGGTTTACACCATTGACCCTGGAAGTGGCAGGCTGACCGCCACCGCGCAGACGCTAAGAGTCTCGTTGCCGGTTTGCGTCCTGCCCTTGCTCACCCAGCCGCCTCAGCCGGTGCTGCAGTTTCAGCGCGCGCCCGCGAACACGCTGCAACTGGATGTCGGGAACGGCCTGGCCTCGCTGAGCTACCGAATAGACCGCGCGGCCTCACTGGGGTCTGCCGTGAACTGGACCCTGGCCGCGACCGGCCAGCGAGGCCAAACCAATTTCGCCTTCACCAACACCAGTTCCGCCGAGTTTTTCCGCGCCTCCGTTCTCACCAACTATTAGACTATCGAGGCAATGCATGAGAAAGGACTTCACTCCTGAAGCCACGCAGCGTAAGTTTCGCCAGATTCCCGCCAGCGCGGGATGCGCCGGCGAAACCATTTGACCAACAAATACATAATAGGTCGCATGAACCAGTCCATCTCCCACCAATATATCGAGCGAGTAGTAGATCTCACCGATCCCGCCGCCAACCGCATCCTCAATATGAGCCTCGAGGAAGCGCGGGAGCGCATCCTGCGCGGCCCGATTGAGGCTGTCCGGCAGATCGAGGGTTCCTTCACGCTGGTGGCCAAAGAGGGGAAGGTCGTCCGCCTGGCCCGCTCCCTCGATCGTCCGATGCGCTATTTTCTGGCCAAGCGCCAGGAAGGCCCCGCCCTCATCGTGGCCCACCGCATTGACGCGATCTGGGATTGGCTGAAACAGGAAGGATTTGGGGCGCAATTCCATCCCAGCTATACCCGTATGGTTCCAGCTCATCACGTCGTGCAGATCCACCTGGTTGGCTGCCCTGATCCCGACCCCATTTACGAGCGCTTCTTCGCGCCGCAGCGTAACGCCTTCCCCACCGACCTCCAGCAATTGGGCGAAAACTACATCGGTGCCCTGGGCCGCGAGATCCGGCAGTGGCTTGGCAGCCTGCCGGCCAGTGAACCCATCGGGGTTTGCTTCTCCGGCGGTGTGGACAGCGGTGCTGTCTTCCTCGTCGCCTACCACAGCCTGCTCAAGCTGGGGATGAACCCCGCCCGGCTCAAAGCCTTCACGCTCTCCGTCGAAAACGGTCCCGACCTCGATCAGGCCAGAACCTTTTTGGACCGGCTCGGGTTGGGCCTATTCCTCGAAGTCATTGAGGCCGAACCGGCTTCGCTCGATCCTCTGGAAACCATCCGGATCATAGAGGACTATAAATCGCTCGACGTCGAGTCCGCCACCATGGCCATGGCGCTCTGCCGCGGAATCCGTCAGCGCTACCCGGACTGGAAGTTCCTTCTGGATGGGGACGGCGGCGACGAAAACCTGAAAGACTACCCGATCGAGGAGAACCCCGAGCTGACCATTCGCAGCGTCGTCAACAATCGTATGCTCTACCAGGAGGGCTGGGGGCTAGGCACCATCAAGCATTCTCTGACCTATTCCGGCGGGTTCAGCCGATCTTGCACCCGCACCTACGCTCCCGCGCATCATTTGAAGTTCGAAGGCTTCAGCCCCTTCACCCGGCCCGGCGTCATCGAGCAGGCCGAAGGCATCCCGTTCATCGCGCTCACCGATTATGACGTCGAGAAGCTCTACCGCCTCAAAGGCGAAGTCGTCAGCCTCGGCGTCAAGGCCCTCACGGGCCTTGAAATGCCCGTCTTCCCCAAGCGTCGTTTCCAGCACGGCGCCGTTTCCGTGGACCGGCTGGCCGAGCGCTTGTCTCGGCAGGAGCCAGAATACCGCCAGCACTTTCTGTCCAGCTACAGCGGCACCTTTTCGGCTTGATCGCCCGAAACGGACAAACTGGGCGCTCTGGCCAGGGTTGGACTGATCTGCGCCGTTCCCGGCCCCATGAATTCCATCTACCCTGAGCGAGACCGCTCGGCCTGGATCGTCGCGCAACGCCCCCCACGTGCGACTGCGGATCCCTTCACGCCCCACGGGTTCTTCTTCGAAGAAGAACTCTCAGCCTCCCATCAGCTCGTGAATTCCGCCGTCATTCTGCTCACCAACAAAGAATGCCCCTGGCGCTGCTTGATGTGCGACTTGTGGAAACACACCTTGACCCACTCCGTTCCGCCCGGCGCCATCCCGCGGCAGATTGAGTACGCTCTAAGCCGCTTGCCCGCCCGCCCGCAACAGGTGAAACTCTACAACAGCGGCAGCTTCTTCGACCCCACCGCCATCCCCTTGGCCGACTACACCGCCGTGGCCCAAAAAGTCTCCTGCGCAACCCATCTGGTGGTGGAATCGCATCCGCGGCTCATTGGCGAAAGCGCCCTCAAGCTCAGGGACCTGTTAGCCTCATCGCTGGAAGTCGCGATGGGCCTCGAAACCGTGCATCCGGAGGTTCTGCCCCGCCTAAACAAGAATCTCACCCTGAGCGACTTCGCGGAAGCGGCCGGCTTTCTGCGCCACCACGGCATCGCCGTGCGCGCCTTCGTCCTGTTGAAACCGCCTTTCCTAAACGAAGCCGAGGCTTTGGAGTGGGCCGTCAAATCGGCTGAGTTCGCATTTGCCTCGGGCGTGGAGGCGCTTTCCCTGATCCCCACCCGCGCCGGCAACGGTGCATTGGACCGGCTGCGAGAGGCTGGTGAGTTTGCGCCACCCCGGTTGCCTATGCTCGAACGGGCGCAGGAGGCCGTCCTGGGACTGCGCCGCGGAAGAGTCTTCGCCGATACCTGGGACCTCGAGCAGTTCTCCACCTGCGCCGCTTGCTTCGAGCAACGCCGCCAACGCTTGCACCAGATGAACCGCCAGCAAGTTGTCCCTCCCAGGATCGGCTGTCGGCTGTGTGGCGACTCCTGAGCCTGAGCATTGAAATAGCAGGCCATTTGCTGCATATTGGAGCGTGCGAGTAAGTGGGCAAATGCGGTTGTAGCGATGCCTGTATGAGCAGTAAAAGCATGCCAATACGGTTCCGGCGGATAGGGTTCACTTTGATCGAGTTGTTGGTAGTCATTGCCATCATTGCGATTTTGGCGGCCCTTTTGCTGCCCGCCCTGTCCAAGGGCAAGGAAAAGGCCCTCGCGACGTACTGCATCAACAACAGCCGCCAGATTGGGCTGGCGTTTATTCTCTATGCCGGCGACAACAACGAACGTCTTCCAAACCTCTATACCAAGGCCTGGCTGGGCACCGACGTCGAACCTGGCGGTGACTGGTGGTTTCAGACACTATCCAAAGGCAGATACGTCACGGCCTATTCCATTTCGAATAACGTCTGGCGCTGTCCGGCCGTCAAGAACGATGAGATCCAGACTATCTTTGGAGCCCGGTGGGAGGGCTACGGGCCGGTGGAAGGGACGATAATCCGTTATGCCTTCCAAAACGCAGGAGGCGTCAATCCACTGGGAAGCCGGCGGCTGACCGAACTGAAGCGCCCGACCTTTCTCTGGCTTATGGGGGACACCGGCATCCCGAAGAACTCCAGCAACGTCCCCGCGGGCGGTTACCTCACCGAGATCGTCACATTTGCGCCCGACCCTCAGCAAGGCTGGCTCCAGTTCCTGCCACAGAAACAACCTGCCTGCCGCCACAATAAGCGGGCAGGTATCTCTTTCGCGGATGGCCACATCGAGATGTGGAAATACCCGGATCTTCGGAACAACAAGAACGACATCTTTGGCCTGAATTCACTCTAGTTCGGCCGCGGCTGCTGTCCTCGCTCACCTGCGGAAAGCCTGCAGGAGGAAGAGACCGCCAAGCCCTCCAGCACTGTTTTGGATCTCTAACCTGGAATCAGGGTGAGGTCTTCCAGATGTCGTCCACCGGCACGTAACCGACGTGCCAATAGAGGGTCTTGAGCTTTTGCAGTGGAATCTTGCCTGCATGGCCGTCAACGAAGCCGATGTCGATGGCGCATGGCACAGGCTGCGGGGACACGGATTTCTGGTGCTTCAAGGGGTGCCGAGCGATGGAGATTCGCCCCAGGGCTGAATTGACATCTCCAAGAAAGAGGTCGGTCGCAGGAGTGTCACTGATCTCAGGCCACGTGTCCGGCCAGATCGCATCCATGAAGAACGGCGTCAACACAGGCATCTTGATTAAAGTATCCTTCTGGAAGAACTTGGCCTTGTCAGTTACCCAGGTGCTGACGCCGTCCGGTTTTGTATCGTAGTAGTACAGCCATCCGTTGATGGAGTAACTACCGGTCAGTTTGGGATCGTTGTTCCAAATCCAGGCAGCCGCAGCCGTCCCGGCAGTCGCATCCGGCGGAGGCGGTGTGCGGCCGGACGCAATCGGGCAAAGCCGGTTATCATTAAGCTTGATCGCATAATCAATAAGGGTCTGCATCCACAGTTTTGCAGTGGCGTTGTACTCGATGGATTTACCTGAGTCCTGCTGATACATGATGGCGGCGGTGCTAAGTTGCCGGAGATTGCTGATGCACCGGATTTGTTGCGCCTTGGTTTTCGCCGAGGACAGCGCCGGCAACAGCAGCGCTGCGAGAATGGCGATGATGGCAATGACCACGAGCAATTCGATCAACGTAAACGCGCACGGCACTCTTCTTTGCGTCTTCATCATGGCATCTTGAGACAGCGTACTGTTTCTGGCTCAGATGGGGCAATGATTATTGTCTCGATTATTGTCTCGAAATGAAAGGCCAGGTCTGTGTCACACCTGCGGACTGGCCAAGGCGGCAGGTACTTTTTGGGTGAATCTCGGTGCCGGAGGAAATATCCTGGGCCAAGTGAAAGATGCCTATACAGCGGCAAAAGAGCGGTGGGCTCGCAAGATGGCCGGCCGGAAGCGCCTGGAGCCACGCTCAGCCGATCGCCTGCCGCCGGGCCAGCGTCAGGTTCAGGACTTCCCGGTCCTGGATTTGGGAGTGCGCCCGGAGATGCCGTTGAACAAATGGGAACTCAAGATCCAGGGGCAAGCAGACAATCCCATCACGCTGACCTGGCCGCAATTCCTGGCGTTGCCTCAAATTAAGGATATCAGCGACTTTCATTGCGTCACCACTTGGAGCCAGTTTGACATGGAATGGGAAGGAGTGGCGTTCCTAACCCTCGCCGAGCTGGTCAAACCAAAGCCGGAGGCAAGGCACGTCCTTTTCGAAAGTTACGACGGCTATTCGACCAATAACCCGATCGAGGTGTGCCTGGATGACGACGTGCTAATCGCCCACAAATGGAACGGGAACCCTCTCTCCCTGGAACACGGTGGACCTGCTCGCGTGATCATCCCGAAGCGTTACGCCTGGAAAGGTGCCAAATTCATCCATCAAATCACGTTTCTGGACCGCGATATCCTGGGTTATTGGGAGCTGCGCGGCTACTCCAACACCGCCGACCCATGGAGCGAGGACCGCTTTGCCGACAAAACCAGTATTCCGCCAGGGTTTCCCTGAGGCAACACGCGCTCGGCCTATTTCCAGACTGAAAAGTCAAAGGTGGCGACCCTAAAGGTTGCGAGTTGGCACCAGCTCATGGCTTGGCTGAGGGAAGTCAACCTGCTTCGGGAAGCCACGCCACGCATGCCAGCCTTACCGCGCGGCAGAGGCGCACAACCAGTGGTCTTCACCGCTTCACCCCAGTCCCTCCCCGTATTGCAATCAGTGTAGACACGCCGTGTGCCGGAGGTGTGCCGGAGGGCGAGCCGCCACGTAAACGAGCGTGATAACACGGACGCGAGACGTCGCGCATCCCGTGCCCCTGCTTGCCGTGCAAAAGTATCTGGACCTTGCCGTCGCTGCGATCACCTGAATGCCGTATTAACCTTTGGCGTCCGCGCCCTTGGGCGGCTCGCTTACGGTCACGTTGCCGGGATCGTGTTCAAAGCCCACGATATGCTTGCGCTGTTGCGGGACTAGTTTGTTCTGTTTACAACAATGTATATCAAGCGTGATTATTTGTCTCCCAACGAACGATAGTAGTAGCTAATCAAGTCGGCCATAGCCTGCGCATCATCCGCAGTGCCATCCTTGTCGAGATCGTGGGTGCCTATTGTGTCGCGGACAGGATGATTTGGCGGGCAGGTTGGCCGCACGCGGCATTTCGCTGGACCAGACCGCCATTTCCCGCATCGAAAACCAGACCCGTTACGTGATGGATTACGAAGCGGCCGCAATTGCCCGCTGCCTTAAAGTGTCGGTGGGCTGGCTGTTCGGGAGGGCGATTGAACCGCCAACTGGCAAGAAGCGGTGGGCGCTGAGCCACTCGAAGTCCGCCAACGGATTCTGGCACGGCTGGCACACAAGCCTGGTCGCACACGTCGTCGCTGGGAGCAACGCGTCGCAGCCGCCACCGCCAACCTGCCCGAGGAATTCTCGTGGACAAACATCCTGCCCCTGAAATGCCCGCCGCCAGCCGTCAACATCGTGCCGCGCCGATGGCCCGTTGGTTTCAATACGCCCGACGAAGCCCGCGAGCCCATTGGGCGTCAGGATGTGGCAAGAAAATGCCGGACGACGGACGATGCTCCCAAGCTCATCGAATCCGACCACTTCCCCCGCCCCTCTTCGCCGCGCCCGCCCGGATGAACATTCTAGGCGCTAATCGCGAGCCTAAAGGACCGTCACGATAGGCCACAATCGCATGACGATCACTTCAGTGGGGCGTTGGCGGGCGGGGTAGGTAAACAATGGCAGACTGGCCATGTTGGCGGGGCACTCTGTGTGCGGAAATGACCCCGAGGTTCGCGCCATCGGGCCGCCGATACGCTGCTGCTCGCCACACACACGCCGCAAAGCATGGCCGGAAGCATCATGGTGCCGTACACGGTTGCGTTTGGATATCAACGTCAAGGGCTGAGGGTCAAGGGGCGAGAGTATCCCTTGCTGAAGATGCCCGGCCGTCAACGGGCAATCGGCTTCCGTGAAACCGACATCACAGCGCTGATTGACGGCGCTTTTGCCGAATAGCGGGTTTCCACCGCTTGACGCCAGAAAAATCGCTCTAGGATTCGATTACAGGCACTCTGATTGGGCGGCTGGTGTTCCGGTGAGATTTGAACTCACGACCTTCTGAACCCCATTCAAAGGGGGCGGTTTGGGAAGTGGTTGCAAATACGCAGGCTGTAAAATGTCGAAAAGCGTGCTAACCGCTATGCTAACCCCCAAGTCACAAAAGATGCAATGATGCAAGAAAAGCTGCGAGAAGGATTAAGAATAAGCCGACTATCATTTCCGGCGTGAGACGCGGGCGACCCAGGCGACTCAGCGGATGAGGGCTCAGCGGTGGCCGCTGTGGCTGTGGGGGCTGAAGGCCCAGAAGATGGTAGG
>Ga0224558_1002816_pt1 | contig 15417 bp, 16 predicted proteins | sample 714S32024metaG_FD_180682 | JGI IMG/M metagenome (GOLD analysis project Ga0224558, IMG submission 180682) | Peat soil microbial communities from Stordalen Mire, Sweden - 717 S3 20-24 | ecosystem: Environmental > Terrestrial > Soil > Wetlands > Peat | place: Sweden: Norrbotten County, Stordalen... | reverse complement strand
AGTTTGAAGCCGTGGTCATGCACGCCCACGTGCGAGACATGTGGCGCCATGAGCTGAAAAGTCTTGCGCCGCCCGATTTCCAGAAAACGCTGGTCGCCAGTCGCATCAAACTGGAGCAGCGCTGAGCCCACCTGGAATCCTTCTGTCCACTCCGTCCACGACCGCGAAGCATACTTGCCCCGCACCGTGACGACGGGCGTGCCCTTGCCCGGCTCCCACGTCTTCTCCAGGCTCAGGATCTTTTGCGCCGAGAGGTCAAACAATCGCTCGATCTTCGGCATGAGTGCCCGGGCGGTGAGATGGCGGTCAATGTGTAACGACATTATAGCCTCCGGAGATGGAAACCGCCGTCCACGTTGATGACTTCCCCCGTGCTGAAGGGTAGCAGGTCCTGGGCGATGGCGACGACGGCTCTGCCGACATCCTCCGGCGTGCCCCAGCGTCGGATCGGCGTCAGCCCCTCCTCGATGAGCTGGTCATATTTCTCCTTCACCGGCCCGGTCATATCAGTCCTGACCACGCCGGGTCGGATTTCGTACACGTTAATGCCATGCTCCGCCAGGCGCGCGGCATAGAGGGGCGTGAGCATCGCCAGAGCAGCTTTGGAGATGCAGTAATCACCGCGGTTCACCGACGCCGTGTAGGCACTGATCGAGGAGATCGTGATGATCTTGCGGTGAAAGGGGACACCCGGGACGCCGGTCTTACATTGTTCAATCATCCAGTTGGCTGCGAGCTGGGTAAGAAAGTACGGCCCCTTGACGTTGATGGCGATAAGGCGGTCAAAGCTCTCCTCGCTCGCCTCCAGAATATCGGCACGGACTTCGGGGGCAACGCCGGCATTGTTCACGAGCAAGTCCAGCCGGCCCAGCTTCTCCTTGGTGAATTGAACCAGCCTCCGGCGGTCGGCGCCGCTCGCGATGTCGGCCTGGCAAATCTCCGCGCGAACGGTCTTGCCCGCAGACCGAGCCGCGGAAACGCAATCCGCAACGGTCTGCCGGGCGGCGGCCAGGTTGCTCGCATAGTTGATGACGAGGTCGTAGCCGATCTTCGCCAACTCCAGCGCAATGCCGCGGCCAATACCGCGCGACGCACCTGTAATGAGGGCAGCCGGATTCATCGGCACCCAGAATAGTTCTGGAGCGCCTCAGCAAAAGCAAATAGTTGGGGCTTTCTCCGGGTTGTCAGCAGAATCAGGCTGCCAAATCCGAAGCCCGAAGGCCGAAACCCGGAAGAAGCCCGAAATCCGAACAGGCCAATCTGCGGCTCTGGAACGCGGCCCGTGCGGGGGAGTGTAGGGTTGCACGCCAGTAGGCTCTGAGGCGATGCCATCATAGCAGCGAGGCGGGTGACAGTTTCGGGCTTCGGGCTTCGGATTTCTTTCGGGTTTCGGCCTTCGGGTTTCGGATTTCGACTGCCCCACCTGCCCAGTCCGCCTAAACATGCGGCAAACCTTTGACAGCACAGCGCCAAGCCTTATTCTTGCCCCGTGGGCATCGTCAACGTACCGCTGGGTAATCGCAGCTATGCTATCAAAATCGGCACCGGCCTCTTGGGCCGGCTTGGTGCCGAGTGCGCCCGCCTTGGACTCGGCACCGGCTGCGCCATCATCTCCGACACCAATGTTGCGCCCCGGTATGGCAAGATCGCACACGCTGCGCTGTCGAAGGCCGGCTTCGCCCCCACAATCATAACTATTCCCGCCGGCGAGACGGCCAAGCGCCTCAAGACCGTCGCGGCCTGCTACGACCAATTGGCCGCGCAACATTTGGAACGTAATTCCTTCGTCGTAGCACTGGGAGGCGGAGTGGTCGGTGACCTGGCGGGCTTCGTGGCGGCTACTTACCTGCGCGGTGTCGCCTTCGTACAGGTGCCGACGACCCTGCTAGCCCAGGTGGACAGCTCTGTCGGCGGCAAAGTCGGCTTGAACCTCAAGGCGGGCAAGAACCTCGTGGGCGCCTTCTACCAGCCGCGGCTGGTGCTCTGCGACCTGCGCACCCTCGCCTCGCTGCCCCTGCGCGAGTATCGGTCGGGCCTGGCTGAGGTGATCAAATACGGCATCATCTACGACGCCACGCTGTTCCAGAGGTTGGAACGGGACCTGCCCAGGCTATTGTGCCGCGACCCGCGTACGCTGGCGGCAGTCATCGCCCGTTGCTGCGAAATCAAAGCGGATGTCGTCCGGCAGGACGAGACGGAGAGCGGTTTGAGGGCCATCCTGAACTTCGGCCACACCCTCGGCCACGCGCTCGAAGCCATTTCGCACTATGGCAAGTATCTGCATGGCGAAGCCATCTCCATCGGCCAGGTCGCCGCGGCCCGCCTCTCCGCGCAAGTCCTCGGTCTGCCCGCAGGCGAGGCCGACCGCATCGAGAGCATCCTCAAAGGCGCTGGCTTGCCCACCCAGGTAAAGCTGAACGCCCCGCAGCGGCAGAAACTCCTGGCCGCGATGCGGCTCGACAAAAAGGTCTCCGGCGGCGAGGTCAAGTTCGTGCTCGCGCGCCGAATTGGAGCCGTTGAATTCGGCCACCATGTCCCACTCGCAGCCATTGAGCAGACCCTCAACCCTCAACCCTCAACCCTCAACCCCTAAGATGTCCGCCGTCAGCGAAACCATCGTCCGCGAGTACTTCGAGCTGCACGAGTTTCTCGTGCGTCAGCACCGCAAGTACATTAGCCAGACGCACCGGGAGGAGGACGACGACATTGATTTCTTCGTCCTCAACCCTCATCCGCAAGCGCCCGCTGGCGCGCTCCCGTTTGTGCTCAACTCGCCGGATCTGCCCTCAATCGGACGCGCGATTGTCGTCGTCAAAGGCTGGCATACGGAGATCTTTAGTTCGGGCGTGCTGACTCGCGCCCCGGAGATCTTTCGCTTCGTCGAACCCCGAGTGTTTCAGCAGGCAGTGCGCGCCTTCGGCAAGGATGGCGCACCGCTGAAGATTCTTGTGGTCCCGGCGCTGCCACAGGCCACCGAAGCTCGCGACGAGAGCATCGCTATGCTCCGCGCCAAGGGCATTGATGCGGTCATCCCCTTCCGCACCATGCTCGCCGACCTGGTAAACAAGACCGAAGTCAACCGCAACTACCAGAAGTCCGACCTCCTCCAGATCATTCGCATCCTCAAGAACTACGACTTCTTCAAGGAGCCGCAATTGGAGCTGTTCCGGACTAAACGCAAGAAGCCGGCGCCGGGCAAGGCTCCGAAAGTTCAATCGTGACACCCGCATCGGTCCAGGGCCGCTTTCCGCTCTGAACTTTTTTCCCACGGCGCGCGGCCCTGGATTCGGCCTTCGGACTTCGGATTTGCTCCAGACCCCTCCGACCCTGCAGTCTCGCGAATTCCTGTTTCCCAATAACGCTCTCGTAGGTTAGATTGGCCTTCACACGAATATGGTGCTGGTCATTGATAACTACGACTCCTTCACCTACAACCTGGTTCAGTACCTGGGGGAGATGCAGGTGGAACTGCAAGTCCACCGCAACGACCGCATCACCATCGAGCAAATCCGCGCGCTGGCGCCGGAGCGCATCCTGATCTCCCCAGGGCCCTGCTCGCCGCGTGAGTCCGGGCTGTCGAATGAGATCATCCGCACCTTTGGTCCGCGGGTCCCGATGCTTGGCGTCTGCCTGGGGCACCAGTGCATCGGCCACGTCTTCGGCGGCAACGTCATCGTCAACTACCGCATGATGCACGGCAAAACCTCGCTCATTAAGCACAACGGCAAGGACTTGTTCGCTGGCATGCCCAACCCGTTCGCTGCCACCCGCTACCATTCACTGGTCATCGAGCGTAGCAGCATGCCCGACTGCCTGGAAGTCACTGCCGAGACCGACGAGGGTGAAATCATGGGCGTGCGGCACAAGCTGTTCCCCATCTGGGGCGTGCAGTTCCATCCGGAGAGCATTCTCACTGAAAATGGCCGTCAGATCCTGAAGAACTTCCTGCGGCTCAAGTAGCTTGCTAAGACTTGTGTCGCGCCTTATGCCACAGGGCGAGCAATTTGATCACGAGCCTGCGCTCCCGCAACCCGCTTCCCAATCCGGATCGCTGACCCGCGACGAATGCCGAGCCGCTCGCATTGACGACGTCACTGCGTTCGCGGAGTGCCTAGAGAAGACCGAGACGCCCTGTCCGCACCGGATGACTTTCAACGCTTATCTCTACTGTCTGCACCCGCAACGCGAAGTCATCATCGCTCGTACGTCGGCCGAGGACGGACATCCGGAGAAGTGATTCAACCTCCGCTAAGCTTTCATCCCGGGCGAATCTGGCTGCCCGCGGGACGTTGGTAGAATCAAACGCGTGCCCGCGCCCGGTGACCCATTCATTTGAGTCCGCCTTCACTCACTAACATCGTCTCGAGCGCGGAGCGTTGACTCAGTTGGGAGCTTTCAGCCGTCATTGGCTCCGCGTCGATCCCGACCAGCCCCGACCTCCTGGCTTGTTTCCTGGTCGGCTCTCGTTTTATGCTTAGCGCATGGACATTGCGCGAGACGCTCGGATCTATGTGGCTGGCCATCGCGGACTGGTGGGCAGCGCGATCTGGCGCGAGCTGCAGCGGCACGGTTTCACCCGGCTGATTGACCGCGCGCGTGCCGAGCTGGACCTGCTGGACGCGGCGGCCGTCCGCAAATTCTACGCGCAGGAAAAGCCCGAATACGTTCTGGACGCAGCGGCCAAAGTGGGGGGCATCCAGGCGAACAACCAGCATCCGGCCGAGTTCCTGTTCCAGAACCTGCAAATCCAGAACAACCTTATCCACGGCGCGTATGAGGCCGGCGTGCGCAAGCTGCTGTTTCTCGGCAGCTCTTGCATTTATCCAAGGCTCGCCCCGCAGCCGCTCAAGGAGGAATACCTGCTAACTGGACCGCTGGAGCCGACCAACGAATGGTACGCCATGGCGAAAATCGCCGGCATCCGGATGTGCCAGGCCTATCGCCGCCAGCACGGCTGCGATTTCATCAGCGCCATGCCCTCTAATATGTACGGGCCGAATGACAACTATGACTTGCAGAACTCGCACGTACTGCCCGCGCTCATCCGCAAGTTCCACGAAGCCAAGGCGGCTCACTCGCCCTCCGTCACTTGCTGGGGCACCGGCTCGCCTCTGCGTGAGTTCCTTTACGCCGATGACCTGGCCCGAGCCTGCGTGTTCCTGCTGGAGAATTATAGCGAGGAGCAGTTCATCAACGTCGGTTCCGGCAGCGAGGTGAGCGTGCGCGACCTGACCGAGAACGTTAAGCGGATCGTCGGGTTCGAGGGCGTCATCGTTTGGGACACGACCAAACCGGACGGCACACCGCGCAAGCTGCTGGACAGCTCGCGCTTGTTCGCCTTGGGCTGGCGGCCGCAAGTGAATATGGAGACCGGCATTCGCCTGGCCTACGAAGATTTCCTGAAGCGGTTCGGTTGAGAGCAACCCGCAATTTGATCAGAGATTAACTATGTCATCTAAACGTGTAATCGTCATTGGCGGGGGCCTGGTAGGGCTTGCCACCGCGCACAAACTGCCACTCCACTGCCCCTCTGCGAAGGTGACGGTGCTGGAGAAGGAAGCCAAGGTCTGCGCTCACCAGAGCGGCCACAACAGCGGCGTGCTGCACTCCGGGCTTTACTACAAACCGGGATCGCTGAAGGCGCGGTTGGCCGTGTCGGGCATTCGGGAGATGGTGGCTTTCTGCCAGGAACACGCGGTGCCGCACGAAGTCTGCGGCAAGCTTGTCGTCGCCGCGGACGAATCCGAAGTGCCCCGGCTGAGGGACCTGCAGGAACGTGGGATCAAGAACGGCTTGGAAGGGTTGCGCTGGCTGAATGGCGAACAGATGCGTGAGGTCGAGCCGCACGTGGGCGGCGTGGCTGCGCTGCGCGTGCCCCAGGAAGGGATCGTGGACTATGAAAAGGTCTGCGAGGCGCTGTTGAAGGAGATCGAAGCGAAAGGCGGGGCGGTCAAGCTGGGTGCAAAGGTCACGTCGCTGCATCTCGGCAACGGCGAGTGGCATGTCGGCACCACCGCCGGAGACTACGCGGCGGACTATGTGATCAACTGCGCCGGTCTGCATTGCGACCGGGTCAGCACACTGGCCGGCGAGAAACGGGAGGTGCGCATCGTGCCGTTTCGCGGCGAGTACTACAAGATTAAGGCCGAGCGGCAGTATCTGGTGCGCGGCCTGATCTACCCTGTGCCCGACCCGCAGTTTCCGTTTCTGGGCGTCCACTTCACGCGGCTGATCCATGGCGGCATCGAAGCCGGCCCGAATGCCGTGCTGGCCTTTGCCCGCGAGGGCTATCGGAAAACCGATATTAAGGTGGCTGACCTATGGGATGCGCTGACCTTCGTCGGACTGTGGCGTTTTCTGGCAAAGCACAAGCGCATGAGCTGGCAGGAACTGCGGCGGTCGTTCAGCAAGCGGCTGTTCTGTGAATCGCTGCAACGGCTCGTGCCCGAGATTCGCGAAGACGACCTCGCTCCGGGCGGCGCCGGCGTCCGCGCCCAGGCCATGTCGCCGGAAGGTAGCCTCGTCCAGGACTTCTGTTTGTTGAACCGCCCCCGGGCGCTGCATGTGCTCAATGCGCCCAGCCCCGCGGCCACAGCGGCGCTGGCCATCGGCGAGGAAATCTCGAATCTGGTTGCCAAAGAAATCTGACTTCCACTATCTATTTGTCCCTTTAACTATGAAGATTCTAATCACAGGCGGTGCCGGTTACCTCGGATCGGTGCTGACTCCAAGTCTGCTGGCGCTCGGGCATGAGGTGACGGTCGTGGATAATTTCATGTTCCGGCAGAACAGCCTCAACGACTGCTGCCATTACGAAACCTTCCAGGTGGTGCGCGGCGATTGCCGGGATGAAGCCCTCATGAAGAAACTGGTCGCCGGGGCCGATGTCGTCATTCCGCTGGCGGCGCTCGTCGGGGCGCCTTTATGCGACCGCGACCCCGTAGCCGCGCGGACGATCAACTTCGAGGCCGTGGCGATGATCTGCCGCCTCGCCTCCAAGGCGCAGCGCATCATCATGCCGGTTACCAATAGCGGCTACGGCGTCGGCGAAAAGGGAAAACACTGCACGGAAGAAACCCCCCTGCGGCCCATCTCGCTCTACGGCGTGACAAAAGTGCAGGCCGAGCAAAGCATCCTGCAACGCGAGAACAGCATCAGCTTCCGGCTGGCCACGGTCTTCGGCGTGTCGCCGCGGATGCGAATTGATCTGCTCGTCAATGACTTCGTCCATCGAGCGGTAACCGACCGGGCGGTGGTGATCTTCGAGGGACATTTCAAGCGCAACTATATTCACGTGAGGGATGTGACGCGCGTGTTTATCCACGCGCTCACTAACTTCGAGGCCATGAAGGGCAAGCCTTACAACGTCGGGCTGGACGAGGCGAATCTCTCCAAGCTGGAACTCTGCGCCGTGATCCAAAAGCATCTGCCGAAGTTCGTCTTTCTGGAAGCCCCCATCGGCGAGGACCCTGACAAACGGGATTACATTGTGTCCAACGCGCGCATCGCCGGAACGGGCTTCAAACCCGAGTGGGACCTCGATCGCGGCATCCGGGAGTTGATCAAAGGGTTCACGATCCTGCGGAATAGCATTTATTCTAACGTCTGAGCGGGTGACATGAGTCTGGAGCTGAGCCAGGTGGTGGCGGTGGTGCTGGCGGGCGGGTTCGGCACCAGGGTCGCCCACCTGCTGCCGGGCATTCCCAAACCAATGGCGCAGGTGGCGGGCAAGCCGTTTGTGGAGTGGGTTGTTCGCTGGCTGGCGTGCCAAGGCATTCCGAAGGTCCTCCTTTCCACGGGCCATTTGGCTGAGGTGGCGGAGCAACATTTCAAGCCTCAGCCGGTGGCGGATGTTATCACGCGGTGCTTTGCGGAAGCCAGTCCATTGGGGACCGCGGGCGGCTTTCTGAACGTCACGCGCCTTTCTGGCGAAAGCCCCGCGGCCTGGCTGGTGCTGAACGGCGACTCCCTGGTCTTTGCCGATCTGAAACTGGCCGCCGCTGAGTTGAGTAACCCTGCTGTCGCAGGCGTCGTAGTTGGTTGCGCAGTGGCCGATGCCTCACGCTACGGGACCCTGGCCATCGGCCCGGCAGGGGAACTGCGGGGCTTCACCGAGAAGCGCCCCGGGAGAGGAGTGATCAACGCCGGCATGTATCTGCTCCGCAACTCGCTGCTCAGTGAGTTGCCCGGTACCATGCCGCTCAGTTTCGAGCAGGAGGTCTTTCCGCAGTTGATCTCACGTGGGTTTCTGCTCAAAGTACGCGCGGTGGATGCCCCTTTCCTCGACATCGGCACGCCCGAATCGCTCCGGCAGGCCGAGTCGTTTGTCCAACAAAACCGCGCCCAATTCGGCGATTAGACCAAACACCATGAACGTACCGTCCCAGGACCGAGAGACCGTTTTCGCCACGCCCTGGTTCCAGGTGCTGGCCGAACGAGCGCGCGACGGGGGCCAGCCCCACTATGTCATTCAAGCGGCCGATTTTGTCGTCATTGTAGCTGTCACGCCGCAGGACCAAATCTTGTTGGTGCGACAGTTCCGGGTCGCCGCGGCGGCGGTCACGCTCGAGCTGCCGGCCGGACACATTGACCCCGGCGAGACGCCGGAACAGGCGGCTCGCAGGGAGTTGTTGGAAGAAACAGGCTACGCCGCGCCTGCATTCAAGCTGCTGGCGACGCTTTCCCCCTCCGTGGCGCGATTCACCAATCACATGTGGTGCTTTCTGGCGGCCGACGCCAGGCCCGTGACGGGAGCGGAGGCCCAGCGGGAGCCTGATATCGACCTGGTCCTCTATGACCGAGGCGTTCGGGCACTGATCGAGGACAAGGGATTCTACAGCGCCCCGAGCTGCGCAGCTTTGCTTTTCGCGGCGCTCCGAGGGGAACTCAAGGCTTGAGCTGCGGTGCTCAATTCTCTGGCTCTGGCTCTGCTAGTTTCGGACTACGACTCCACCGCGCCCATGAATCATAGAGCCATCGTGCGCAGCCTGCTGGCATGGTTCGCCCGGAATGCACGAGACCTGCCTTGGCGTCGCGTTCGTGACCCTTACGCTATCTGGATCTCGGAGGTGATGCTCCAGCAGACCCAGGTCAAGACCGTGCTGCCGTATTGGAAGCGTTGGATGCGCGCGCTGCCCAACCTGGGCGCACTCGCGCGGGCCAAACCGGAAAGACTGCACAAGCTCTGGGAGGGCTTGGGCTACTACATCCGCGTCCGGAACCTGCATCGCGCCGCGCAACGCATCTGCGAGGAACACGGCGGCAAGTTCCCGCAGAACTTCGATGACGTCCTGGCGCTGCCGGGCATCGGCCCCTACACCGCCGGGGCTATCTGCAGCATTGCCTTCAATCAGCCCAAGCCAATCCTGGACGGCAATGTGATCCGCGTCCTGACCCGCCTGTACGGCATCGCCGGGAACCCGCGCGAGCGAAAGACGAACTCCCACCTATGGCAGATTGCCGAGGAGTTAGTGCTCCAAGCCGCCAAAGCTGGTGGGCACGCAAGCGCTCCCGCTCACGCAACACGCAACACGCATCACGCATCACGCATCACGCCCCCCGCCCCGCGCCCCTGCGCTCAGTTCAACCAATCGCTTATGGAACTGGGCGCGCTGATTTGCACCCCGCGCGCGCCCCGGTGCAGCGCCTGCCCGGTCGCGAAGCACTGCGTCGCCTATCTGCGGGACCGCGTTCTTGAACTGCCCAGCCTGCGTCAACGCATAAGCTCCACGCCGCAGCGCTTCGCGGCGTTTGTAGCTCAGAAACACGGTCGCTTCCTCGTCCGGCAAAGACCCGCCGGGGTAGTGAACGCGCACCTGTGGGAATTCCCTAATGTTGAGCTAACATCCGAAGATGCCGATTTGAAACAGGCCGCTCGCCGTGCCCTCGGGGTCCGGCCAAAGAAGCTCGAACTGCTTGGCACCGTGAAACACTCTATCACGCGCTACCGCATCACTCTGGAAGCCTATCGCGTCGTGGGCAATCACGCGCGCCCCATCCGGGCGGGCAAAGGCCGGTGGCTTGACCAAAACCGCTTAAGCCAGTTGGCGTTCACGAGCGCGCACAGGCAAATCTTGCGGCGGCTGGAACACGAATGACGCGAAAAAAAGACTTCCTGACAGCCACGCCGTTGCCCTTATACTCTGCGTCATATATGAATCACAACATGTCTCGTCGTTCCGCTCTCCGAAGAATCACTGGTGGCACCGCCGCACTAGCCGCCGTTGCCAGCATGCCGCGCCGGCTGCAAGCAGCGGATGAGGTGGATCGCCCCAAGCTCAAAGGCCACATCCATCATTCCGTTTCCGCCTGGTGCTACGGCAGCTTGTTCAATCCCGGCAAGGACAAACCGGCCCCTATGACTTTCGAAGAGTTCTGCCGGGAATGCTCCAAGCTGGGCCTGGAGTCGGTCGAGCTGCTTGGGCCGAGCGAGTGGCCGGCGGTCAAGAAGGCCGGCCTCACCTGCGCCATGTGCAACGGCCCGGACAGCATCCCCTACGGCTGGAATCGCGTCGAGCACCACGACGTTCTATTACCCAAGTTTGAGAAGGCCATTCCACAGGTGGCCGAGGCTGGCTTCCCGAACATCATCACTTTCTCCGGCAATCGCAACGGCATGGCTGACGAGGAGGGCTTGGAGAATTGCGTGAAAGGGCTGAAGCGGCTCGTGCCGATCGCCGAGAAAAACAAGGTGACCGTCTGCATGGAACTCCTCAACAGCAAACGCAGCCACAAGGATTACATGTGCGACCACACCACCTGGGGCGTCGAGGTCTGCAAGCGCGTGGGCTCGGAGCGGCTGAAGCTGCTCTACGACATCTTCCACATGCAGATTATGGAAGGCGACCTGGTTGACACCATCCGCGAGAATCATCAATACTTCGCCCACTATCACACCGGCGGCGTGCCCGGCCGAAATGAGATTGATGACACGCAGGAAATTCACTACCCGGCACTCATGAAGGCCATCGTTGCCACGGGTTACAAAGGCTTTGTCGGCCAGGAATTCGTCCCCAAGCGCCCTGACGCCCTGGCGTCGCTCAAGCAGTCCATTCAGATCTGCGACGTGTAGCCGAGGGAATCCGGTCGTGGCCCTTCGCTGGCATTGCCACCCCTCCGGAGCGCGGACATTCCTGTCCGCAGCAAGCCCCGAGAGCCAACGCGTCTCGCTTCGTTGTCCATGAAACACGCCACTCAACCCCTTGACCTGACAAAAGTGAAGGTCTATCCGCTGGCCGAGCGGCAAAGTCTAAGCGCGATAGGCAAACTCCTGGTTGATCCCAGCCAACCGCCCCACGCCTGCGAACCGGCCGCCCTGCAAGCCATTCGCGACTGCGCCCTGAAGATCGTCGCCGCCCGCCAACGTGATGCCAGCGTAATCCTCATGTATGGCGCGCACCTCATCAAGAACGGCGCGATGGCGATCGTGAACCGCCTCATCGAGCGCGGCTGGGTGACCCACCTGGCCACTAATGGCGCTGGCACGATCCACGATTGGGAACTCGCCTTCCTCGGCCGCACCGAGGAGAGCGTAAAGAAAAATGTCGCCACCGGCACGTTCGGCACCTGGGACGAAACCGGGCGCTGCATCCACCTCGCGCTGCTGGCCGGCGCCCTCCACAACGAAGGTTACGGCCGCAGCCTCGGCCGCTTCATTTGCGAAGACGGAGTGACCCTGCCCACGACCGCATCCCTGAAGACATCGCTGCGGGACCAGCCTGCCGATCCGCTCGCCCCGGCCCGGGCGGAATTGCTTCAGTCCATGCTCGCTCATCGGCTTCCCGCCGGTCGCGTGACGGTACCGCACCCGTGGAAGGAGACTTCAATCCTCGCGCAGGCCTTTCGGCATGATGTCCCGTTCACTGCCCACCCTGGCATCGGCTACGACATCATTGCGACGCACCCCATGTTCAGCGGCGCAGCGATTGGCCGGGCGGCGGCGGCCGATTTCCGCCTGTTCAGCCGCGCCGTGGAAGGGCTTGATGGAGGCGTGGTCCTCTCCGTAGGCTCGGCCATCATGGCACCGCAGGTCTTCGAGAAAAGCATCAGTTGCGTCAACAATCTGCGGCGGCAGGCCGGACGGCAAATCGTCCACGACCATACTATGTATGTCGTGGACATCCAGGACGGCGGCAACTGGGATTGGTCACAGGGCGAGCCGCCCAAGGACAACCCGGCCTACTACCTGCGTTTCTGCAAGAGCTACTCTCGCATGGGCGGCAAGATGAACTACGTCCAGTGCGATAACGTCGCCTTCCTCCATAACCTCCTCGCGCTGCTCTCGCCCTAACCCGTAGCCATGCAATTGAGTGGATCCCCATTAAACCGCAGAGGCGCAATGGACGCAGAGCAAGACCAGGTTCAGTCACTTGCAGATCTGTCACTGAAACGCGGTCGCTTTGAACACGCTCTCCCTCGCCCTCTTCTCTGCGCTCTTCGCAGTGCAAAAGGTCAGAATCGCGCATTTCGAGCAAGATTTTCTCTCCTGCTGTCTTCTCCGCGCTCATCGCGTCTCTGCGGTTCAAGGGGCGCTCACATTTTGGTTGCGGCTCCGCTGCTTCAAGTCTCTGCGGTTCCCTTATATTCACCCGGACTGAATAAACACGGCTAAGGCACATGAACTCCGACCGCTTTAGTGCCACAGTTGACCGTTACCCCAATCTGCGCGTCGCCGTCCTCGGCGACTTCTGCCTCGACCGCTACCTCGAGATAGACCCCTCCAAACAGGAAACCTCCCTGGAAACCGGCCTGCCCGTTCACAACGTCGTCAACGTGCGCGCTCAACCCGGCGGCGCCGGGACGATCGTCAATAACCTGGTGGCCTTGGGCGTCGGAACGATTCTTCCGGTGGGTTTGGTCGGCGAAGACGGGGAAGGTTATGAACTGTCCAGCGCCTTGGAGAATCTGGCTGGGGTCCGGCTGACCCATTTTGTGCGCACGCGAAATCGGCGCACGTTCACCTACTGCAAGCCGTTAATCATCGAGCCCCACAAACCGCCCGTCGAACTCAATCGTCTTGACCTCAAGAACTGGACCCCGACTTCTGCCTGGCTCCAAGGGCTTCTGGTCAGCCAACTCCAGGAAGTGGCGGCCTCGGTTGATGCGATCATTGTGTTGGACCAGGTTGACATCCCGGAGACCGGCGTGGTGACCCAGAAGGTCCTGGCGGCGCTCAGGAGTCTGACGGAGACTAAGCCGGAGTTGCTGGTCCTTGCCGACAGCCGCCGTGGATTGCGCGGCTTCCCGCCGGTCGTCTTCAAGATGAACGCGGCGGAGCTGGCTGCGTTGACAGGCGCCCCAGCCGACTTGAGCCCGGAGCAGGTCGAAGCCGCCGCCGCTGTCCTGGCCCGGAACAATGGCCGGGATGTCTTCATCACCCTGGCCGCCCGCGGCATCCTCGGGGCAGCACCCAACGGTCAGATCGAGTATGTTCCCGCGCTGCCCGTGCGCGGAGAAATTGACGTGGTCGGGGCCGGGGATGCCGTGTCCGCGAACCTCACGGCCGCGCTGGCCGCAGGGGCCAATCTGGGAGAAGCTCTGGAAATCGCCAACGCCGCCGCCTCCGTAGTCGTCCACAAACTTGGGACCACCGGCGCCGCCAGCGTGCCGGAAATCCGCAAGCTGCTCTGCTTGCCTGCCTCCGCGTAGTTATGGCGCAACCCGCCGCCAAGCTGCTGACTGGTTTCTTCGTTGTCGCCGCCCTTCTCGTCGTCGCGGCGTTGGTACTCACGCGGAACCAGCCACCGCCCGCGTCGCCGCCTTTGCCGAAGCCAAACGGCTATGACGACTTTGTGCGGGCAGGCAGGATGGTCGCAGACAACACCTCGGACTTCAGCACGATGAGCGAGGGGGACCTACGGGCCCTCGTGATGAAGAATTCCGAGGCGCTGAAATTGGCGAGAACCGGCCTGACCCATGAGTGTCAGGTGCCGCTGGACTTCTTAGCACCTAATCCGACTTATTTCACGAATCTGGGTGTCGTTAAGCGCCTCGCCCAAGCTGTGACGACCGAAGGCCGGCTGGCGGAGATGGAGAATCGTCCGGCTGACGCGGCCGAGGCCTATCTGACTGTGATCCGCCTGGGCTATGCCACCGGTCGTGGCGGGCTGCTGATTGACTCACTGGTGAGCATAGCGGTCGAGGCCATGGGTATGGTCAACATGGAGAGGTTGGCCCCGAAATTGGATGCCAAACAATGCCGCGAGGCCGCCGCCGCCCTTGAATCCAGCGAAGGACAGCGCGAGCCAACACAGGACGTTTTGGCTCGGGAAAGGTTATGGGCCCGTAGGGCCTACGGCCTTAAGGGCCAAATTGCCCGAATAGTCAACTTCAAGTCCATAAGGCAAACCGAGAAAGGGGTGGTCTCCAGGCTGACGGCTCAGCAAACCCGTGAGCAGGTCCTATTGATCCAGCTTGCCTCCCGTGCCTACGAATTGGAAAAAGGTGACCGCCCCAAGACCCTCGCAGAATTGGTTCCGGCCTATCTCAAGGCCATCCCCCAGAACCCGATCACCGGGACCAACATGGCCTACCCCTAACCGCGCCTTCTGCCGCCCTCGACCGGCCAGCAGAGCATCCGCCCGGTCTATGCCGTAACCTTGCGATTGATCGAAGGCACATTAAACCGCAGAGACGCGATGCACGCAGAGACAAACCGGTCTCGGCCACTTGAAGGTAAGTCAGTGAATGATGATTGCCTTGAGCCCCCTCTCCCCTGCTCTTTTCTCCGCGTCCATCGCGTCTCTGCGGTTTCCTGGCCCTCACCCTGACTGCAAAGCACCAGGCAAAAGGGATGAAAGCCATCCGTTATCGTTACCGAACTGAAATAAAAGGCGGCGTCCAAGGCCAATTCAACCGTTTCTTACCTCTCCCAGGCCCCTGTGCGGTCGTCTCCCATTACCCCCCCTGCCCACGATATACGCATTTCGCAGTGCATGTCTCCGCCACCACCACCTCCGTCAGCATCGGCAGCTTCGGCTTAAGCTTCTTCCAGATCCACGCGGCAATGTTCTCACTGGTTGGGTTCTCCAGGCCGGGCACTTCGTTCAGATAGAAGTGGTCCAGCCTTTCCCAGATCGGCTTGAATGCGCGAGTAATATCCGCATAGTCCATCACCCACCCGAGCCGCCGATCGCATTCCCCCGCAACGACAATCTCCACCTGAAAGCTATGCCCATGCAGCCGCCGGCACTTGTGCGACTTCGGCAACCGCGGCAGCAAATGCGCCGCCTCGAACTGAAATGTCTTCCGCAATTCCATCATAAGAACAAAACGGAGTGATGGAGTAGTGGAGTACTGGAGTGATGGGCCGAATCCGCCGGCAAGCCACCGCCCCACGAGCGAATTCCGCTACCTCTCCAACTCTCCATCACGCCATAACTCGCCTGCATTTTCACGTTTCACGCATCACGCATCACG
>Ga0224558_1002815_pt1 | contig 15421 bp, 11 predicted proteins | sample 714S32024metaG_FD_180682 | JGI IMG/M metagenome (GOLD analysis project Ga0224558, IMG submission 180682) | Peat soil microbial communities from Stordalen Mire, Sweden - 717 S3 20-24 | ecosystem: Environmental > Terrestrial > Soil > Wetlands > Peat | place: Sweden: Norrbotten County, Stordalen... | reverse complement strand
GGGTTGGTCTGGTCCAGGGAGAACGAGAGCTTCTGCCAGGCTTTTTGCAGGGGCTCGTCCAGGCTTTCGGCCCGGCGCGAAAGCGGGAGCAATACGAGCAAGTAATAGGCCGCCAACACCAGCCCAGCGAGAGGGACGATGCCGCGGCGTTGGTATTCGCTGAACGGGATCTTCACGGCGAATTCGGGCTGGGATTCTCGCCGCTGTCAGGGGCCGTCAACGCAGGGTGCGTCGCGCGTCTGGGGGTCGGCCGCGAGGGACTGCCGGGCAGCGGTTTTCTGGGCGGCAGTGCTTGCTGGAAGTCGGTTTCGGCAAAATCCAGTGCCAGCACGAAGTCCCGGTCTGGCATGATCACTTTGGGATCAGCGAGGTTTCGCCGCAAATCGTCCGACAGCAAATCCACCTTCGAGAAGAGCCGTTGCTCCTTCAGTTCGTCCACCAACTGGCGGCGAATTCGGCGGGCGCCATCCGCATCTTCAGGGATGCAGAGTTCGGCGATAAAGCCGGGTTTCGCCGGCGAGAGGTTGGTCGAGGTTGATGAGGTGGCAAGAAACTCTGTGGAGACACCCCTGGGACGGCCGCTGACCGGTGCGAACAGTTTGGAGCTGGACGGCTTATTCGTAGGGGCAGGCCCCGGCGATTGGTTGAAGTAGGTTTGCTGGTCGGCGAGGAGCACGTACCAAAGGCTGCGATTGCTGCGGGACTGTTGCAGCAACGCAAGCGTTCGCAGCGTATCCAGAGTATTCTGCTGGCTGGCGAATAGGGGGCGAAAGTTTTCATATTCAGTGGTTAGTTCGGCCGCCAGCGCGTCGTTGGCCTCGAGTGCCTCCTGGCCGGCTTGGACTTTGGCGAGCAACGCTTGCTTCCGGTTGATGAGCGACACTTTGTGCCAAGTGCCGACCGCAAGGAACAGCAGGCAGAGGGCCGCCAGCCCGAGACTTGCGAGTTCCAGCCGCTGAAGATTCAGCCGTTTCTGCCAGGCTACGCGGTAATCGTCGGGCAGCAGCGAGACCGGTTGGGCGCTGTACCCGAGCGCCTGGAGCGCGGCCCCAAAAGCGACTTCGAAGCGTTTCGAGGGCAGCACTGCCTCGGGCTGATTGCCCTTGGGCCAGGGCCTTAACTCCAATGCCGCCTGTGCCTTCAGGTAGTCGAGCAGACCCGGTTGGTCAAACCCGCCGCCACTGGCCACCAATTCAAATGAACCGGCTTCTGGTGCAATGCTGGGATTGTGCTCGAACCATTCATTCAACTGCCGCTTCAGTTCCGCCCCCCACCCATCCACCACTCCCGCGAACTCCAGGCAGGCTTCCGGGCCGATCAGAAGGTTGCTGGCGCGTTTGAGAGATTCTGCGGCTTCTTCGGAGCATTGTCGAAGCCGCGCCAGTGAACGAGTGAAGAAATCCCCTCCCATCTGGAAGCTGGTGGCAAAGACTCCCTGGCCCGCCAGCAGAATGACGACTACCGTCGTCTGGGCGCCCAGATGCACCAGAATGGCGCGCGACGACAGCGGGTTGGTGGCGCGGTACGCGGTGATCAATGCGTTCGCTGTCGTAGTTACCTCGCAGAGGTCTTCCTGTTCAACGCCCAGCCGCAAGATGCGTTCGCGAATATCCCCTTCCTGCGAAAGGGTCACCCAAAACTGCTGGCGGTTCTTGGCGGCGGTTTCAGTGCGGACGAAGTCGTAAACGATCCGGCTTTCGCTCACGCCACCCAGTTTGAGGGTCTCGTCCCCGATCAGCTTCTCGACTTCACTCTCGGGCGCGAGCGGCAGGTCGATGACTTGGGAGATGGAAAGGTGCTGCGGCAAGACCAAAGCCAGCGGGGGCCGACCCCATTCGTCCAACCTCGTTTGCAAGTGAGCCTTGATCTCATCGGCCGAGACGAGGCCCTCGGCCTGCAGGTCAATTAATTCCTCCTTGAGAATGTGCAGGCGCCCAAAGTCGCTCTCTGCCAGCAGCAATTTGATGCAGCGGCTGCCGGCATCCAGCGCCAGCACCCGCCGCACCGGAGGCCGCATTCGATCAAGTTTCAGCATGACGAGAGGACGGCATGGGGGCCAACTTACCTTGTAATCGCAGGCGAATTGGTGGCGGATTTCTCGTCCTCGTAAACGAGGAATTCGCCGGTATCCTTCACGATCGTGGCCGTCACAAAGACCAGGAGGTATCGCGGCGTGTCCAGCTCCGTCCGGCGCCGGAACAACGCGCCGAGAATCGGAATGTCGCCCAACACCGGCACGGACTCGACATAGGTGGATTTCGTTCGCTCCAGCACCCCGCCCATCACGACAGTCTCGCCGGACTTGACGGCGACGCGCGTAGACAGTTCCTCGGTGGTGTAGGTCGGCAGTTTAATGTCAAAGGTCGTGGGCGGAGTGCCACTGGTGGTATATTGGCTGATGGTGGTATAGGTTTGCAGCAGGACCTGGGTGTTCACCTTGGGGTTTAGCGCCAGCAGGATGCTCTTGCCATCGCCGCTGATGCTGGCAAGCACGCTCAACGTCGCGCCGGCGGTGATCTTCGTCGGTTTGCCACTGGGTAAGATTGACGCGGAGGTATAATATTGCCCCACGGTGGCGGCCGCGGTGTATTCCTCGTAGTAGTACTGCACTTGTCCCTCGCTGATCACGGCCGGGCGGTTGTTGAGAACGGTCAGGCGCGGCGCGCTCAAGGTCTGGCTTTCCCCGCTTTGCTCCAACGCGCTGATCGTCGCAGACAGGTCCATTGCGCCCAGCACGTTTGTGAATACCTGCTGGATTCCGACACCAACTGCCGGGTTCACTGACCCCGAAGGAGAAATCGCGTTCGGAAAATTCTGGTTGTTTGCCAACCCCGTGAAGTCCTGGGGCAGGGTGTTGAAGCTATTGGTCCCACCCCTGGCGGTTTGCCACAACACGCCCAACTGCATGAAGGCCGGTTTGGAGATCGTGACAAAGCGGGCCTCGATCAAGACCTGCTGGATCGGCTGGTCGAACTCCTTGATGATCTTCTCCATCACGTCGAGCTGCTCCGGGGTGCCCGTGGCCACGACCAGATTGCGCTCATAATCAATCATGTATTTGGAGCCCTTGAACAGGTTCGTGATGGCTCGCTCCAGAGACGGCAGGGTCGGCGTCATGTCGTTGACAAAACTGTTGAACTTCTGGTTCTCAACGACGGTAGTAACCGGGCCGGCAGTGGTCTTGGTTTGGGTCATCTCCGGGGCGCCGAACTCCGCCGGCAGCACGAACCCCTTGCGCAACCGGTAAAAGCGGGTTTCTTCCATCAACCGCTTGGGGTCTTTCGCGTCCACGACCCAGACCAGCTCATCGCCGACCTGGAACTGGAGGTCGTAATTGCGTCCGACATAGCGGAAGAAATCGCCCAGCTTCACTTTGTCCAGGTTCACGCTCAGCCTGTTCGTGAGGGCCGGGATGGACTTGTCGGCCACGATATTCACGCCAGAGTTTGTGCTGAGGGTAATCAACATGGTCTCGATCGGCACATTGTCCAAGTGAATCGTAATCTGTTTATCCAGCATCTTGATCATGAGGCCCTTGGTGCTTTCAAAGTCGAAAAGCGGGCCTTTCTCATGGACCAGTTTGCCATAGCTATCCGGGATCCAGGGGGCCTTCTCGATCTGATCCACTGTGTCGCGAATGTCCTTGCGCGCAGGCAAACCGCGATCCCTGTTTTCCGTCAGCAGGCTCCTGATCGTGGGACTAAAAACCGAATTCTTGGCATCGATATCCCGGATTTGATTTTCCAGCTCCTGTTCGCGCCGCTGCCGGCCGGTCTCAACCACCCAGGTGTACACGCGCTCGACCAGAGTGCTCTTGGGGGCCATTTCGTGCAGCGCGGTGGCTTTGGCTTGTGCTTCTTCCCACCGCCCCTTGTTGGCCAAGTCCATGATCTCCTTGATTTCCGCGTCGTATTTCTTGCTGTATTTGACCGGGGGCGGGCTGGGGGGTGCTGGTTTTGGATTTTGGCACGCAGTGAAGGAGCACAGCAGCAGCGCGACTGCTGCCGCTGCTTTCGACGCGGTACTCAGCCTGGTTCGTGAAAGCATTGGACCTAAATGACGATGTACCAGGCCATTAAATTCACGTGCTGGGACAAATTGCAATCCCTTTCTCCCCCTTTTTCTTGTTTTTCCAATCGGAGTTCAATAGGCCGCTACTGGTCGGGAGGGCGGTCGGCGGCCCCAGAATCGCTGCACGGACCGTCCCTAAGTCCGGGCGGCTTACTTTTCTTTAGACCGCCGCATTGTCGCTCGCTTGAGTTCACGATCGGCCTCGCGTTGTTTAAGGTCTTCGCGCTTGTCGTACTGGGCTTTGCCTTTTCCCACCGCCAAGGCGACCTTGACTTTCCCGTTCTTCCAGTAAAACGCGAGCGGCAACAGGGCATTGCCTTTAACCGCTGCCAGACCGAAGAGCTTGCGGATTTCCGATTTGTGCAGCAGCAACTTGCGGGGCGCCTTGGGCTGGTGGTTTTGGAGGTTGCCGTGGGAGTATTCGTCAATGTGGGCGTTGTAGAGATAAACCTCGTCATTTTCGACGCGCGCAAAAGCATCGCTAAGCTGACCTTTGCCAGCGCGCAAGGCCTTCACCTCGGTGCCGTGCAGGACAATGCCCGCCTCGAAGGTCTCGAGGACATGGTAGTCACGACGCGTTTTGGGATTGGTCAGAATATCGGCCATAGAAAACCCGATACCCGCAGCTTGCGATAGGCGCCAAACCCGAATCGCACAATCCGAATTTGACCGCAGATTTCGGCTCTGCTCCCGAACTAACGCTTCTTGCGCTTCTTTGCAACCGGGCGGGTCAGCTCCACCAGTTCCGGCATTTCAAACCCCATTTTGTCTTCAGTGATTTCCAGCAGCGCGATGTCCGCCGCGCCCAGGTTCCCAGTGTCCGCCATCAAGGGTCGCCCCAGCTTTCCGCTGCCGGAGTTGAGCTGGCGAACACGGCGTGAAATCATATTGACCAGAACGTTGGGGTTGCCAACCTTCTCCAATGCCTTTTTTGCAAGTTCAGCGTTCAAAGCTTAGGTGTTTCAGATAGAGCGGGGTACAATAACTGCTAAGCCCACGAACGCAATATCAAAATTCTGAATGCGCTTGCGCCGGAAATCGGCTTTCCCTAAAACAACGGCGCATGTCCGTTAAGATTAAGCACTTGAATTTACACTCGCAGACACCGTTGAGCCTGGAAGAATATCTGGCTACTCGGACAGCCGGCGTCAACCGGGCACTGGATCGATTCCTCCCCCCCGCCTCGGCCAAACCGGCCACTATCCACCGGGCGATGCGCTACTCGTTGTTTGCCGGCGGCAAACGCATCCGCCCAGCTCTGTGTCTGGCCGCGGCGGCAGCCTGCGGCGGCGACGAGGCCGACGCGCTTCCGTTGGCCTGCGCGGTGGAGTGCATCCATACGTACTCGTTGATCCACGATGACCTGCCCGCCATGGACGATGACGATTACCGGCGGGGCAAACTGACCAACCACAAAGTCTTCGGCGAAGGCATTGCGGTGCTCGCCGGGGACGCCCTGCTGACGCAGGCCTTTGAAATCGTCGCGCAGTGCAAAGGCTGGCCGCGCTATTCGCATCAGAGAATCATCCTGGAACTCGCCCAGGCAGCCGGCTCGCTCCAGTTGATTGCCGGCCAAGTCGCGGATTTGGAGGGCGAGGGGAACAAGATCTCCGCCCGGCACCTCCGCTACATTCACGAGCGAAAAACCTCGGCTCTCCTGTGCTGTTCGGTCCGGCTTGGCGGCATGAGTGCCAACTGCGCGCCCGCCCAACTCAAGGCGCTGACTGAATTTGGTTACAACGTGGGCCTGGCCTTTCAGGTGATTGACGATATTCTCGATGTCACGCAGACCAGCGAAAAGCTTGGCAAGACCGCCGGCAAAGATACCAAGGCGCAAAAGGCAACTTATCCGGCCATCATCGGGCTGGAACGATCCCGCAGGATTGCCAAGCGTTTGACGCAACGGGCGTTCAATTCACTGAAGGCGTTCAGAGGGAAAGCGGTGGCGCTGGAAGCCCTGGCGGGGTTTCTCCTGCGCCGGGACCGCTAAGCCGGACTTTGCCCGCCGGCGTAGAATGCATCCACCTTCGCCCCCACGTCACGGTAACCGATATCAACCTCATAGATGACCTCAAACTGCTTGATTGCTTCGTCCTTCTTGCCCATGCTTTCAAGCACACAGCCGAGATTATAGACCAGCTCTTTCTTCTCGTCGTCGAAGACCAGTTTTTCCTTCAGGGCGTTTTGCAGGGTGCGTGTTGCGAGGTCAAACATTCTTCGCTTGGCGAAGCATTGCGCCAGGAAATTCAGCGCGGCAATGCGCCGGTGAGGGTTGCCCTGGGCTTTCTGAAATTCCTGGATGGCCTCGCCGACTTTCCCCGCTTGGAAGTAAAGCTGCCCCAGTTCGAAGCGGATTTGCAGGTCGGTCGGGAACCGCTCCGCGCGCTTCTGGCACTCAGCCAGTTGGTAGGCCTGCTTCTCTGCCTGCAGCTTGGCGGCTTTGTCCGCGTAGTCCGGCGCGCCTGGATCCAGCAAAGAGACCTGGTGTTCGAACTTCCGCACCATTGTGTCCGAGATGCTCTTATCCAGCGAGGCGTCGCCGCCCACCTCCGATGATTTGATCTGATCGTAATAGCTGATGGCGCGGTCGAACTGTTTCTTTTGCGTATAGAGCTCCGCCAGAGATCGCAGCAACTTAAGATTCTTGGGCTCGGTCTTCAGCCGTGCCTCGTATTCGCCAATCAGCCGCTCGGCGACGTCTTCCGTTTTGACCTGGCGATTCTGCTGCTCCAGCGAGACCGCCTCATTTTTGTCCTTCAGGATGTCGCGATAGGAGCCGGTGCCGTCCGCCAGGGCATCATAACCGCCTTCGTCCAACGTCTTGCGTGCAGAAAGGTCTTTCAGGGCCTGCCCCAGTTCGTTATCGGTCGGGAAAGAGCGATAAAGGTCGGCCAGGATCTTCTCTGCTTTGCCCACCTCGCCCGAGTCGGCCAGAGCCTTGGCAAACTTGATGGCTACATCTCGGTCCTTGGGCGAGTTGGCGGCCAGGATCTCCAGCGAGAGGACGGCCGTCTTAGGCAGCTCCAGGGCGGTGGCAGCTTCTACCACCAATTTGTGCGCACCTGAGCTCAACGGTTCGCCATTTAGGATCTGTTCGGCGATCCGCAGCGCCTCGGCCGGGTCTTTGCTCACGGCCATGTGGCCCTTGGCGAGCAGTGGGGAGGAGCCGGCGCTGCTCAACATCCTCTTGAAAAAGCCGCTGCCACCGCCGGCCCTTCGCATCTGCGCCGTCCGCAGTGCCTTGCGGCATTCATACACCGCCGGATCCTTCGCCAGCACCTGATTGAAGAGATCTATCGCGTAGTCAAAGTTGTCCCGCTGCATGGCGTCATTGCCTTTGGTGAAGAGCATGCGCAGCTCGCGCGGGAGTTCAGTAAAACTCTTTTCAGCCATGGCTGAGTTTTGTCAGGGTTGGCGGAATAAAGCCAGTGAAATCACGTTTCACATATCAAATCTTGAGCCTCGCCAGCAGCCCCGAAAACCGCTCCTCGGTCCGGTTGTTCCGTACCGCCACCGCCAGCGCCTTCTTTTGGCCTACCAGCACCACCAACTGCTTGCCGCGGGTGACGCCCGTGTAGACTAAATTGCGCTGGAGCAGCAGGTAATGCTGCATCGCCAGCGGAATGACCACCGCCGGAAACTCCGAGCCCTGTGATTTATGGATAGTGATCGCGTAGGCCAAGGCGAGTTCGTCCAGCTCGCCGAACTCATAAACGACCTCGCGCGGCGCAAAACTCACTGTGACCTCGCGCTCCATCGGATCAACCTTCACAATCTGCCCGATGTCGCCGTTGAATATCTCTTTGTCATAGTCATTCTCGGTCTGGATCACCTTGTCGTGGAGGCGGAACTGCCAGCCGAACTTCTCCACCGACGGTTCCTCAGGCCGCGCGGGATTCAATTCCGCCTGCAAGCGCGCGTTCAGTTCACGGATTCCAAGGGAGCCCCGATTCATTGGAGAGAGCACCTGGATGTCGCGGATGGGATCGAGCTTGAATTTGTTTGGAATGCGGCGCTTGAGCAGATCGAGGAGCATGGCCGCAATTCGCTCGGGCTCCTCCCGCTCTACGAAATAGAAATCCTGGTTGGTGTCCCGGGCTGGCAGTTCTGGCAGGAGCCCCTGGTTGATCCGATGCGCATTGGTGATGATCCTGCTGCCGGCAGCCTGCCGGAACACCTCCGTCAGCCGTGCTACCGGCACGACGCCGCTCTCGATCAGGTTGCGCAACACCAGCCCGGGGCCCACCGAAGGCAACTGGTCAACATCGCCTACCAGCAGCAGGTTGCCCTGGGAGGGCACAGCCCGCAGGAGATGGCTCATCAGCGGCACATCTACCATTGAGGTTTCATCCACGACGAGCAAATCACAATCCAAAGGCCGGCTCTCGTTGCGCGTGAACGCGCCGGTGGCGGGCTGAACTTCGAGCAGGCGATGAATCGTCTTGGCCTCCAGGCCGGTCGTTTCGGACAGCCGCTTTGCCGCGCGGCCGGTCGGAGCGCACAATTGGCAGCGCACCTTCTTGGCGCGCAGGATGAGCAGGATGGCGTTGACGAGCGTTGTTTTGCCCACACCGGGCCCACCAGTTATGATGAGCGCGCGGCGGGTAAACGCCTGCTTCAACGCCTCTCGCTGACTGGGCGCCAGCTCTTTGCCGGTCTTCTGCTGACACCAGGGAATGGCCTTCTGCAAATCAATAGGCGGATAAACGGCAGGCGAGGCGCAGAGTTCGCGGATGCGCCGCGCGATGGTCTCTTCGGCTCGTTTGATGTATGGAAGGAAGACCAGTTCCTGGCCGCCGATGCACTCTAAAGACAACATCTGGCCGGCCAGGCTGCGCTCCAGGGCTAACGCAATGATCTTATCGTCCACTGACAGCAGTTTGCCCGCATTCTCTTTCAGCAAGTCCAGCGGCAGCGCGCAATGGCCGGCGTTTGTTGCCTCCAGCAGCACGTGGTCAAGGCCAGCGCAGGCGCGCAAGATGGAATCGTGTGGGATGCCAATGTTCTGGGCTATCCGGTCCGCTGTCGCGAAGCCGATGCCGTGGATGTCCCTGGCCAGCGTGTAAGGGTCGGACTGAACTCGGTCAATAGCCTTCTCCCCGTATGTCTTGTAGATGCGGACGGCCCGGCTGGTGCTGACTCCTTGCGAGTGGAAGAACACCATGATTTCGCGAACCACCTTCTGCTCCGCCCAAGCCCCTTTGATCCGGTGCCGGCGCTGGGGCCCGATGCCCTCCACCTCCTCCAAGCGGGCGGAGTAGTTTTCGATGATGTCGAAGATCTTCTCTCCGAACTTGTGCACGAGCTTCCGGGCATAGACTGGCCCGATGCCCTTAACCATGCCGCCTCCGAGGTATTTCTCAATGCCCTCCTTAGTGGTCGGCGCCGCGCTCTTGAGCAGCTCCGCACGGAATTGGAGCCCGAACTCCCGGTCGCGGACCCACCGGCCTTCAGCCGTCAGCCATTCGCCGGGGTTGACCGTGGGTGAGGTCCCGACCACGGTTACCTCATCTCGATGGCCCTTGGCCTTGACCTTGAGCACCGCAAAGCCATTCTCCTCGTTGAAGAACGTGACGCGCTCAATCAAGCCCGATAGACTCTCGAGCGGCGCGGGCGGTTGCGGTTGCAATCAGATGCCTTTGCCGGCCGAGAACACCTTTCCCTTGAAGCTGCCGATCCCGTAGTAATCCTGGGTGTCCGGCGTGAACACCAGCGGCTTGAGTTTCTTGATGTCAATTGCCCCGTGGTCACCGATGATGCTCTCGTCGGCCTTGGTGTCAATCACCTCGCCGACGAACTGCGTATGCAGGCCCAGCTCGACCACCTGCACCAGCTTGCACTCCATCACCAGCGGGAACTCTTTCACATAGGGGGCGTCCACCAGCCTGCTCTTTACCGGCGTCAACTTCGTCGCCGCAAACTTGTCGCTGTTCCGGCCGGTCACCAAGCCGAAGTAATCAACCTCCTTGACGTACTTCTCGGACGGGATGCTGATGGTAAAGGCCTGCCGCTCCAGGATATTGCCGTGTGAATAGGTGACTTTGCGCAAGGAAACCGCCACACAAGGTGGCTGGGAACAACAGATGCCGCCCCAGGAAGCGGTCATCACGTTCGGCTTGCCGGCTTTGTCATAAGTGCCTACCACCAGCACCGGCGCCGGATAGATGAGAGTCTTGGCCCCAAGAGATTTATTCATAGCGCGGGTGATTCTGACAGGGTTCGGCAACGATTCCAAGCCCGGAATGCTGCTCGCGGCAAGCCTGGGGCGTATCCTACCCGTACCACCACCCGAGGCGGAGCCCTTATGGCGCACGAGCGCGGCCTTTCGGCGGGAGGAACGCGGTCGTGGCCCCCGAGCGGCACCGGGGCAACACGCTAGCAGTGCCGGATCCGGGCGCTAGTTGCAAGGAAGTTGCAAGCATGTTGCAAGCCTGTTGCAGGCTTGTTGGAACCTTCCTCCTTCTCTCTCCCGTCCGTTCCCCAGGCCCAGCGCCGGTGCGATCCAGCCTGCGAGCAGCGTAGCGTCTAGCAGGGCCCGGGTATAGGCTATAGACTGCGGAAGGGTTGCCAAGGTTACAGCGATTTGAGGGATTTCATCTGCCCCTTGAGGGCTCGGTCTTCCGTTAGGAGGCGGGCGGGTTGATACCTATCGCGCGTTCGAGGCGGGCGCGGGCGACAGAATAGTCGTGCAGGGCCTGGATCTGCGTGCTGCGCGCCTCGGTTAGAGCAGTCTGCGCGCTGAGCACGTCGAGTTGCGTGCCGGTTCCCGCTTCACTACGCGCCCGGGCCAGGCGCAAGGCTTCCTCGGCTTGTTCGACTACCTTTTCCTGGGACTTCAGCACCTCGTCGGCTTCGATAAAATTCGAGTAGGCGGTGCGGACTTCCAGCTCGATGCGCCGGCCTGCGTCGTCCAGCTCCACGCCCGCTCGCTCGTAGAGGGCGGTGGCCTCGATGACCTTTCCCTTGGTGCGGTTCCCGTCGTACAGACTCCAGGTCATGAGCACGCCGGCGATCCAACCGTTCTTCGTATCGGTGAGATCGTGGCTGAGGAGGGAGTTGTGGGCATCATACCCTCCGTACGCCTGCAGGCTTGGTCTGTAAGGCGCTTTGGCATTGACGATGTCCTCTTTGCGCAGGGCTTGTGTCTTGCGCAGGGCCGAAAGTTCCGTGCGCCGTTCCAAAGCCAGGGCGATCGCCAACGGCAGCTCAATCTTGTAAGGCTCAGCCGTGAGCTTGCCGGCCAGCGTGAGCGGGATGTCTTCCAGGGCTTCCTTGGGTACGTTGAACCCGAGTTGGTTAACGAGATTATTCTTAGCGATGCGATAGCTGTTCCGCGCGCGGATTAGCTTGGGCCGCGCGTTGGCCAGTTCCACTTCAGCGCGCAGGACGTTGAAGCGCGGGACGGTCCCCGCATCATATCGCCGCGTGGTGTCCGCCAGTTCGCTGGTCAGCAGCTCGACCGAGGCTTCCTGGACGGTAATTTGCTGCAAGGTGAGCAACACGTCGTAGTAGGAGACCTCCACCTGCACGACCGTATCAGCGACGGCCGTCTGGTAATCCAGCATCGACCGCTCCTTGGTAAGGCGGGCGACACGGAGAGCCGAGAGAATGCGCCCGCCTTCGTAGAGGGATTGCACTAGCTTGACTTGGGTCGCCCAATTCTGGTCATTGCCGAAGTTGAGGCCGGGTGAGGTGATGGTGTCCACGTCAGAGGGCTGGGCTGCGGAGTAGTTGCCTGTGATGCCGACTTTGGGGTTGGCGATTGCACGAGTCTGAATGATGACGCCTTGCGCGGCTTCCAAATCCTTCTGGGCGCGCAGGATGTTCGGATTCTGCCGCAACGCCAGGTTGACGGCGTCGGCCAGCGAGAGCGGCTGGGGGATGAAGGCGTTGGTCGTGGATGAGGAAGGCGGGGGCTGGGCCGGCAGTGCGGAAACCGGCATCAAAGCCAGGACAAGGAATGGCAAAGCGAGCAGCGAAAAGCGGTTCTTCGGCGTTTTCAGGGGGCGAGGGCGTGGCGGCAGAAACCCGAAACCCGAAGGCCGAAGCCCGAAAGAAGTCCGAAGTCCGAAGGCCGAAACGACCGGGGCCTGCAAAGCTACAGGCGCAGAATGCCACCGGACTCTGTGGCATGCCAGGCTCTGCTCCCGGAAGTAGCGCGTTCCCGGACCAACGGGTGGGCTCTTCGGACTTTGGACGGCGGCCCTTTTTCGGGTCTCGGACTTGGGCCTTCGGGTTTGTCCGTACGATCGCGCTTCCATCTGTTCGGCTGTTACGTTCTCGCTCATCTGAATCTCGTGCGATGGTTTAGCACTTTATCGTTTTGCGGCATATACTAAAGTTCTTACATGGTCCGGTTGCTTGAGACACTTGAACGGCGCTCGCGGCGCTTCCTGATCCTGGCAGGTCTAGGAGTTCTGGTGGTGATTGGTATCATTGATTACCTGACGGGGTATGAGATGCTGTTCTCCGTGTTTTACTTGCTGGGGGTCGGGTTGGCGGCGTGGTTCGTGGGAAAAGGGTTCGGCCTGGTTATGTCCGTCCTGAGTGCCCTGGTCTGGATCGGAGGCGACCTGGCGGCTGGCGCCCGCTATGCAAACCCGCTTATTCCCGCCTGGAACGCCCTCATCGTGATGGTGTTTTACTTCATTGTGGTCTGGCTGCTGACAAGCCTGCGGGCATTCCACCGGGAGCTGGAAGCCACTGTGCGCCAGCGGACGCAGGCTCTGACGCTGGAGATGGCGGAACGTCAGCGCTTGGAGGAGGAGATTCTGCGGGTTAGTGAGCGGGAACGGCGCCATATCGGACACGAGCTGCATGACGGCCTCTGCCAGCACCTCACTGGCACAGCCTTGGCTGGGCAAGTATTGGGCGAACGCCTCGCCGCCAAGTCGCTGCCGGAAGCCGCCGACGCCGGCAAAGTGGTCGAGTTAGTCGAGGAGGGAATCTTGCTGGCGCGCAACCTGGCCCGCGGGCTTTATCCGGTGGAGATGGAAGCCGAAGGTCTGATGGTTGCCTTCAGGGACCTGGCCGCGAACACCACGAATGCGACTAAGGTCCGCTGCGTATTCGAGTGCGACGCGCCGGTCTTGATTCACGACGATGCCGCGGCTACTCACCTCTTCCGCATCGCGCAGGAAGCTGTCCGCAATGCTGTCCAGCACGGTAAACCCAAGCGCATCGGCATCACCCTGGCGGAACGCGGCGGCTTTGTGACGCTGACAGTCGAGGACGATGGGGTGGGCGTGCCGGAAACCGCCCGGAAGACAAACGGCCTGGGCATTCGGATCATGGCGCACCGGGCGGCGATGATCGGCGGGTCGTTTGCGATCGAGCCGGGTCCCACCGGGGGCACCATCGTGACCTGTTCAGTCCCCAAGGCAGCCGGCAGTCCGATAACGCAATTGGCATCAAGGTTGCCCTGGAGTTCGGGTGGCTGACGCGCGCCCTATGCCTGCACCTCTGAAATCCGAAGTCCGAAGCCAGAAGCCCGAAAGAAGGCCGAAACCCGAAATCCGAACACGGCTTTGCCCGGCGCCTTGTTACCCCGCTTGCGCAGCTTTGGATTCGGCCTTCGGTCTTCGGATTTCTTTCGGATTTCGGCCTTCGGATTTCGGATTTGAACCGGGCTGGACCCAAGTTAGAACCCGCCTGCCGTGGTCCCAGGCATACGATTATGACTTCTGACCCCGCCCCCCAAACCAAACGTGTCTTTCTAGTGGATGATCACCCGCTCGTGCGCGAGTGGCTTACTAATCTCATCAACCAGCAGCCGGGCCTCGAGGTGTGTGGCGAGGCCGAGAGTGGGCCGGAGGCCAGGGAGAGGATCCTCGCGCTCCGGCCCGATGTCGCCATCGTGGACATCGCGCTGAAGGACTCTTCCGGTATCGAGTTGATCAAGGACCTGAAACAAAGCTGCCCGGAGGTAGCGGTGTTGGTTCTTTCGATGCACGAGGACTCACATTACGCCGAACGCGCGCTGCGGGCGGGCGCCAGGGGTTACGTCATGAAGCGCGAGACGACCAGGAAGGTGATCGCCGCCATCAACCAGGTGCTGGCAGGAAAACTTTGCGTCAGCGAGACCCTCACCGCCGCGATGGCCGCCCATTTTGTCGAGGGCAAGACGCTTGCGACTCGCACGCCGGTCGAGCAGCTTAGCGACCGCGAACTGGAGGTGTTCGAGTTGCTCGGGCAGGGCCGCACGACGCGGCAAATTGCTGAGACGCTCCACGTCAGCCTCAAGACGGTCCAAGCTTACTGCGCGCGGGTCAAAGAGAAACTCAATCTGGGCAGCGCCACTGAATTGCTGCGGGAAGCTGTCCGTTGGCACGAGGACACGCTTCGCGGCTGATTGCGCTGTAGTACTTGGCCCTACAAAAGAATTAGGCGCGGCCCAATAGACGCCATGAGGGCCATGACTATGTTGGAGGGGATTATATTTCGAACTAATGAAGGGCTTGCCTGGGTTGACTCATAAGCGGAGCGGCGTTTGGGCGGCGGTGTGGGTGGCGGCTTTGGTTGGAGTTCGCGCTCAGCAACCAGCCGCCGCTCCTGCCCGCGCCGCTCAGCCCGATGGATCGCTCCAGCGGCTCTCGCTCGCTGACGCCCAGCTCATTGCCTTCGAGAAGAACTGGGATTTGCTGGCCGCCGCCGCCGGCGTGGATGCCGCCACCGCCCAGAAGATCGTCGCCCACGAGTTCCCGAATCCGACGCTATCGCTCTACAGCTCCTTGATTAACGTGGATAACCACCCCAGCGGGACGACCGAGGGCAACGGTTTATGGGAGCGGAGTTACGACACGATCTTCGCGATCAACCAGCTCTTCGAGATTGGGGGCAAGCGTCGCAACCGCAAGGCCTCGGCCCAGGCGGGGTTCGAAGGGGCCAAGGCCCAGCTCTTTGACGCCCGGCGGACGCTGGACGTCGCGGTGGCCAAAGCCTACGTGGCCGCGGCGCAGGCGGAAGAAAACGTCCGGGTGCTCTTGCAATCAGCCGGGACGTTGCGGGAGGAAGCCAGGATTGCGGAGGTGCGGTTCCGGGCGGGTGAGATTTCCAGCTCCGACAAGAGCCAGATCGATATCACCGCCGAGCAGTTTGAGCTCAATGCTCAATCCGCGAAGTCGGCGGCTGCCCAGGCGCGTGTCACCCTCGAGGTCCTGCTGGGCGTGCCGAATCCCAATGCCGAGTGCGTGCTCACCGACCCCCTGGAAACACTCTGCGGGGCGACCACGCCGATCAACACCAATTCGGTTGGCACGTGGCGGCCGGATGTCATGGCCGCCGAAGCCGCCCTGCGCAAGGCCGAAGCCGATTTGCGCTTCCAGAAAGCGGTTCGCATTCCGGACCCCAC
>Ga0224558_1002814_pt1 | contig 15422 bp, 15 predicted proteins | sample 714S32024metaG_FD_180682 | JGI IMG/M metagenome (GOLD analysis project Ga0224558, IMG submission 180682) | Peat soil microbial communities from Stordalen Mire, Sweden - 717 S3 20-24 | ecosystem: Environmental > Terrestrial > Soil > Wetlands > Peat | place: Sweden: Norrbotten County, Stordalen... | reverse complement strand
ACAACTGTGGACAGCTGTGGCCATCATGAAGCTGCCATTGGACTCGGGTGGCCCAGATCTTGCGTAAGAACACCGAGTGATCGAGGATGCAGTACATCTGAAGACCCCAACGCCAGACGTCTACCGTGTCAAGCGCCCGTATCGCTACTTCCCTTTGTCTCGCAACTCCTTACGATGCGCTCTAATCGCTAGCCTTATGTCGTTGCACTTGAGCCGTACAGCCCCAAGCGCATCCACCAGTCGAGTATATGCCGGATACGGCATGCTATGACGCGGCTTTGACAACTGATCGGCAGCAGCGAGTTCCTTGGCCCGGCACTCCTCAAAGGCTGCGAGCAGCCGACGGGTCTCGTCGTCTTGCGGGTGTTGCGCGTCTTGTGCCGTTGGGCACATGATTTACGAAACGAAACGATGAGTACTCACAGCATCTGTCGGACGCGGCGCACCCGCTGCGCCCGACCAACGGCAGGGCTGGCCGAGCGGCGGCACACCATCGTCTGTCATTGCGCGCTGAAACGGCATATGTCGTCTACCCCTATCGCTCTGTCACGCTGAAGAGGGTGGTACACATCGTGGTACACAGTATCTTTGCTTAGTACGTACTTCCGCTGACTTGCATTGCCGTCCGCGCTCTCTAAGTTGTTGAAGATATCTGTTAATCTCTCATTGACACGGTAGAGGTCAGGAGTTCGAGTCTCCTCGCGCCCACCATTTTCTTCTTTCGCTTCTACCATTTTCACGCCTCGCAGTTTTGGCCTTCAGACCCTCAGGCCAAGGTAAGGCCAAATTACTACTGCAACGTGCCCGGCTGCTGCTGGAAAATAGCCTCCAGCCTCCAGAATCTGAGCCTGAGCACTCAACCGATCGTCCGACATGCTCTGTGTGTATAGCTGCCGAGTGGTCCGGACGTTCGCGTGCCGCAGAAGTGCTTGCGCCGTCTTCGGATCGGCCTTCGCCTTCGTGACGAGGAATGTGGCGAGCGAGTGGCGCAGGTTGTGAAACCCGAACCTTTGGCCTTCCGCGATCTTCGCTCCGGCGGCGATGGCCTCTGGCCTCAGATAGCACCATGCCAGCATGTTCGATACCCGAGGCTTTAGGCCTTTCAGCTTCTTGGAGGCGAACACCCGGTCTGTCGGCGCGGCATATGGCGCGGCATCCGCTGTTTGCTTGTGCCACTCCTTCATGAAACGGGCGAGCCCACGCCGGTTATCTGCAGGAAAAAGTGTGATATGTTGTGTCGGCAACGACACCGTGCGTGCATTTTGGTGACGTCTGAAAGGAATGACTTCATGTCAGGCAGCTTCCATCTCCTTCTGCGGCGTACCGTGAGGAATCAAACAGCTTTTGTTCTCGCAACCCTTGGCATTCTGCTCGCGTTCCACGCCGGCCTGTCAGCGCAAACGACCGCATCAACCGGCAGCATCCAAGGTACGGTTACCGACCCCAGTGGTGCGGTCGTCGGCGGCGCGAAAGTCACAATTAACAACAAATCCAACGGGCGTCTGATCACCGTGACTACGACCTCGGCCGGCGCCTACACTTCGGGAGCGCTCACCCCCGGAGATTACACGATCCGCGTCGAGGCCTCGGGCTTCAAGACGACTGAGATCCCTGTGACCGTGCAAGTGGGAGTGACCGCGTCGGGTAATGCCAGGCTGCAGGTCGGGCAGGCGAACCAGTTGGTGGAGGTGCAGGCTTCCGCCATTGCCGTCAACACCGAACAGGCGACCATACAAGGAGTCCTGACCACGCAACAGATCGAGAGCCTGCCGATCAATGGCCGAAACTTTCTTGATCTGGCACAACTCGAGCCCGGAGTGCAGATTCAGGACGGCGGAAACTTCGATCCCACCAAGAATGGATTCTCGTCCATATCTTTTGGCGGACGCTTCGGGCGTACCGCCCGCATTGAAGTGGACGGTCTGGACATCAGCGACGAAACCGTGGGTACGACTACGCAAAACGTTCCCGAGGGCGCCATCCAGGAATTCCAGATCCAGCAGTCTCCACTCGATCTCTCCACGGAATTGACTTCGTCCGGTTCTGTCAACGTGACCACGAAGTCGGGAACCAACGGGTACCACGGTGAGGGTTACTACTATTTCCGCGATCAGTCGCTCAACGCGGCCCTGCCCGGCGGAACCACCAATTATTTTCAGCGCAACCAATACGGCGGGAACTTCGGTGGACCCATCATCAAGAACAAAGTCTTCTTCTTTTTCGACGCGGAACGCACCAAGCAAGACTTGCTCGATCCGGTGATACCCGGCCCGCCCTTTGACACACAAATAGTCGGGCAGAGCTTCGATTCCCCTTTCCGCGAAGCCGAAGCGCTGGCCCGGCTCGACTGGCAGATTACCAACAATTACAAGCTCTTCTACCGTTTTTCCTACGACCAGAATCATAGTGTGCTCGCGATTATTCCCAACTCCTTTCAGCCCTTCGGCAACGTGAACCACACGCCGGTGCAGGCGGTGGGACTGGACTTTATCACCGGCGGGTTCACCCACAGTATTCGTTTCGGTTACACCAAGTTCCGCAACGGCATTGTCGATGCAGTTGCGGGATCGCCGATCTACAACCCGTTGCCCGGTATCGAACTTGCTATCGGCAGCGATGCCGATTGCCTGACTCCGGGCGTTGACCCTTTCTGCTCCGGACCAAGTTACCTGGCGCCGCAGCAAACTTACCAGACCGACCATCAGTTCAAGTATGACGGCAGCAAAGCCATGGGTAAGCACATTCTCCGCTACGGCGGAGGTCTGAATCACATTTTTGGCGGCGGCTTTGCCAGCTTCCTGGCGCTGGGACCCGCGGTCAATGCCGCGTGGGCGACTGCAACACAACCTGCTTATCGCTTCCCGGCGGCGCCAGCAACCCTCTCAACTATCCAGCGAACACGGTGGCACTGGGCAACGGCCAAGGCTACGATTCGGAAATTCCGGCCTTCGGATTTCCCGCCGGCGGCTCTGGTCCTGACAACCGCCTGTCTTTCTATTTCGGCGATTCCTGGAAGATTAAGCCCAATCTAACTTTGACCTATGGCTTGCGCTACGTGCGTGATACCGGGCGCTCGGACGCCGATCTGGGTGCGATTCCGAACTTTCCCTTCGGCGCGGGCCTGGGCGGCCGCGTCAACCAGCCCAACAAGAACTTTGCTCCGCAGATCGGGATCGCCTGGGATCCGAAGCACACCGGCAAAACCGTCCTTCGCGGCGGCATTGGACTCTTTTACGAGAACTCGATCTGGAACAACCTCGAATTTGACCGGCCCGCGCGCCTGGCCAGTGGAATATTCCTGGCCAACCCGACGGTCTGCTCAAACGGCACAGGCGGCGACTTCACCCTACCCGCACCACCCGGAGTTGCCCCAGCGGTTCAGGATTGGTCTGGAATCTGCGGGCAGCCCATTGGTGCCGTCGCATCACAGATCAAAGCGAATCAGCAACAATACCAGGCGGCCACGGTTGCGGCTGGACCGGCCAGCAATCCGTCCTATATCAATAACTTACTTGCCGATGGTCTCGATGCCACTGGAACAGATCTGCTCGCCCCGAACTACGTCAGTCCTCGTTCCGTGCAGATGAACTTCGGTATCCAGCAAGAAATCCGCAAAGGGATGGTGGTCACAGCGGACTACCTCCGCAACATCGAGACGCACACCCTGCTCGCCATCGACACCAACCACGTCGGCGATGCCCGCTTCTTCAATCTGGCCGCCGCCCAAACTGCAATCTCAGCTACCAACACTGCCTTCGGCTGCACGAGCGGCTCCCCGGCGGCCCAGATCAATTGCGCCATCGCCGCCGGCGCCAATATCAGCAGCTATGCAGCCAACGGTCTTGACTCGGGCTACTCCCTCTGCTTTGGAGTCCCGTGCGCGTCCGTCGGAGAACCCGCTGCCGCCTTCCCCGGCATCAATCCCAACGTGGGCGCCAACCAGATGCTGTTCCCCAGCGGCCGCGCCGTATACAACGGGTTGCAGCTTTCCCTCAAACAGGACCTGAAGACTCCCACCCGCTACATTCGGGCCATGAACTTGCAGGTCTCTTATTCGCTGTCGAAATACGTGGCCATGGCAACCGACAACGATTTCATCAACATTGCCACTGACTTCAACCATCCCCTCAAGTACCTCGGTCCCAACGGGCTTGACCGCAAGAATCAGCTTTCGTTTGGCGGATCGATGGATTTGCCTTACAAGTTCCGCCTCGGCGTGATTGGGCATTTCTACAGCCCTTTGCCGGTCACTCCCACCCTCAGTCCCAGTGGAAATCCGGGTGGAATTTTTGTGACGGATATTACGGGCGACGGTACCGGCGATGGCAGCTTCGGCTCCAACGGCGGCTATGGAGATGTGCTGCCCGGAACCGGCATCGGTTCTTTTGGCCGCAGCATCAAGGCCAACAATATCAACACCGCGATCCAGAATTACAACAACAGCATCGCTGCCGGCGTGCCCACGCCCGCCGGTCAGACCCTGATCAACAACGGTCTGTTCACTCTGACGCAACTGGTTGGGCTCGGAGGGGTGCAGCAAGACGTCCCGCTGGCCCCGACCAATGAGGCCAACATGGGCTGGCTGCATGCCATGGACCTGAGCCTGAACTGGATCTACAAATTCAGGGAGCACATCGAACTGGAGCCGGGAATTTCCTTCTACAACGTAATGAACTTCGCCAATTTTGACGGCCCGGCAAGCCCGCTGAGCGGCGTGTTGAACGGAGCCGTGGGTTCGATCAATGGCACCCCTGGCGAGCAGCCCGCAAGCAACCGCCTGGGCTTAGGGTCTGGCGTCTTCGCTCTCGGTTCGCCACGCGCGCTCGAGTTCACATTGAAGCTTTCTTTCTAACGCGCGCAGGTCGTGTCGGCAGCCCGCGAACTGGATCCAGGTGGGTTGTCCACAAACGGAGCCCCGCCGCGATCCGTCCATTGTAGAAAGGTGCAGTAGGCTGAAATGCCGGTCCCCGACTATCTGGCGGAGGTCCTCCCCGGATCGCCGATCTCCCAATTTAGAGTTTGTGCTGAACGGGCAGCACCAATGCATCAGGCGTTCTTGCTGGAGCCTGGTTCCGTTCCGCGCGCCCGCACCAGAATCACGGTAGCATCGTCGCGCAGCCCCTTGCCATTCGAAAACTTCATGACATCCGCCAGTAGACCATCCAGCGTAACGTCAGGTGATTGCATCTGGGCGAGAAGCCTCTCCGGGCCGTATTCTTCCCCGGAATCGATGTCAGCTTCGGTGATTCCGTCTGAATAAAACGCGATGCGCGAATGCTCGCCGAGCGTCACTTCCGTCTCCGAGAACTTGCTGGCTGAAATTCCCAAAGGCAAGCCATGCTCGTGATTAATCCAGCGATGGCCGCGAGGCTCGACCAGAAGCGGCGCCAGATGGCCAGCGTTCGCGATCCGCAAAACGCGGCTGGACGGGTCGAGTTCGGCATACACCATGGTGACGAAGCGGCCGCTGGGAAAATCTTCGATCATCATGTTGTTGAGACGCGTCAGCACCTCGGCGGGTCCAGAGCCGGTTTGCGCCAGCGAACGCAACATGCCGCGAGTGGCGGACATGAGAAGCGCCGCCGCTGTGCCCTTGCCCGAAACATCGGCTAGAACCAGACCCCAGCGTCCCTCACGCAGCGGGATGAAGTCATACCAGTCGCCGCCGACGGAGCCCGCCGGAACTGAAAGCCCCGACACCGAGAACCCTGGAATTAGCGGAGAAGTGCGGGGCAACAGAGCCTGCTGAATCGAGCGAGCTTCTTCGGCCTCGCGGCTCATGCGCTCGCGCTGTTGGCGCTCATCGCGAAAGCGCCGGGCGTTGTGTACCGCGACCGCGACGTGAGCGCACAATCCCTGCAGCAGCCTTAGTTGGTCTGGGCAGAAGGCATTTAGCTCGCAATGGGAGGCGGTGAAAACTCCTACCATATCGCCCTCGCGTTGCAGCGGGATGGCAACTTCAGAGCGCGTATCCGGCTCGCAGGCCACATAGTAGGGGTCGCGAGCGACGTCGGGAGCATAGTGCATTTTGCCAGTGGCCGCGACGTGTCCCACCATTCCGGCGCCTTTCTTGAGGCGATGTCCCTCGCAGTAAACGCTGCAGCCGTGAACGCCGGCCAGTATGAACTCATCCTGTTCAGGGTCGCGGAGATAAAGGTTGATTTCGACACAGCCGAGCGATGCCGCAACCTCATCGACGATCCGCGGAACGAGTTCTTCAAGGTCGAGAGTGGAGGTGATCCGTTGTGCGAATTTCTGCAGGCGCACCAGTTCCGCTACCCTGAGAGCGGCTGCTTCAGGTACAGGCGGGCCGGAGAAGCCGAAATTCGTGACTGAGTTGGTGGCCACAACGAAACCCTCCTGCCGGTTGATTGCACCTGTTCTATCATTCATAAGATCGCAGAAATCAAGGTTCCGATTCTCTTTTTATGCGGATTGTTGTCCTGCTTGGCGACGGCCGCTTGAGCCGTTTGATTTCCTCCGGGCGCTTTGAGTCTGCCGGCTGTGCTCTGCGTCTCAGGACGGTTACAGACACCGATTGAATCGTGGCAAAGTGGAGGAATGGTAAGGAATATGGAAAAAGTGACTGGGATTGGCGGGTTGTTCTTCCGTGCGCAAGACCCAGCAGCGCTGGGCCGATGGTATCAAGAACACCTCGGAGTGTCTCTAACGCCGTCGAACGACGAGGATTTGCCATGGTGGCAGGAGGCGGGGCCGACCGCGTTCAGTCCGTTCGCGGAGACGAGCGAGTACTTCGGGAATTTCAAGCAGGTGTGGATGGTCAACTTTCGCGTTCGGGACTTAGACGCGATGGCGGCTCAGTTACGGGGGCGGGTATTGGGATCGACGTGGACCCGCAGCATTACCCGAACGGCCACTTTGGTCGTCTGCACGACCCGGAGGGCAATCCGATTGAGCTATGGCAACCAGAGGAACGAGACGCTCCGAGTTAGGCTGCCGTCCAAGAGAAGCTCGCCGTTCGTGGCACATTCTGCTCAGCAACCGCCTCGAACCACAGCGTGTTGCCGCACGCCTGCTGACCCAAAAGGCTGAGCACGCCGCTGAGAGTATCCTTGGCTGCGTCAAAGTTGGGGAGAAGTTGGGCGCAAAAAGCGCTTGCGGCCCAGCCTCCCGTGCGCTGAGCTAGCGCAGTAGAGATTGATTTCAAGGGGGTTAGGCGTGGTGCCGGGAGGGGGAGTCGAACCCCCAAGGGCCGAAGCCCGGCGGATTTTGAGTCCGCTGCGTCTGCCAGTTCCGCCATCCCGGCCTGAAACTTTCAAACCATTCTACCTTAAACAGATAACTCCGCTTTTCATTGCAACATCTGCCCGGATTCCGAAGGTGCCTTTTCCAAAATGTCGGTTTTAGTGTCGGTTTGTGTTTTTACGGATGCTGCCCCGTCTTCGATTTTCCGGGCAGCGTCCCGCAGATCGTCGGTCGACTGAAAATTATAGCGACTGAAGACATCGTCGGTAAGATGTCCGGACATTTTCTTCACCGTGTCGCGATCCACCCCGCGCCGGATGGCATTGCGAACCGCGCTCCGCCGCATGTCATGGAGCTTGCGCTCTTCGACGCCGGCCGCCGCAAACATCTTCTTCCACGCATCACGGAAGGCGCGCACCGGAGCGCCATCGTCCCGAGTGAAAACATGGTCGTCGTTCCCTTTGCCCTGAATCGACGCCGTCATCAGCGCCCGGACTTCCGACGTCATCACCACCATGCGCGGCCGACCGTTCTTCGTCGCGCCCGCCGGCAAGTTGATGGTTCCATCGATCAGGTTCACTTGCCGAACGCGCAGCCGCAGAAGTTCGCTCCTGCGGAAACCATGCGTGTAGTAGGTGGCCAACAACGCGCGGAGCCATAACTCGCTAGCATGCTGGCGCAGCCTCTCGTAGTCTATCTGTTCGAGAAAGTCGCTGCGCGGGTCGGCTTTCTTCAACTTTTTGAAGTAGGGCACGCCCCGCACAAGCGGCGTCGTCGTGCGCTCGTCTAGGTGGAGCATGCGTTCCACGACAGCCAGTTCGCGATTGATGGTGCCATTCGAAGCCTTCTCCCGCTGGCGGAGAATGATGTAGCGGTCGTTGTCGGCGCTGGTGAGCTCGCCTGCGCGGAGATCGGCGTAATGCGCCTTCAGGTGAAGATTCCATCGGCACAAAACGTCGTCCCAGGTCTTTTTCCCTTCTCTCAGGAAATCCAGTTCCATCAACGGAAGCAGGTCGCCGATCTTGGTTTTCGCGCTGGCTTCGATGACGCCCGTCCGCTCTTCTTCAAGAATTTTCGACTGCAGTTTGACAAGAGCGAGTTTCGCGAGTTCTCCTTTCGCCCTGGCCCGCTTCCGCGCCTGCCGGACGGCGGCGCCGCACTTCTCCTGGCAGGTCCTCGTGTTGTTCCGCCACGCAATGAAGAGCGAATCACACCACTCGCAGATACGCAGTAGCGGCGGTCGTCTTTTCTTCCCACCCCCCATGGCGGCAATCATGGCGTCGATCCTAGCCGCCACTAGCCAGTATCGGCGGGTCTCGATGATGAACCGGTAGTTGGCAAGCTTCGAGGCGGGGCTGATTTCCACGCCCTGCTTGGGAGCGGCCATCCGCATCAAGTCCGGACTGTCCACTGCTTGCCTGAACTCTGGGAACTTCTCGCGGGGGAAGTGCGCGTCCAGGAATGGTTCAAACTCGGCCGTTTCTGGACAACTTGGGAATGGCCAACGATCCGAGTCGACGGTCCGTGAACACATGCGCCGGAGGGCGCCTACGATGCAACACTTCGCTACGCTGGGAGTGGGGTACCTTGAAAGTGTATTAATTTAAGCTTTTCAGCGTGACGCGTGTAAACCGCAATGAGGCGGATGCGCGAGGAGAGTTCCGCGCCGTTCCTACAGGCTAGGGTTCGTCTCTCTCCCGTTATGATCGCGGTTTCTCCGTAGATCCGAACATCCTCGCCAACAAGTTCTATGGATTTGAAGGTCAGACCTCCGAGCTTCAGATCGTGCAGGACGGCTCCCTTATTAAGGACAGAGCCGTCAGGCCTCACCAGCATGTATTCGTTCGCGTAAAGGTCAGCAAGTGCCTCGTAATCCTGATTGATGAGCGAGCGGTAAAATATGTTGCGATGCACCCGGACCACTTCTTCGGCTGTCATTAGTATTTTCCGTTCAACAAAAGATCATTCACAACGCCTCCAGATCGCATTCACGCGCTGACTCCAGAGGATGCATGAGCAGTCCCTGCCTCCGCCGGAGGGATTTACCTCACGCGTGGAAACTTCCTTCTCGTCGGAGTTTCCAGCTACTCGGCTAGGACCTTGTGCACAAATTGAACAACCATGGATCCTTCACCAACGGCCGAGGCGACACGTTTCACGCTCTCAGCCCGGATATCTCCAACTGCGAACACTCCTGGAAGGCTCGTCTCCAATAAGTAAGGGGGCCGACGTAGAGGCCAACCGTCTTGGACCTCGGCACCGGTCTTGATGAAACCCTTTGCGTCTAGCGCAAGACTCCCTCGGAGCCATTCGGTGTTGGGATCGGCGCCGGTCATCATGAACACATGCTGGATGTCCCGGGTTTCGCTCACTCCGGTTTTGGTGTTGTGCAATCGAACCCTCTTAAGGCGCGTGTCGCCTTCGAGCGCTTCGATCCTGGTCCAAGCCATGAGAGTAATTCGCGGGCTCGCTTCGATTCGGGAAATCAAGTATCGCGACATGGTCTTGGCGAGGCAGGGTCCTCGTACCACGAGATAAACATGCTTGGCAGTGTCGGCAAGGAAAACCGCCGCCTGTCCTGCTGAATTTCCACCGCCCACTACCGCGACCTCTTCATCGCGGCAGACTGTCGCCTCGACGTGGGTGGCGCCATAGTAGACTCCAACTCCTTCAAACTGGGAAAGATTCGGCAAATCCAGCCTGCGATATCGGCTACCAGCGGCTATGATGACCGTTCGCCCCCGCGCTGACCCACCATCATCGAGTTCGACTGTATAGGGCGGGTGGGTGGTTTTCAGCCCTTTAGCCGATTGAGCGATAGCGATGTGGGCTCCAAATTTCTCCGCCTGTACGAACGCGCGGTTGGAGAGTTCCTGTCCAGAAATTCCCATTGGGAAACCGAGATAGTTCTCAATCCTGGAACTCGACCCGGCTTGTCCACCTGGTGCGTTCCTCTCTAGAACGAGGACCCTCAATCCCTCGGAGGCTCCATAAACAGCTGCCGCCAGCCCACTTGGTCCGGCGCCGACTACAACCACGTCGCTCACATCCGACTGGTCGATTCCGGCGTTCAATCCCAGGCAGGCAGCCACTTCGGAATTGCTTGGATTGCGCAGGGCGACTGTGCCGCGACAAATCAGGACAGGAGTGTCCGCTAGCGGCACCCCGAATTGGTCAAGAACGGTCTGGACTTCGGGATCGGTCTCGACATCAAGATAGGTGTGAGGCTGCCCGTTGCGAGAGAGGAATTCTCTGAGACGCAGCGTGTCGCTCGAATGGTTGGATCCAATCAGTACCGCATCGCCTACGGAATTAGAGATGAGGAACACGCGCCGCAGCAGAAAGGCATTCAGGAATATCTGCCCCAGCGCAGTATCGGTCTGCATGATCTGACGCAGATTGGCGCGGTCGATTTCGAGGAGGGTGCTGGCTTCTAGTGCCTTGGCGCGGACCAGCGTTCCACGACCCGAGAGCAGATTCACGTCGCCGGTGAATTCTCCGCGATCCAGAACGTGAAGGACAGTCTCGCCCTCGGCGGAAACACGAAGCACTTCGACCCTGCCACTCAGTACGACGAAGATGCCGTGATGCAGATCTCCCCGCTCCAGAATAACTTCGCGGGCCTGCGCATTCCGTTGCCGGCCGAATCCTGCCAGCCCAGCAATTTGACGGGCGTCAAGCTTGGGAAACCTTGCCTTGATCTGTTCGGGAGATCCAAGTATCAGTTCACGAGCGGCCATCGGTTCTCTCTGAGCGTTCAACGCCCATCTTAAATGTTCTCAAACAGAGCAAAGTGATCTCTTTTGTATAGTCTCGGGGAAATCTGCTGGGTAGGCTGAACATTCCGGTGCCACGTCACCTGGTCCCCAATGGAAATGATGAGTGAGAGCAGGTTGTTGCGGAATGTGCCAGTTGGGGTTTGACCGACCAGTTCCTGAAGGGGCGTCCGCATGAAGAACTTCCAATTCTCTGCCATACGTGGTCAGGCTGACCGCATTCGGGATCGCGTTCATGGGAGCGAAATTCTCGAACGATGAGGTACAAATCTCTAACGTAAGGCCCTCACCTTTGTGGGCGTCGACCCGGCGTCCTCAAATGAAAAAGCGATCGCGACATTGGGATATTCCTTTCCACCAATCTCCACGTATGGATAGACAAGATAGTTCAGCGGTGGGCCCTCCTGCGCGGGAGCGAGTCTCAGATCACGCCCTTCGGTGAACTGCACCCGGTTCACGTCGTGGGCGCCAAAAAAGTAATCGTGTTTCTCCTGGTGCTTCCACGCCTCCGAAATATCGATCGGCACCCATCCCACTGAATCAAGATAGAACTCGGCCCAGCAGTGATATCCGGGAATCTCGGCGGAGTGCTTGTCGGTCGGGAGCGGGAAGCCGATCTGAAAGCGCGCTGGAATCTTCTCCGCACGCGCCATCGAGATAAACACGGAGTGGAAATCCGTGCAGTTGCCGTGCTTCGCATCGCAGGCCCAGAGCGTGTCCCCATGTCCCCAACCGGTGCCGCTCTTGTCATACTTCATTGTGCGAAAAACGTATTCGTAGATGTCCTTCGCTTTTTCGAGGGGCGTGGTCGCGCCTTTTGTTTCCTGTTCGGCTAGTAGCGCAGGAACGCCGGTGACGGGCACGAGGCGGTCCGGCTCCAGAAACCGGGCCAACTCGACGTGAGGCGCCTTCGCGGCTGGTGCGGCACCAGCAGGCTTCCCGTTGACCAGCACGACATGCTCCTTTCGAACGACCTCATATTCCACCGAGAACTTGTATTCGTCCTTATCGGCTTTCGAAGTTTCGGCGTATAGCACCTCGTTCCGGTATTCCGGCTGCTGAACCTGCTTCAGGGGCAAGTCTCCACCCTTGGAAGTAACTTTCACCTCCTGGAAGGCATCGGAGTGGGCCAGTGGAATCCAGACACGCATGCGCTCGCCGGGGCTGACGTTCTTCACCGTGAATGCGTAGTGAAAAGTGAAATGGCGCTCGTTCTGAGCGAGAGTCGGCAGAGACGAGAATACGAGGAGCAGGGAGAGCAGAGGTCGACGCAGCATGACGCATCCTTTCGACGAGGATCGCTTTTGTCTAAGCGTTAGGTGACAGGAAACATCCGGCGGACGTTTTGTGCGGGACTATCGTCAAGTGAAGCCGCGGCCGGAGAGTCGGGGTGTGCACCGCATAATTCGAAACATAGTTTCGCAGTCTGCCTGCTGCGGCAGCGTCGTGTCAAATCCTCCACCCTATTGAGAGCCGGGCGCCAAGCGCATTGTTTGCCCAGACCATCCTGGTCAATGAGCAGAAACGCGATTTTTGACCATCTAGCGCGTAGTTTCCGCGTGGCCGAGAATCCGGAGTCCGATACCTGGCAATGACAACGAGTGCATTTATCGGTACCGGCCCCATAGATTTGGTGCTTTCAGTAGCAGGAACAGGTGGAACCGTTTTAAAATAACTCCTTTCTATTCCCGCCGCAAACTGGCGGCATCCATGTGTACGAGTGGGTACGAGGTTCACGATGATGACGAACGCAAACCCAACGCAAAATATTGCCAACCAGCTGCCCGCGGCAAATGGGCTGGCAATAGTTCGTGTCACGGTCGGCGCCATGCTTGTGTGGGTCTTCTTCGAAAATCTGGGGAAGGGGCTCTACACGCCAGCGGGCTACGCAGGCCTGATCAACTATTACATAAAGGCGAGTCACTCGCCGGCCGCGTGGAAGGCAGTGATGGGGTTGGCGGCGAGTCACGCCGCGATGGCCGCTCCTATGCAGGCGGTGACCGAGATCTCTCTCGGGATCCTGCTGGTCGTCGGTCTGCTGACGCGCCCGGCGGCCTTTGTAGCGTTTCTGTATCTGGCCAGCCTTTGGGTGTCTGAGTGGGGCACGGCGTGGATTTGGGAACTGCTCGTTCCGGTGCTCGCATCGCTAGGGCTCGCGGTAGGGCGAGCCGGTCGAGCGTGGGGCGTCGACGCTTTGCTGGCGCGGCGCTGGCCGGGCTCCTCGTGGTGGTGACTTTATTGAGCCGAGATCAAGTGCGAGTGTCAGTCGTCATTCCTACGCACAACGAAGCGCAATCCATCGGCCGCGTCTTAGCTGATCTCCCGGCCGACATTGTGACTGAGGTCTTGGTTGTAGATAGCAATTCAACCGATGGGACTCCCGAGATCGCCTCAAAGATGGGAGCCCGCGTTCTCCACGAACCTCGCCGCGGATACGGTCAAGCCTGTTTGACCGGGCTCGCGAGTGCGAGCACCCCTGATGTGGTTGTTTTCCTCGATGGCGACTATAGCGATCGACCAGCGGAGTTGCCGCTTCTTTTGGCTCCCATCATTGACGGTCGTGCCGATATCACACTGGGCTCGCGCCTGGGCAAGCAAAGCATTCGTGGGGCGTTGCCTTGGCACGCCGCGTTTGGAAACCGCCTAGCGGCTTTCCTGATCAGACTTTTGTATGGTTTGAAGATAAGCGACCTCGGACCGTTCCGCGCCGGGCGAGCCGATGTCCTTCGCCGGCTTGATCTCCAAGAGACGACGTACGGATGGGCGGTTGAAATAATTCTAAAAGGTACGCTGGGGGGATTCCGCATCATTGAGCTGCCGGTGAGCTATTATCCACGCATTGGAAAATCGAAGATTAGCGGTACGCTGAGGGGCACACTCGGTGCGGCTTGGTTCATCCTCTCCCTGATAGTGCGTTATTATTTTCGGAATCGAAGGACCGGGATGCCGCGGCCCGCGTGAGTCTTCGCACGTCAATCTTCTATGGAATCCTTTAGGGAAAATCCAGCGTATTTATCTAATGTGGGCCGCACGCTGGTGGTCATGGCAAAAGCACCCAGGCTGGGCGGCGTCAAGACCCGCTTAGCGCAGAGCCTTCCAGTGGACGCGGTCACCGAGCTTTATCGCTGCCTTTTGGATGACACAATGGCGCTAGCACGCTCGGTGGGCACTGTGGAGGTTGCCATTATGTGCCCTGCTTCGGATGTAGAAGAGCTGGCGCGGATGGCGCGAGGTGTGGTCGATGTCGTGGGGCAGAAAGGTGAAGGCCTTGCGGCCGGCCTGACCTCGGTGTTTGCACACTTCGCAACACCTGGCCGCGAAGGTGTGGTTGCCTTCAACAGCGATAGCCCACATCTGCCGGCTTCGGTTCTGCGGCGTGCGTTCGAGACACTCACGGGGCGCGACTTGGTTGTCGGACCGACAGATGACGGTGGCTACTATCTCGTAGGGGCCAAGGTTGCGCATCCAACGCTGTTCGATGGCGACGGCATGGGCACGAAGACCGCGCTTGAGACGCTGCTGACGCGTGCCCGCGAATTGCAGCTTTCCGTTGGCTTCACAGATCCCTTCTACGACATCGACGTGGAGGGTGACTTAACTCGGCTTGCCACGGAACTGCGGCTCGCGCCAGCCAGAGCGCCACGAACGGCAGTCTGGCTGAAACAGTGGGGACAAACGGTGGCAAAATTGCGAACGGGCACGGGGGACTTGTGAAGGTCACGCCATCCCGCAGGCTTTACGGGCTCGGCGTCGTCTTGCTAGTGGCGCTGACGATCTGCTCACGCAAGCTTGGCAGTGTGGGCGAACCGTCATTCCTTATTTCGCTTGGGATCGCCGGCATTGCGTACCTCTTCGCCATTCGTGAATTCTTCTCAACTCCAAGATTCCCGCGGCGTGTCTTTGTCGTCGGGCTCGTGATGGCTGCACTGTGGCACCTTCCATTTCTCTTCATGGCGCCGGGCTCAGATGATGACATTCACCGATATGTTTGGGATGGCCGTATGCAGCGGCTCGGCTATAACCCTTATATTGTCGTTCCCAGCGACCCTGCCCTCGCCGGGCTGCACACACCCGAGACTCGCACGCTGAACAACCCGGATTTGCCGAGCCCATATCCAGCGGCAGCCCAGCTTTTTTTCCGCTCCGTAACAGCGATTCATGAATCTGTCTATGCGCTGAAAGTCGCATTTGTTGTTTGTGACTTGGCGATAGTTCTCGTTTTGCTCGATATCTTGCGTCGCAGTGGGCAAGGAGCGCACTGGGTTCTGGCGTATGCCTGGAACCCACTGCTGGCGATCGAAGTGGCGGGCAGCGGTCACATCGACATTGTCGGCGTGCTGCTGCTGTTGGTATCCGTCGCCGCGCTAGGACGGCGCTGGCGTGCGGTTGCAGCCGTGGCATTTGGACTGGCTGTTGCAGTGAAGTTTCTCCCGATCGTAC
>Ga0224558_1002813_pt1 | contig 15428 bp, 10 predicted proteins | sample 714S32024metaG_FD_180682 | JGI IMG/M metagenome (GOLD analysis project Ga0224558, IMG submission 180682) | Peat soil microbial communities from Stordalen Mire, Sweden - 717 S3 20-24 | ecosystem: Environmental > Terrestrial > Soil > Wetlands > Peat | place: Sweden: Norrbotten County, Stordalen... | reverse complement strand
CTACGCCACCACCGGCCCTGAAATCTTGAACGACACCGACGGCAAGGTGGACATTCTCATCTCTGGAGTTGGAACGGGCGGCACCATCACCGGCGTGTCCAAGTACATCAAAGAGCGCAAACCGGGCTTCAAGGCCATCGCCGTTGAGCCGGCAGACAGCGCGGTGCTCTCCGGCGGCAAACCGGGGCCGCACAAGATTCAGGGCCTTGGCGCGGGCTTTGTGCCCAGCGTGCTTGACACCGGATTAGTGGACGAAGTGATCCAGGTAACCAACGATGAGTCAATTGCCCTGGCTCGCCGCCTGCCTCTCGAGGAGGGGATTTTTGTGGGCATCAGCTCTGGAGCGGCGCTGGCCGCGGCGCTCAAGGTGGCCGCGCGGGCGGAGAATGCCGGAAAGCTGATCGTGGTGGTGCTTCCGGATTTCGGCGAGCGCTATCTGACCACCGTGTTGTTCGACGCGCTGCGCCAGCAGGCTCTGGCACTGCCGGTCGAAGCGGTTACAGTGTAAGTGGGAGTTAGCCCGGAACTGTTATGACCCTGTTTGCACGCATCCGCGATGACATCAACTCCGTGCTGGAGCGCGATCCGGCCGCGCGCTCGCGGCTGGAGGTTCTGCTCTGCTATCCGGGACTGTGGGCGGTGTGGATTCATCGCATCTCCCACAAGCTCTGGCGAGCGAAGCTGCGGCTGGCTGCGCGGCTGCTCTCGCAAGTAGCGCGCTTCTTCACCGGCGTTGATATTCATCCCGGCGCTCTGCTGGGCAGGCGGCTCTTCATCGACCACGCAACGGGCGTGGTGATTGGCGAAACCGCCATCGTGGGCAGCGACGTGACCATGTATCAGGGCGTGACGCTGGGCGGCACAGGTAAGGGCCACGGCAAGCGCCATCCCACGGTCTGCGACGGCGTTTTCATCGGCAACAACGCCAACGTTCTGGGCAACGTGACCATCGGCGAAAACTCGCGCGTCGGCGCTGGCTCCGTGGTTCTGTCTGACGTTCCGCCTAACTCGACTGTTGTGGGCGTTCCGGCGCACATTGTTTATCGCAACGGCGAGCGCGTGCTGATTACCGATCCGCATGACGTGAAGGACCCGCTCAGTGATGCGCTGATTGCTCTGTCGAATCGCGTGGAAGAGCTGGAAAAGCAGTTGGGCGGAGTTGCGTGGCCAACGGAACCTTTCACCGCCGAAGAAGCCGAGCGCGCCGCTTATCACGAGGAGTTGGAGCGACTGCGGCAATATGTCTCGATGGGCGAAGGGATCTGAAGCTACTGCCTTGCATCGGGCTCAATTCTGCCGATTTCCCGTCCATTTCTCCCTTAAAATCCCTCAAAAACCACCAAAATTCTGCCGTTTAAGTTTACTGATTCGCCAATAGGCTAAATATATAAAGCATTTATTTTGTTTATCTTAGTCTGCGCCATAACACCCGAAAACCGCGATTTTCGGGGAGGGGGGTGGGGGTATGCCTTTTCGGGGTGGTGCAAACCAGCCACATGCCTGACATGAAACAGGGGTCAAGGGTCAGAAAAGCCCCACTCTGCCAATTACTTTCATTGTGCGCCGAGCGAGGGCAATTTTCGGCAACGGCCTTCGGCGGTTTGCGAATACCTGCCAGATCGTTTCCTATTGCACGATGGGCCGTTCCCCTAAATTGACTTTCGATTACGAACTTCGAAAGAACATAATCCAATCGCTCACGGCCGCGGAGCATCCATTCCGGATGTTCGAAGCGAGACTTGCGCCTATGCCAACCATATGTTGAGTTGGCTGTGCTTGTGGATAACCGCCGCCCGAGGCGCCAAGGCTGCCTGGCGTTCCATGGGTCACCGTTGGATGCTGCGTCGCCATGCACCGGGTGAAGTCCCGATATGGCGCATAAACACGCGCGTCAAATGGCTCTGGTCGGCAAATCCGGTTGAAGCGGCAACTTCGCTAAGCGGCCTGGAACCGTCGTACATCAGGCGCTGTGCCAGTGCAATGCGACGGCTCAGCACCCAGCGGTGAGGCGAAACACGCAATGCGGCCTTAAAGCCACGAGTGAGCGCGCTGATTGAAGCGGCACACGCGTTCGATATGCCGGCAAGGCCGATATCTTCGTTCAGATTAGCTTCTATGTACTCAAGAGCATGGCGGAGCTGACGGTTGGTCAGACCTCGCTCATTCCAAGCGTTCGTTGCGCCAAAATTGCCGTAAGTCGCGGCAATGTGATCGCGCACCGCGAGAAACAGGGAATCCAGGTAGAGCGAACTAACCTCTCGCGGCCTCTCCAACACAGGCACAATTGCTTGCATCAAGTGCATCATTACCGCGTCATAACGAATTTCCTCCACGTCATAGCGCAACTCCAGAAAGCTGCTACCGCGTTCCGCTGCAAAATCTCGAAAACTGCTGAACGGTAGGTGGACACTCAGGTTGTCAAAAGGATCACGAATGTCTGCGCACCACGACTGGCGCAAGTCGTACAGAGCCAATGCTCCGGACTCAGATGCCGGCCTCCGCTTATGACGGCCGTCGCAGAACACATTAATCGGCCTGAATGGGCGCAATTCCACCGCCACCATAACCTGATCTGCCAGAGGTGCTGGTTCAAGCAGGCCTAGATTGGGTTTGCCGTGTCGATACCTGGCGAAGAAGAGTGGTGAAGCCGAGCGAAGCGGAACCGAACTCACTTCTTCAAGTTCGGGGCGGCTCTCGCTCACAAAACCAGGAATATCGAACGGCCCGGGGAAGTGTGGCCGAACAGTGCTCATTTGATATTCTCGCGATCTTTCCGGATCACCGGACCCTGTATGAACTTGTGATGCCGCGCCTGCCTAAGCCGTCGCAAAAGTTGATTAGATCGTCCCAAATCAGCCCGAAATGTACAAGACTGCAGAGAATTCGCCAGATTAAAACTGGGATTACATCCGAGGAGGTCGGAAATGATCGAAGAACCAGCAACTCATCGTTTAGCACGGCATTCAGCGACGACAACATCCCGTCGATCTCTGTTGTTTGCGGCGGGTGCAATAGGCGTGGCAGCATCCGGCTTAGGCAATTCAGTCATCGCAGAAGCTGCGCAGAGAAATGTCAGGGAGGAAGCAAGGAAAATGAACATGTTCACTACGTCTGATGGCGTCGAGATCTATTACAAGGACTGGGGGACGGGGCCAGTCGTCACCTTTTCACACGGGTGGCCCTTGAGTGCAGATGCGTGGGATGCGCAGATGCTCTTTCTTGGGAAAAAGGGCTTTCGTGTCATCGCCCACGATCGCCGCGGCCATGGCCGTTCGGGTCAGAGTTGGGATGGGAACAATATGGACCAGTATGCCGATGATCTGGCCGAGTTGATGGAGCATCTCGACATCAAGGGTGCGACGATGGTTGGCCACTCCACCGGCGGCGGTGAGGTTGTCCGCTGCATTGCACGGCACGGGCAGACGCGCGTTGCAAAGGTTGTTTTGATCGCCGCGGTTCCCCCGCTGATGCTGAAAACAGAGAAGAATCCGGGCGGCCTTCCTCTCTCGGTCTTTGATGAGATACGCTCCAATGTCGTCAATGATCGATCACAGTTCTTCAAGGATCTGTCCGCTCCGTTCTATGGATACAACAAGCCGGATGCGAAGGTGTCCCAGGGGGTGCAGGAATCGTTCTGGCTCCAGGGCATGCAGGCGTCAGTCATTGGCGCATACGACTGCATTAAGGCTTTCTCGGAGACGGACCAGACCGAAGATCTCAAAAAGATCGATGTTCCGACGCTCGTGATTCAAGGCGACGCAGACCAGATCGTGCCAATCGACGACTCTGGGCGCCTGAGCGTGAAACTGGTCAAGAATGGAACCTTGAAGGTAATTCCAGGCGCGCCGCACGGGCTCTGCACCACGCATGCAGACGCAGTCAACGAGGCACTTCTGGCGTTTCTTCGTAGTTAGAGCGGTAGCAGCAGCACTGCTGCTGCTGCTGCCGCCGTTCGCTTGCGCAGAGAGCATCGAGCCTCAGGCCGGCAACCCCAATCAACATACAAGAGGTAAGCATGAACTTGGAGGAGCAGCTATGAACCAGATTCTGATTGTCGAATCGAGCCCTCGTGGAGCCGAGTCGGCGAGCCGCCAACTGACCCGTAAGGTGAGAGAGCGGCTTGAAGTTCAGTACCCAGAGGCGAAGGTCGTCGTCCGCGACCTGGCGGAAGACAGACTTCCGCACTTAGATCAGGCGACCGTGAAAGCAATTTCTACGAAAGACCCGGTGGAGGCAGAATCGCTGAAGGCCGTGTTGCGTCTTTCGGACCAGCTCACTGAAGAGCTCTTGGCGTCGGACATTCTGGTCATTGCCAGCCCCATGTGGAATTTCGGAATTCCGTCGTTGCTCAAGGCGTGGATTGACCATGTTGTGCGCGCGGGCAAGACCTTCAACTACGCCGGTGCCGGGGTTGAGGGGCTGGCAAAAGGCAAGAGAGCAGTCCTGGTGCTTGCATCCGGCGGGGTCTTTAGTGATGGACCCTGGAAGCCATGGGATACTGTCGAGCCGTATCTGCGCCAGATTCTAGGCTTCATTGGAATCGATGATGTGCAAACCGTGCGGGCGGAGGGCATGAACATGCCTGCGCTTGCGATCCATGCTGTACCCAATGGCGAAAAGGCCGTTGAAGCACTCGTGATCTGAAGGAGAAAACAATGCTCGGTTTCATGATTCTGACTGTCAGCAATATCGAACGTTCGTTGGCTTTCTATGAGGCGGCCTTGAAGCCTCTGAATATAAAGTTCTTCCTGCCCTACAGGGGCGAAGGCGGCCATCCTGACCTCTGGGGATTTGGCGATGGAAAGCAAGCGTTCTTTTGGCTCCAGCACGGAAAACCAGATCCGGCCGCCATTCACTGGGGCTTCATGGCCGAAAGCAATGGCAAAGTCGATGATTTCTACAAGGCTGCGATCTCCGCTGGCGCCAAAGACAATATCTCGCCCCGGGCGCGAGTCGAATACTATCCGGGATACTACGCCGCAGATGTGTTTGATCCGGACGGATACTCGTTCGAGGTCGTCCATAAGAGCTAAGGTCGGAGCCTGAAGGCCCCTGCACCCTCCGTTCGATGGGCAGAGGCGTCTGAAGCCGCGTGCTTCCCCAAGTGCTACAGTGGTTTCGTTCTCACTTTCTTGCTGGGGTCCGCTTCTTGCAGGGTTTTCGTTCGCTGGTCTTGGTTCTTCTCGCGTTTACCTTCGCCGCTCATGCGGCTACTCGCGTTCAATCCGCGCAGGTTCCGCCGGAGATGCGGGCTACTGATTTCACTGTCCGCGTGAACGGGCAGACGGTGGACGTGGCTCACGCCGCGGCGAGTTACGATTACGTCAGCTTCGACGGGCGCGGCCCGTTCGACGTGGAGATTACAGCGGCGGAGCCGGGCTTCTGGGACAAAGGCGTGGACATTCAGCCATGGCGGCTGGGATTGCGGGCTGAGAAACCCAAAAGCCAACAGAAGTCCCAGACGATTCGCTTCAAACTGGCTGGCCCGGCAAAGCTTTCAATCTCGCGGCCCGGCGATTTTCTGAACCACGCCAAAATGCTGTTCCTCTTTGCAGGCACGCCGCCGCCGCCCATGCCGCACGATGCGAAGATTCACGCTTACAAGCCGGGGGTTTATCACGAGAGCCTCAATCCCAAAAGCGGCGAGACCTATTACCTTGCGTCCGGCTCGTATTTTTTTGGCAGCCTGAATTTGTGGAAGGTGGAGAACGTAAAAATTCTGGGCCGGGGAACGATTGTTTATGACGGGCCGCAGGACCCCAACACCGACGAAGGCTGGATGCAAAAGCCCGACTGGCACTGCGTGGGCGCGCTGGAAGCTCACAACGTGGAGATTGACGGGCTGACCTGCATTGTGCGGTCGCGGACATGGTCGATCCAGATGAAAGATTCGACTGGATTTTTATATGACGATCTGCGTGTGATTGGCGGCAACCCCGGAAACGCCAACCAGGACGGCATGGATTGGCTGGGCGGCGGCGACTCCGTGGTGCGCAACGCATTCATCCGGTCTTCGGATGACATATTTGCCATGCAAGGCAACTGGGACGGCTACACGGACGAGGAGATGCTGCGCCCCGGCCACGATGTGCAGAACATTCTCATCGAACACAGCGTGCTTTCAACGAGTATCTCGAATATTGTGCGCGCGGGCTGGCCGCGGAAGACGTATAACTCGCGCAACTTTACCCTGCGCGACTCCGACATTTTGCACGGCGGCATAGGGGCGTGCGGGCAAACTTTTGGCCTGCTTGGCTTTTGGGGCGCAAACGGAGCCAAAGGCAGCCACGTCAACTACACTTTTGAAAATCTATTTCTGGATAACTGGTATTCGCTGGCGCAAATGGATCAGAAATATCCAGGGCTGCTGGGGTTCACCTTTCATAACATCTGGGCGCTGGACCAGCCGCCGCTGGCTGACTCCACGATGGTCGGAGACGTGGCGGGCGTGACCTTTGACAACGTGAAGTACGGCCAGAAGCGCGCGACCGGCAATGCGGATTTGCCGCTCTCGACGGCGAATGGAGCGCAGCAGGCAAAGTTTCCCGCGCAGCACGGTCCCGTGGCGGCGTTCACCGTGGACCCGCCGGTTTTTGCGCCGGGAGAGAAGGTGACGTTTACCGCACAGTCCTCGCCCGGCGCGCGCTACACGTGGCTGTTTGGCGACGGAAGTAAGGCGAGCGGCCGCCGCGTGACTCACCGCTTCCCTGACGCGGAGGGAACAGAACTCGACGGGACAGGAAACGGCGCGGGCCGCTTCCGGGTTTTGCTGCATGTTGACGAGCGCGCGAGCCGCCCTGATACGACCAATCAGGACTGGGCCGCGCAGGGAGTGGTGGCCGTGGCTCATTGGCATGAAGCCGCAAGCGCGGCGGGTCCCATGCTGGCCGGTCTCGCCTGGCATATCTACCCTGGCGAATGGACCGAGTTGCCGAACCTCGCCGCCGAACACGCGGTTTTCTCCGGCGAAAGCCCCAACGTGCACGCGGATTCGCAGGGCTATACGCATTACGCTGTTGCGTGGGACGGACTGATCGACATTCCCGCCGATGGCGGCTATACCTTTCACTTCCTCTCTCGCGACGGCGCGCGCTTGGTGATAGACGGCGTGGAAGTGGCGAAAACCGGCCCGGCGTTTGCGCAGGTTTGCGGCTCGCCGGGCAACGCGATGCGTTACGATCGCGGCTCGCTGGGTTTGCGCGCGGGCAAACACACATTTCATCTGGAGGGCTTGCACTCGGCCAGCCAGGGATCGCCAAGATTGTTGTGGGAAGGCCCCGCACTGCCGCTGACTGACGTGCCTCCGGCGGCTTATAGCCATGCGAAGCAGGATGTAATAAAGCAGGGAACGGGGAACAGGGAATAGGGACTAGGGCCGATGGCAGTTGCCTTGGCGGCCGGCTTGTGATGAACTCAGAGTTATCTTCAGGGGTAAAGGAATCGATGAAGGTTGGATGGTTTTCCAGTTGCATGGTTGTGATCTGCGCGGCGTCGTTTGCTCCTGCTCAGGGCGAGGAGCCGGCCGCATTGCACGCGTCAATGCAAGTCCTGGTGGTTACGACTCAGGATTGGAACGGAGTCGATGGAATCTTGCAGGCGTATGAGCGACCGCCGGCGCACAAAAAATGGAAAGCTGTCGGCGGGCCAATTCCCGTTGTGGTTGGAAAGAACGGGCTTGGATGGGGTGTGGGACTGGCGTCGGCCAGCGATGAGGGACGGCGCGGAGCGGGCGATTCCGTCACGCTTGGGCCAGTCAAGCACGAAGGCGATGGTAAGTCGCCGGCGGGAATCTTCCGCCTGAGCACTTCGTTTGGCTACGCAGCCCAGGGGCAGGCGAGATGGAAGATGCCTTACGTGAGTCTCACGCCGTCAGTGGAATGTGTGGATGACGCAAGCTCAAAGTTTTATAACCGCGTATTGGACCGCGCGACGGTCGCGCCCGACTGGAATAGCTCTGAACATATGTTGCGCCCCGACGAGCTGTACCGGTGGGGACTGGTGGTGGATCACAACGCAGACCCGGTGACTCCCGGCACTGGATCATGCATCTTCATGCATATCTGGATGGGGCCGGGGCAGGGAACCACCGGATGCACGGCGATGACACAAGAGCATCTTGAAGGCGTGCTTGCGTGGCTTGATCCCGCGAAAAATCCTTTGCTTGTGCAGTTGCCGCGCTCCGAGTACAAGAAGCTGAGAAGGCACTGGAAGCTGCCTGCTCTTCCATGGAGCGAAGCGCGCTAAGAGCCTGTGCACTGCAATGGTTTCCCACCCTTTCCGCAGAAAGAAACGGAAAGGATGGGGCACGGCGTTTTATCGGCCAGTCTGGCTTTCCGTTCCCTGTTCCCTGTTTTTTTATTTCGGCAACTGGCTTGAATCCCAGCCGCCGCCGAGGGAGCGAACGAGGCTGACGCTCGAAACAAACTGCCGGGTTTGGAGATCGATGGCGGTGCGCTGGTTCTGGAGGAGCGTGGCTTCCGCAGTCAGCACTTCAAGGTAGCTGGTGACGCCGCCCTTGTAGCGCTGGTTGGAGATGTCATAGGAATGTTGAGCCGCATCAACGGCCTTTTGCTCGATAGTTGATTCAGACTCAAGAATTCGCAGGCCGGAGAGCTGATCTTCAACGTCGTTGAAGGCGCTTAAGATCGTGCCGCGGTAAGCGGCGGCCTGGGCTTCGTAGGTGTGGCGGGCGGCGCTAGTAAGCGCGTGGCGCTGGCCAGCGTCGAAGAGCAACTCTGTGGCCTGCCCTCCCAGGCTCCATAGAGCGCTGGGGCCCTGAATCAGGGTACCGACGTTCATGCTCTCAAATCCGCCGGTTCCGGTCAGGTTGATGTTGGGATAAAACGCGCTGACGGCGATGCCGATTTGCGCGTTGGCGGCGGCGGCGCGGCGCTCGGCGGCGGCAATGTCGGGGCGGCGCTCGAGCAGTTGCGAAGGCACGCCGACGGGAACTTTGGGCAGCGCGAGGCCCGCAGACTGAACAAGCGGCGAAAACGGAATGCTGAATTCCGAAAGCTTGAGGTTGGCGATGGTGCCGATGGCGTGCTCGTACTGGGCGCGAGCCACGCCCACGTCGATGCGCTGGGCGCGCACGGTTTCGAGCTGGGTGCGGGCCTGGGCCACGTCTGCCTCGGTGCCGATTCCGCCGGTAAGGCGACGCTGGGTCAGATCAAGCTGGTTTTCGAGATCGGTGACGGTAGTGTTGAGCAGCGCGATCTCGGCGTCGAGACCGCGCAGTTGGAAGTAGTCGGCGGCCATCTCGGCATGGAGGCTGAGGTCTATGTTTGCCTGGTCAGCGGCGCTGGCCTGGGCGTTGGAGCGGGCGGCTTCGACGGTGCGGCGGATGCGTCCCCAGAAGTCCGGCTCCCAACTCGCCTGGCCGCTCAGCGTAAAGTCGCTGTATGTCGTGGATTTACCCGGCGAATAAGAGGGACCATTGGCCGAAATCTCTTCGCGCTGGGCGCCAACTCCGGCAGAGAGTGTGGGGTAGAAAGCGGCCCTGGCTGCGCTGACCTGGTCGCGCGCGACAAGATAAGTTTCCAGGGCCTGGCGCAGGGTGGGGTTCTCGGCGGCGATGCGCTCTTCCAGTTGGTTGAGCTGCGGGTCCTGATAGATCTCCCACCATTTGCCGCGAAGCATTCCGTCAGAGGGCGAAGCCGGCTGCCAACTTCCTCCAGCGGGTGGGGGCGGCGGTTGAACGACCGTGGTCGCGCCAGTCTCCTTATAGGCCGCGGGAGCATCGTAGCCGGGGCGGCTGTAGTTGGGACCGACAGGCTTGCAACCGGCGAGCAGAGTGAGGGCAGCCAGACAGGTTAATAGAGGTCCGGTTGAGAGTCGTGGTTTCCCACCCTTTCGCCAGAAAAAAGGCGAAAGGATGGGGCACGGAGATTTTGTATTCCATCCTAGAAAACGTCCCTCAGGGGCTAAAGCCCTTCTCGGTTCTGCCTGGTTGATGTATGGGCTAAAGCCCGTACCCTCCGTCACAGAGACTTTTCGCGCAATCAGAGGCTCCCGCATCGCTACTTGCCTCCCGCATCGGCCTGGCTGCCGGGGCTTACTATCTGCACCTTTTCGCCATCAATGAGCGAGTCGGGCGGATCCTGGATCACCTGGTCGCCGATGCCGAGGCCGGTGACGATCTGCACATTGGCGCCGTCGTCCTCTCCGATAACCACTGGAACCAGATGCGCTACATTGCCGTTGACAACGACGCCCAAGCGCAGGCCTTCCTTGCGGAAGATGAGCGCGGCGGCAGGCACGATGAAGGTGGGTCCGGCTGCCGGCGTCTTGAAGTGAACCTGGGCCAGCGAGCCGGGCAGCAGTTCGCCGGCGCGGTTGTCTACGTCCACCTCCACGAGCAACGTCCGGCTGGACGGATCGATGGCGTCCGCGGTGCGCACCAGCGTGCCCTGATAGATTTTTCCGCCGTGCTCGGTGAAGGTGAGATCAACCTTCGCTCCGGGCTTCACGTTCGCCGAGTAGACCTGTGGCAGGTTGGCGTAGACGCGCAGAGTCTGAATGGCCTGAAGGTGAAAAAGTTCCTTGCCCGCGCCGGGGTCGATGAGCTGGCCGGTGTCGATATTGCGCGCGGTGATGACGCCGTCGAAAGGCGCGTAGACTTCTTCAAACGATTGCAACTGGCGTAGCCGCTCGACGTTAGCCTGCGCCGACTTGACGGCGGCCGCGGTGGCCGCTGCCTGGTTCACGAATGTGTCGGTGTCCTGACGGGAGACGGCGTTGGATTGGACCAGCCCCGTGTAACGCTCGGCCTGGATTCGCGCGTTGTTGGCGTTGGCCTGGGCGGTATTCAGGTCGGCCTGTGCCTGGGCCAGTTGCTGGTCAACCTCAGGCGTGGCAATCACGGCCAGCAGAGCGCCTTTCTTCACGCGTGCGCCAATGTCGAAGTTCCAGTGCGTGAGGTAGCCGGCGGTGCGCGCATAGATGGGCGAATCCGTGTAAGAGGTCACGTTGCCGGGGAGTATGAAGCTGTCAACGGGCGCGCCTGCCTTGGGGACGGCGACAATCACCGTGGGAGCGGCCAGCTCGTTGGTGGTCGTGGCAAGCACTTTGTCGGCCTGATGGCGTCGCAGCATGCCGACGCCCGCCAGCGCGGCGGCCACGATGAGCACAATAGCCACGCCTACGAGGGCCTTGCGCGGCGAAATGGGCTTTTGTTCCGGCGCGGTCTCGTGGTGATTGGCCTGCTGGGGGTTCGGATTGGATTCGTTCGTCATGAAAAACTACTCCGGTATATTGTCAAACTCGTCGAATGTTCCGGCCGTTGCTAAGCCGTGAGCCGTCTTGCGGCGGCCTTCCAGCCAGCCGTGGACGACATAGAAAAATGCGGGAACAAAGAACAGCGTGGCCACGGTGGCCAGTAAGAGGCCTCCGATGACGGCGCGGCCCAGCGGGGCGTTCTGCTCGCCGCCATCGCCCAAACCGAGCGCCATCGGGATCATGCCGATAATCATGGCCAAGGCAGTCATCAACACCGGGCGCAAGCGGACAAAGCCGGCGTTGAGCGCGGCCCGGCGCGCGTCGCCCACCAGGATCTCTAGCTGCTCGCGGGCAAAGGTGACCACCAGGATGGAGTTGGCCGTGGCCACGCCCATGCACATGATGGCGCCGGTGAGCGCGGGCACGCTGAGCCGGGTGTTGGTGAGGAAGAGAAACCAGACAATGCCGGCCAGCGCCGCAGGCAGCGCCGCGATGATCAGAAACGGATCGAGCCAGGATTGGAAGTTGACCACAATCAACAGGTAAACCAGCAGGATGGAGAACGCGAGGCCGCCCAACAGGCCAATGTAAGAGGTCCTCATGGTCTCGCTTTGGCCGCGCAGGATGAATTGAGAGCCGCGCGGCAAGTCGGCCTTGTGTTCGTTGATGATCTTTTCTATCCTGCCTGTCACCGTGCCCAGATCGGTTCCATCCACATTGGCGTAGATGTCGATAACGGGCTGCACGTTGTAGTGGCTTACCGTGCCCAACTCGGCGCCGGGGACGATGGTGGCGAGGTTCCCGAGCACCTGCACCTGGGATGCAGCACCGGGCGCGGTGGATGAAGCAGCGCCAAGAACAGTGGAGGGGGCGGCTCCGGGCGCGGCGGCACTGGTCTTCTGCGCAGTGGTAGAGCCGGTAATGGGTAAGCTCTCCAGCGCGGCCACCGAGTCAACTCCGTATTGCGGGGCCTGGACCGCTACGCTGTAACTGACGCCGTTTCGCGGATCGAGATAGAAGCTGGGCGCGGTCTGGAAGCTGCCGCTGAGAGCTACCAGCAGGCTTTGCGCCACATCTTTCTGGGTGAGGCCAATCTCCTGGGCGCGGGTGCGGTCCACGTTCACCGTCATATTGGGATAGTTGAAGGGCTGCTGAATGCGCGCGTCGGCTGCGCCGGGAACATAGCGGACCTCATCCAACATGCGCTCGGCGAGGGCGTGATTGGCATAAAGATCCGGGCCGACGACCTGTATGTCGATGGGCGCCGAGAGGCCGAAGTTGAGAATCTGGGTGACAATGTCCACCGGCAGCACATAGAAGGTGACGCCGGGATACTGGCGGGCCAGCACCGCGCGCAGACGCTCGACATAAGCAGCGGTGGGATGGTGGTTCTCGGTCAGTTGCACCTGAATATCGGCATCGGCCGGTCCGATGGGCGCCGAAGTCGAGTAAGAGAGGTTCAGTCCGGAGTAAGGCAGGCCGATATTGTCCAGAATCGTGACCAGCTCTTTGGCTGGAATCTGCTCCCGGATGGTGGAGTCGATCTGGTCGCAGAGCGCGGCGGTTTCCTCAATGCGCGTGCCGGTGTGTGCGCGTACGTGAATCTTGAACTGGCCGGAATCCACCGAGGGGAAAAAGTCCTGACCCAGCCAGGGCTCCAACACGACAACCGAACCTACCGCAAACAGCAGGAACAGGATAAGGAAAACCGCCGCATGGTCCATGCACAGGGTGAGCAGGCGCAAATAGCCGTGGCGGAAGCTCTCAAAGCCAGCCTCGAACCCCAGTTGGAAACGGATGAAGGGGTTGCGGCTGGAACGCTTCCGTTCGGCCTGGGCGTCGTCGTGCTCCTTGAGAAGGTACTTGGCCATGGTGGGCACCAGCGTCCGCGAGAGCAGGTAGCTGGCCAGCATGGCAAAGACCACCGCCTCGGCCATGGGAACGAAGAGGAAGCGCGCCACGCCGCTCAGGAAGAACATGGGCACAAAGACGATGCAGATGGCCAGGGTGGAAACCAGGGCGGGAACAGCAATTTGCGCCGAGCCGTCGAGAATGGATTGCTCCAGCTCTTTGCCGGATTCAAGATTACGGTTGATGTTTTCAATGGCAACTGTGGCGTCATCCACCAGGATGCCCACGGCCAGAGCCATGCCTCCCAGGGTCATGATGTTGATGGTCTCGCGCAGCATGGCGAGCACGCTGAGCGAACAAAGAATGGAGAGCGGAATGGAGACAGCGATGATGACCGTGGAGCGGAAGCTGCCCAGGAAAACCAGGATCATGATGGCGGTGAGGCAGGCGGCGATGATGGCCTCGCGCACAACACCGTTGATGGCGCCGCGCACAAAGATCGACTGGTCAGAAAGGAAACTGATTTGCAACTGCGGCGGCAAAGTTCCCTTCAGGCCGACGCTCTCCAGCTTCTCGCGAACGCCCTTGATGATATCGAGCGTGGAGGCTGAACCGGTTTTCATCACGCTCATCATGATGGCGCGCTTGCCGTCGACGCGCACAATGTTGGTTTGTGGCGGATAGCCGTCGCGCACGTGGGCCACGTCGCGGATGTAAACAACAGCACCACTCACCGCCCTGATGGGCAGATTGTTCAGGTCGTCGACCAACTGCGGCGCGGAGTTGGTCTCGATGGCGTACTCGAAGCGGTCGATCTTCATCGTGCCGGAAGGGACGATCAGGTTTTGCGCGGAGACAGCGTTGACCACATCGGTGGGCGAGAGCCCCCTGGCCTGTAGCGCATGAAGGTCCAGGTCCACTTGAATCTGGCGCTGCTTGCCGCCGTAGGGAAAGGGCGTCTGCGCTCCCTCAATGGTTGCCAACTGGGTGCGGATGGTATTCGTGCCCAGGTCGAAGACCTGCTGCTCGTTGAGGCCTTTGCCGGAAAGACCCAGCATCAGAATGGGTACGCTGGAGGCGTTGTACTGGATGATGAATGGCGGATTGGAGCCGGGCGGCAAACTGCGCAACTGCACCTGGCTGATGGCCGTTACCTGGGCCACGGCGTTGCCTATATTGACATGCGGGTGGAAGAAAATCTTGATTATGGCTACGCCGTCGAGCGATTGCGACTCGATGTGCTCGATGTCGTTGACCGTGGTGGTCATGCCGCGCTCGCTGTTGGTCACGATGCGGTTGGCCATCTCCGGCGCGGATAGGCCGTTGAAGTTCCACACCACGGTCACCACCGGGATGTCGATGTTGGGAAAGATGTCCGTAGGCATCGTCAGGATGCTGAAGACGCCAAAAATCAGAATCAAAAACGCAAAGACGACAAAGGTGTAAGGCCGCCGCAGCGCAAGCCGGACAATCCACATAGGGCAGGTACTCGTTCCTGAGCCGCGAGCTCTCGGCCGTTGTTGTTCGTTCGCCAGACCGCACTTGAGCGGCTCGACTAGCGCGCTGGCCTGGTCATGACCGGCGCGTTGTATTCCGGAACCGGACGGTGCTCATCCGCTCGATCCGGTCCATATCCTGTTCAATGTTCAATGGTAGACGAAAATGGCGCGCGCTGGTAAAAGCGGATGCCCATATGTCTATAGGACGTTCCGGCGGGTTGAAAAGATGCTTTCACAATGCGAGAATCGCCACGGCCAGCACGCACACTCCCACTGCCAGGCTGACCCGGTCGCGGAGAGCGAAGATGACCGGATCGTCGTCCATTTCGCCGCGCGAGCCCAGCAGCCATACGCGGTAGAGCCAGAAGAGCATCAGCGGCACGATGAGCCACAGCCGGCCTGCGTGTTTATAGAGAACCGTCACATCGGGGCGCGCGATATACATCATGAACACCAGCACGGCAGCCGTGGCGCTGGCCGTGCCGAAGCTGCGAATCTGTTCCAGGTCGCCAGCCAGATAGCCGCGCCCATGGGTTTCGGTTGCGCCGCGTTCGCGCAGGTTTTCGAGTTCGCTGAAGCGCTTGACCATGGCCAGCGAGAGAAATAGAAAGATGGAAAAGGCGGCCAGCCAAGGGGAGATCTCAGTCCGCGTGGCCGCGCCGCCGGCCAGCAAGCGCAGCGTGTAGAGCCCAGAGAGCATCAGCACGTCCACCAGCGCCACCTGCTTGAAATAAAAGGAGTAAGCGGTTGTGGCCACGATGTAGACCGCCAGCCACAGCAGGAATTGATGGGGCAGAATGGGCAAAAGCGCGAGCGAGGCCGCAATGAGGACGAGCGCCAGAGCAACGCCGCCCAGGACCG
>Ga0224558_1002812_pt1 | contig 15433 bp, 14 predicted proteins | sample 714S32024metaG_FD_180682 | JGI IMG/M metagenome (GOLD analysis project Ga0224558, IMG submission 180682) | Peat soil microbial communities from Stordalen Mire, Sweden - 717 S3 20-24 | ecosystem: Environmental > Terrestrial > Soil > Wetlands > Peat | place: Sweden: Norrbotten County, Stordalen... | reverse complement strand
TCGCGGCGAATACAAGACCCAATCCAACAGCGTCGCAGCCTTTGACGAGGCCGGAAAAGAGATCGGTACGGTGTTTGAAACGGCCACCCCGTTTGACACACCGCGCCTGATGACGGAAGGCCTCGACTGGGTGAGGGAGGAAATGGAGACCCAGCAACTGCATCCTCTGCTGGTCACGGCCATCTTCATCGTTGTATTCCTGGAAATCCATCCCTTCCAGGATGGCAACGGCCGGTTGAGTCGCATCTTGACTACGCTGCTGTTGCTGCGCGCCGGCTATGCCTATGTGCCCTACAGCTCACTGGAGAGTGTGATCGAACACAGCAAGGAAGGCTATTACCTCGCGCTGCGCCAGACGCAAGAAACAATCAGGACCGACGCGCCGAACTGGCAGCCCTGGGCATTGTTCTTCCTGCGGGCGCTCCAGCAGCAGATGAAACAGTTGGCCAGGAAAGTCGAAAGAGAAAAGATCGTTCTGTCGGCCATGCCGGAACTGTCCGTGCAAATCGTGGAGTATGCACGCGAACACGGACGCGTCACCATCGGCGAGATGGTTACGCTGACCGGCACGAGCCGGAACACGCTCAAGCCGCACTTCCGCCAATTGCAGGAAAAGGGTCATCTGGTCATGCACGGCAGCGGTCGCGGCGCCTGGTATGCATTGGCATAGGGCCGGAAGAGCCCAACGGTCCTGAATGACCTGATCGTTGCTCGGTATTGCGTTCACCACAGCTATCGGCATCTTAGTTCGAAGCCGCGAAAAGGGTTTGCTTACGGGTAGCGAGGCCCTGGCCAAACTTACGACACTGGCAAAACATGGGCGTTATAAAGAATCAATTCTGGAAGATGCCAGACGGAAATTGGAGACAAGACAATGAGCAAGACCATGAGCATCCGGATGGATCGTGAGAACTTCGAATTTCTGAGCGAACTCACGAGGGAACAGAGGAGCGATCTGTCCAAAGCCGTGCGCGACATGGTTACCCGCGGGAGAATCTTGCTCGCGGTGGAACGGTACAAAAAGGGGGAGGCATCTCTCGGCCGAGCCGCTGAGCTTGCCGGAGTCCCGGTGGGAAAGATGATGACGATCCTAACGGAATACGGAGTGGAAAGCAGGGTCGAACAGGAGGATTATCTCCAGGGGCTCCAGGGTCTTAGTAAGGTATGGTGACCACAGATTCGTGTGTCCTTCATTTTGCAATTAGCGAAAGGGTCACTCGGCCATACGTTAGGGCTTCGATTTGTTGTTGGTTACGGGGGTAGACGCCGAAGCGCACCGTTGCATTCGGCGGGAAAATTTTGCGATTCGATCTGCGACTTCCTGTGGATAGTCAGCCATTGCGCGCCAGAATTCTAGCGTCTCCTGGTCGGGCACAACCATCTGCAGCACCGGCGCGCGAAAATCCAGCTCCAGCTGACGGGCGGAGTTTCTAGTTTGGACGGGCGCGCTCACGGCGTGGGCATCACCGCTTGCGTTTGGTTGGAGTACACGCCTCGTCGCTTCCGTCTTATCCATGGCGGTCGCCATATAGTAGCAGGTCGTGCTCAGAGCGCCACAGTGCTGTCACTGTTGCATCGTACTGGCCATGCAATGCGGACCGAAACGTGGCATGATCGGCCATTCATCGAACAAATCACCCTCTTCCAAGGGCGAGGCAAGATCACGTCGGTCGCGTGTCAACTTTGAACAACTTCTCCTCGTTCGTTCACCACGACGGAAGTCACGGAGCGTAACGGAATGCTGAATTGATAGCGTGCCTGCTTGCGCTCACCCGTCCGAATCAGTGCGCCTTTCGTGACCAGTTCGACGAGATCGCGCGTCGCGGTCGCCGGGGACGCGCCCGTGATGGTGGCGTACTTGCCAGCACTTAAGCCGCCCGCAAAGCCTTCGGGACCTTCGCGCAACATGCGGCGCAGCGCTTTCTCTTGACGCTGATTCAGCTGACCGCGTAACCGATCGAGCAGCCTCGCCTTGTCGATCAAGAACTCGACGAGCGCTGTGGTGCGCCGTTGCGCTTCTAGCGCCACTCCGGCAAACCAGGCTAGCCAGGCGGTGATTTCGTTTTGTTTGTTCGCCGCTTCGAGCGCCTCGTAGTAACTCTTGCGCTTGGCAAGGATCGTGGCCGCCAACGCTGTCAAAGTTGGCTGGCCGACGCTTTGTGCCATGGTTTTTTCGGCAAGCGCGCGGCCAATTCGCCCGTTGCCGTCTTCGAATGGATGGATGCACTCGAAATAGAGATGCGCCATCCCCGCCCTTGTCAGTGCAGGCAAAGGCTCGCGATTGCCTGGTCCCGTCCGGTTGAACCAGGCGATGAAGCGCCCCATCTCTGACTTCACATGCGATGACGGCGGCGCTTCGAAGTGCACCTTGGGCTCGTGAATTGGCCCCGAGACCACCTGCATCGGCTCACCGCTGGTTCGATAGCGTCCGACATCTTTGAGATCGCGCCTGCCGCGGAAGAGCAGCCGATGCCATGCGAACAACATCTCGCCCGAAAGCGGCACGGAAAACGAGCGGTAGAGATCGACCATCATCTCGGCCATGCCCTGCTCCGCGGGTCGGACGCGCCGGTTGTCTGCCGCCAGTCCGAATTGTTGGCGGATCGAGGACTGCACGCTGGCGCGATCCAGAATCTCGCCTTCGATCTCCGCCGTGGTCACGGCCTCGGTACTAATGGCTTCGATGGTGATATGGCTGCGCTCTTCTCCGTCGAGATGCTTGAATGTGCCTATGAGGGTACCGGCCCCGACCAGAAACTGTTGCTCGGCCTGGGCCAGACGGGACCCGTTCCAAGTGACATTGGGCCAATCGGGTTGTTGCCAGTTCCAGCGCATGAGCGATAGGAGCACCTTGTATCGCTCATAATAGATCATTATGTGAGTGATACCAAGCGGCGACTATCGCTCATTTCCAGGGCCCGGGGCTAGCCGATCAACTCCCAACGTCCCGCCATCGTGCATGTGGAGTCCCACAGGCCACCTTCAGAATGCACCATTTCCAGCCCTCTAGAATGTTTATGAGACTGGTTCTAGCCTTCGGGGGCTGTGAGTTTATATGAGGAAGGTCTTCGAAACTTCAAACAAAACAAAGGTTTAACCGAGCGCACGGGGGTCGCGCGGGTACAGCTATTGGTCCTCCGTTTCGTCCAGCCATCCGCGAAAAACCAATAAGCTGGCGTCATGGAACGTCGCTGGCCACGCCCCAAAATAGATGTCCCTGTCCGGGCCGTCATCCACAGTAAGGCGCACCAAAAGAGACAACCTCATTACTGTGCTGAATCGGCCTATCATTCCTAAGAACAATCAGCAGGAGGTACGCACATGGCAGCGAATCAGGTAGTGCTTTACTTCGACAAGCAGGAGGATGCCCTGCTTTTCACCTTGGCTGCCAGTTCGGTTATGTCGGCGGAAGGACCGGTTCACAGCGGCGACGCAGCGGTCAAGGTTGCGGAGGAGATTTCGAAGGCCAGTCGAATCACAACTGAGGGTGTTCTGAACATAACGTGAAGGGCGGCATAATTAAGATGATTCGGAAAGCTGCGCTCCAAATAGGAGCCCCCGCACTACTCGCTTTCATGGCATGGAATGCGTATCTTGCTGTGAGCCACTTGAAACAGATGCAGAAGCTTGCGGGGCTGACATTGGAAAGCTCCATGATCCAGGCGGACATGTCCGGTGTTTTGAAGGACTTGACCGATATGGAAACAGGTCAGCGCGGATACCTGCTAACCGACGACCCTTCCTACTTGCAGCCCTACACCGACGCGAAGGGCAGGATCGGAACCGATTTTGCCGGCCTTCGTGCAGCGCTAGCCAACCGGGCGGAGCACGAACGATCCCTGGAATCGCAGCTGGAGTCTTTGGCTAACTCAAAGCAAGCTGAGATGGAGCGCTCTATTGGTTTGCGCCAACAGGGGTATCGCCACCGCGCATTCATGCTGGTGAAATCAAACGAAGGTATGGAGTACATGGATAGAGCTCGCGGGCTTTTGTCTTCGCTTTCCATGGCGGAGGTCAGCAGTTTCACGAGATTCGACAGAGAGAGGAACGCTAGCCTAAGCCAGGCTTTGAAAGAAACCGTTGTAGCCAATTCATGCCTGCTCGCGCTGACAGCCTGTCTGTTTGGACTCATCCGCTATCGCGGGCAAGTGCTTGAACAGGAAGCTGTCCAGAGCAGACAAGAGCTAGCCGTGCGCGATTTGCAGCTGGAAAAACTAACGTTTGCGCTTTCCAACCAAGCCCGCTCCAACACCTCTGCCATCGAGACAAACGCCAGCCTCCTGCTTCAGAACTACGGGGGATTTCTACCACGGCAAGGCCACGAATATGCTGAGCAGATCAGGGAAGCATCGGCACAAATGGAGCGACTCCGCCAAGATTTAGTTGGCAGCTCAGCCGGCCACAGTGATGAGAAGGCAGCGTAGCAACTTGTTGGCAAAGCAGCCGCGACAACAGATCTGGAGCGGCGCCTCGCCAGGTTGGAAGAAGTCCCCGGCGGAAGCGGAGGATCGTCCTGAACCGACGGCCTAGCCATGAAGCCTTACGGCTTATTACATGGCTAAAATCTCAATGAATGATGGCTTTAGATGCCTTAAGCGGTTACATAGCAAAAAGCCATGCCAAGCCCTTCGGATCCCGGCGGACGAAATTGTGTCTGGCGGGCCCGACCAGTCCAAGCTTTTGACTGGTCGACGAGGATAGCACCCTCCACCTTGATCAGTCGCGCAACGGGGAGACGATTGTTTTCTATTGGTGCCCTCCGCACTCGCGCTTAACGAAAAATAACTGGCTGGTCAATCCGGCGCACAGCGACCGTGGCGCAGGTAACCTGGGTAACATGCGCCGAGTGTGACGGAACGTTACTATGGGCTGATCTGGAGCGAAGCGACCGCCTCTAGACACTATCCCCATGGACGAGACACAAGGGCATCTGGAGCCTGGCGCATCGGAATTGCTGGCCAAGTATCTGCGCCGGCCGAGCGTCCTGCTGCCTTTGCTTGGGTTGGTCACTTTTGTGGTTTACAGCGGCTCGCTGTCCTTCGATTTTGTGTGGGATGACTGGCCGCAGATTGTGAACAGTCCCATTATCCGGACATGGAGCAACCTGCCGCGGGCGTTCGGGAGTGACCTGTGGTATCACGTGGCGCGACACCAGGTGTATTACCGGCCGCTGTTCGTGGCGTGGTCGATGCTGAATTACACATTGTTCGGACTGCGACCGTGGGGATGGCACCTGGGAGCGGTTCTATTGCACGTGGGCGCGGTGGCGGCAGTGTTTTGGCTGGCGCGACGGCTGTGGTTGGAATACTGGACGGCGGCGCTGGCGGCGCTGATTTTTGCGCTGCATCCGATTCACATTGAGCCGGTCACATGGATTTCCGCAGCTTCGGACACGATGGTAACGATGTTTGCCGCACTGGCGTTTGCGGCGTTTCTTAACGGGCGCAATTCCGAGCGCAATCCAGGGCGCAATTCCGAGCGAAAGAAGAGAACGGCGTGGTGGATTGCGTCGCTGGCACTGCTCGCGTGCGCGCTCCTGACGAAGGAAATGGCGGTAGTGTTTTCGGCGGTGGTGGGAATCTACGCGTGGCTGCATCCAGCGAAAAAGAGGGCATCGCAGGAGCAAAGAGTTCTTGGGGCGGTGATGGAGGCGGTTCCGTATGCGGTGGTGACGCTGGCTTACGCACTGCTGCGAAAGCACGCGCTGCTGCACGCCACTGGGCAGTTAGATCCGAGTCACGGGATGCTGGACGTGGCGCGGACTTTGCCACTGGTGCTGTCGATTTATCTGCGACAGTTGCTGGTTCCGGTGGGCATCACGGGGCTCTATTACACACCCTATGTTACGAGCGCAATCCTCAGTCAATTGGTGGCACCGGTGTCGGTGCTGGGGGCGGCGCTGGTTGGGTTGTGGTATTGGAATCGGCGCGAAGGGAATTCCATCGTCGCGTTTGCCGGGCTGTGGCTGCTGGTGGGACTCGCGCCCGCGCTGTATTTGCGAAACTTTGGCAACGGCGATTTCGTGCGCGACCGTTACATGTATTTGCCGTCGATCGGATTTGCGATTCTGGCGGCATTGGGGCTGCGGCGACTGCCGTCCATCAAGCGATGGAATGCTCAGGCAGTGCAGGGGTGCGCCGTAGTCGTGCTGTGCGCTGGTTATGTGTGCGCATCGCTGGCGCAGCAGGTGTACTGGGGAAGCGATCTGCTACTACTGGTGCGCGGGCAATCCTTGTATCCGGGGAATCCGTATGCGGTGGCGGGACTGGCGAAAGAGTACAGCCAGCGCGGCGCGCACGATCGCGCGATTGAACTGGCGCAGTCGGTGGTGAAGGATCATCCGGAGTATGGCTATGGGCCGCTAGCGCTCGCGGAAGCATACATCCACGCGGGCCGATTCGAGGAAGGTCGGGTTTGGCTGGAGCGGGTGGATCCGGATTACGCCAAATCGGAAGTGGGGATGGCGGGAGTGGCCGGGTTGTATGGACAAATGGGCGACTACGAGCGGGCGTTTGCGCTCTGCTCGGAGATTCTGGAGAAGGAACCAAATCTTTATTCGGCACTCTACAACTGCGGCAACATCCACTTGATGGACGGCCAGTACAACAACGCAGAGCGTTTGTTGTCGCGCGCGGTGCAGTTAGTGCCGGAACAAGCGGCTCCGAAACATTTTCTGGGACGCGCACTTCTGCAGGATGGACGGAACGCGGCGGCACAACCTTACCTGCTGCAGGCGGTGGCCATGGATCCGAAGGTCTGGGACTACCACTATTGGCTCGCCGTGTCGTTCGAAGAGAGCGGGAATGTGTCCGCTGCGCTGGCGGAGTATCGGCGAGCGTTGCAACTGAACCAGGACAGCAAGGAAGCGAAGCTACGGCTGACGGCGCTGGAGGCCAAGTGAAAAAGGAGACCCTCGCGAAGTCAGGGATGCGAATCGATTCGGCGTTGAGCGTCGACATAATAAAGGTCCGGGGACAGGATCCGGAATCAGTGGAGGCGGCCAGCGAGAGCGAACTGGCGCTGGTGACTGCTGCCCAAGGTTGGGTAGTTCGCTTGATGGTACTGGGCGCCGTTCTTATGATCGCGGGAGTTTATGTTGGCGTCCACATCGGCAGGGGTTGGGTCCCGGCGGACGACGGGACATTGAGTCAAAGCGCCCTGCGAGTGCTGCAAGGACAACTCCCGCATCGCGATTTTGGGGAGATCTACACGGGCGGTCTGAGCTTTATTCATGCGCTGGCGTTTCGAGCATTCGGCCTGAATCTGATGTCGCTGCGCATCTGTGTGTTTCTGTTTTTCCTGGCCTGGCTTCCGGCCGTTTACTATATTGCGCTGCGCTTCACTTCGGCGGTCGGCGCGGGAGCGATCACGCTGCTGGCGGTGGCGTGGAGTTATCCGAATTATCCGGCGGCGATGCCTTCCTGGTACAACCTGTTTTTCGCGACGTTTGGAGCGGCGGCGCTGCTGCGCTACCTGGAAGTGCGGACGCGGCGATGGCTCTTTGTGGCAGGAGTGTGCGGCGGAGCGTCGATCCTGATCAAGGTAATCGGGGCGTACTACATTGCCGGGGTGCTGCTGTTCTTAGCCTTTCTGGAGCAAAGCGAAAGTCAGAGCGATGGTCCGAACGAAAGTCCGGAGGGGGAGAGTCCGAAGAATAGTTGGCCATACCGCGTAGTGAGTGTGGGTGCGCTGTTGCTGTTCCTGGCAACCCTGGCCAACCTGCTGCGCACGCGGTTGGGAATGGCAGAGTTGTACCAGTTCGTGCTGCCATCCGCGGTGGTGGTGGGGCTGATCCTGCTGGGAGAACGGAGTGTGCGGGCGGAAACCGGGGACCGATTCAGGACGATGTTTCGGGCGGTGATTCCGTTTCTCTGCGGGTTGGTGAGCCCGGTGATAGTTTTCCTGATGCCGTATGCGAGGTCGGGAGAGGTGTGGAAGTTCCTGTTTGGGGTGACTTCGAGTGCGGTCTCGCGATCGGTCGACTTGGGAGTGATCCGTCCGGTCGGAATCGAGAAAATTGTGTTTGTGCTGCCGCTGGTGGGAGTTCTGGCGGCGGCAATGTATTGGGATAAGTTTCAGGGGAAAGCTGTCGGGGCAGCTCTCGGCTTGGGAGCGCTGGTACTTGCGGTAAAGGCTACGCAGTCGTTCGCGATTGTTTCGGAGATCTGGTGGTCGGTGGCGGCGCTGACGCCGATTGCGGCGCTGCTGGGGGCGGTGGTGGTCTGGGCCAAGAGGAAGCCGGGCGAGCGGATGAAAGTCGAACGGCAGCGAGTGGTGCTGCTGATCTCGCTGGCGGCGACGTGCAGCCTCGTGCAGTTTCCGTTTGCGGCTCCGATCTACTTGAGTTATGCGGTGCCTCTGACGCTGCTGGCGCTGCTGGCGATTGTGTCCGTGGGCAAGACGCAGCGCGGGACATACGCATTGGCGTCGGTGGTTGGGCTTTATCTGGCGTTTGGGGCACTTAGCCTTGTTCCGCGCTACATCTACGAAATCACGTACGTAGTCGGCCACATGGACACGATGCAGGGGCCACGGGCGGGCGGGTTAAAGATCGAAGGAGCCGCGTTTTTCGATGACTTGTCCCGTTTTTTGCGGGAGCACAGTCCGAACGGTTTAATGTTTGCAGGGAATGATTGTCCGGAGTTGTACTTTCTTTCCGGGCTGACGAACGTTACGCACGACGATGGGGGTGCGTCGCCGGAAGAAATTCTGAAGGCGGTACAGTCTGACGATCTGAACCTGGTGGTCCTAAATGACGCGCCGTATTTTCCGGGGGCGGTGATGATGCCGGAGGTGAGGGCCGAAGTGGCTCGCAGGTTTCCGCACACGACGCGGTTTGGGATCTTCCAGGTATTTTGGAAGCGGTAAGAGGACATCATAAGCGCGTTACGTTTGGAGCCCCGTCAGAAATGATCTCGCACATTCATAATCGCCTCCATGGTGGTTTCGTGTATCCTCGCGCTGTTGCTTGCGACCAAGGGAGTGCTAGTCCTAGAGACGATCATTAGCCACCCGAGGACCGTTATACTGTTGCGTTAACAACTTCCCAGACCGAGGTCCACATGCGCCTGCTGACTGCGCTCCTAGTCTCGCTACTTTGTACAACTCTGGCATTCGCCCAGGAGCACCCCATGCCCGCCCCAAGCAATCTTTCCTGGATGAAGGATTCCATGGCCAAACTCAACCAGGAACTCATCGCTAAATACGGCGAAATCCAGCGCGACCGCATCGGACGCGGTCAGCACCAAGTCATGGAATACTGGCGCCCCGAGGACGGTGATGCTGCCGTATACGAAGATTTCGTCCGCACCAACTTTGCCGGCGACCAAGCCACGCTCGACACCATCTTCAACCGCTTCGAAGACCAGCTCGAGCAACTTGGCGGACACATGCACGAGATCAACCGCGTCTTCCGCCAGCAAGCCGATCTCGACCTCGGCCCCATTCTTCCTCTCGACCAGATCTTCGCCGGCTACGATCCCTCCGCCCACGTGCTCGACGACTTCTTCGAGAACAAGCTGGCCTTCGTGGTCCTGCTGAACTTCCCGCTCACCACGCTGCACCAGCGCCTGACCGAAGGTCCCAGGTGGACTCGCCGCCAGTGGGCCGAAGCCCGCCTGGCGCAGTTTTTTTCCAAACGCATCCCCGCCAACGTGAATCTTGCCATCGCGCAGGCCGCTTCCGAGGCCGATCAATACATCTCGCAATACAACATCTGGATGTATCACCTGGTCGACGACAAGGGTCAGCGCCTGTTTCCGCCGAAGCTTCGCCTGCTAAGCCACTGGAACTTGCGCGACGAAATCAAGGCCGACTATGCAGACAAGGTGAACGGTCTCGGCAAGCAGCGCACGATCGAGCAGGTCATGAACCGCATCGTCACCCAGACCATTCCGCAAGTGGTGGTGAACAACCCACACGCGGACTGGAACCCCTTCACCAACGACGTGAAGCCCGCCGGCGAAAAGGACTTTGACACTCCCGCACCTGCCGACATGAAGATCAGCAGCACCCCCGAGCCTGCCACGCGCTATCAGATGCTGCTCAAAACGTTCCTAACATCGAAGCAAGCCGACCCGTACTCGCCCACCGCGCCCACGCTGATCGACCGCCGTTTCGACGAAGACCGCGAAATACCCGAGCAACGCATGCAAGAGATGCTGGTGCAGGTACTCTCTTCACCGCTGGTGCCGAAAGTCGCCCAGCTCATCCAGGCGCGCCTGGGACGTCCGCTCGAGCCCTTCGACATCTGGTATGACGGCTTCCTTCCCCGCGGCGCCTACCCGCAGGCCGAACTCGACGCAATTGTCGCCAAGCGTTACCCCACGCCCGAGGCCTATCAGAAGGACATTCCCAACATCCTGATCAAGCTCGGCTTCTCCCCTGAGAAGGCGCAGTATCTGGGCAACAACATCGTCGTGGATCCGGCCCGCGGTTCTGGACACGCCATGGGTGCCGAGATGCGTTCTGAGAAAGCCCATTTGCGCACCCGCGTCGAGAAGACTGGAATGAACTATAAGGGCTTCAACATCGCTGTCCACGAGATGGGACACAACGTCGAGCAAACCTTCTCGCTCAAGGAGGTCGATTACACGCTGCTGAAAGGCGTGCCCAACACGGCGTTCACTGAGGCCCTGGCCATGTTGCTTCAGGCACATGACCTCGAAGTGCTCGGCCTCTCATCGCCCGACGCGAAAAGCGAAGCCTTCCGCACCCTCAACGATTTCTGGGGCACCTACGAAATCGGCGGCGTCGCCCTAGTTGACATGGCCGTCTGGCACTGGATGTACGACCATCCCAACGCCACACCCGACGAACTCCGCGACGCGACCGTCCAGATCGCCAAGGATACCTGGAACCATTATTACGCTCCCGTGTTTGGCAAGAGAGACGTGGTGCTGCTCGCCATCTACTCCCACATGATCGACTCATTCCTCTACCTGCCCGATTACCCAATCGGCCACCTCATCGGCTTCCAGATCGAAGAACAAATGAAGAAGACAGGTAAAGTCGGAGAAGAATTCGAACGCATGTCCAAGGAAGGCCACGTCACCCCAGACATGTGGATGATCAATGCGACCGGAAAGCCTGTAGGCGCGGAAGCCCTACTCGAAGCCACGCAGCGGTCTCTGGCAAAAGTTCAAGAACAGTAAGCGGGAAGCACTCGATACCGGAGCCGCGGACAGTCGCTCATCAAACTCCATCGAAGAAGAAGCGGCCGCGCTGATGGAGTCGCTCGGCATCAACCACGGCTTCGGCGACGCCAATAAGCGCATCGCTTTCACCACCACCGATGTCTTCCTGCGGCGCAACGGCTTTTACATCGAGGTCGAAGGCCTGGACGGATACGCCTTCATCTATGGCTCGATGGATCGCCACGAATTCCGCTTTGCCCAAATCCGCGACTGGATCCGTCAGCACATCAAGCCCCTTGTTTAACTCGTCCTCCTTATTTCCTTACCCTATTACCTCCATCGAACTGCGGAGCCAGTTACTTTCGGGCGCGGCACCGATGTGGGATTATGGAGGAGCCATGAATCTCGAACTGTACTTGATGGCAGCCGAGTTTATCGACAGCAGCGATCCGGACGTGCAGGCCTTTGCGAAAATAACGACGGCCGGCACCGACGATGCCGTCTCGCGTGCGGTGAAGCTCTATTACGCGGTTCGCGACCAAATTCTCTATGATCCCTACTATGCGGGCGAGGCGCGGTCCTACTTCCGAGCCAGCGATTGCCTCCGTGCCCAACGAGGATTCTGCATTCCGAAGGCCGCCCTGCTGGCTGCGACTGCCCGGTCCGTGGGTATCCCTGCACGGGTCGCCTATGCTGACGTGCGCAACCATCTGTCCACGAAGAAGCTGATCGAGATGCTGGGCAGCGACCTCTTCATCTGGCACAGCCTCACCGAGCTTCATCTTGAGGGCAGGTGGGTGAAAGCTACGCCGGCCTTCAACGCCAGCCTCTGCCGGCGTTTCGGTGTGCGTCCGCTGGAATTCGACGGGCAATACGATTCGCTCTTCCAGGAGTACGACCAGGGAGGCCGAAGGCACATGGAGTATGTCGCGCAGCGGGGTCACTACCCTGACGTGCCATATGACACAATCATCGCCGACTTCAAGAGTACATACCCGCGCTGGCTGGTGTTCGTGGAGGGATGCCGCTCGCGCGGTGAAAAAAAGGCGGGCAGCCTAACCTGCGCTCCCCACCTTTGAGTTTCATGGACGCCGTCGTAATCACTCTTCCCGCCTAAAACAATATGTCTTGAAACTGTCCTATTCGTTCACGAACCAGCTGATTCCCTGATTTGTCGAGCATCTTGCGGAGCTTTGCCTGCAGGCGCGCCGCAGCAGCTCGTTGATCAGTGCATCCTGATGTTATGTTCGCCGATGATCGTGAATACCGACAAAAGATTGGTAACGCCAAGAAGTTGCCGAATCCGTTTGCCAAGGTTGATGAGTTCTAAATCGCAGCCTGCCGATTTGGCGGAAACGTACAGGCGTACCACCGTGCCGAGACCCGTGCTGTCCATGTGGGTGAGATCTGTCAAGTCCAGCACGATTCGTTTGGAGCCCGGAATCAGTTGGCTGACCTCATGGTAGAGAAGATCGTTCACCCCCGCCACCAACTTGCCGCTGCATCGTACAACCGCAGCGTTGCCGGTACGGTCAACGTCAAGCGTCAGGTGGCTCGCGGCTGCTTCGTCAGACATCAGATTTACCTTGTCGAAACATATCCAACGGTTTGAAATCGCAATTGAGCCATTGTCACATATCGCGGTTTACTTCTCCTCGTTCGTTCACCACGACGGAAGTCACGGAGCGCAGCGGAATGCTGAGTTGATAGTGTGTGTGCTTGCGCTCACCCGTCCGAATCAGTGCACCTTTGGTGACCAGTTCGACTAGATCGCGAGTCGCGGTCGCCGGGGACGCACCCGTGATGGTGGCGTACTTGCCAGCACTTAAGCCGCCCGCAAAGCCTTCGGGACCTTCTCGCAACATGCGGAGCAGCGCTTTTTCTTGACGCTGATTGAGCTGCCCGCGCAGGCCATCGAGCAGCCTTGCCTTGTCGATCAAGAACTCGACGAGCGCAGTGGTGCGCCGTTGCGCTTCTATCGCCACTCCAGCAAACCAAGCCAGCCAAGCGGTAATTTCGTTTTGCTTGTTCGCCGCTTCGAGTGCCTCGTAGTACCTCTTGCGCTTGGCAAGGATCGTGGCCGCCAACGCTGTCAAAGTTGGCTGGCCAATGCTTTGTGCCATGGATTTTTCGGCAAGCCCACGGCCAATTCGGCCGTTGCCGTCTTCAAAGGGATGGATGCACTCGAAATAGAGATGCGCCATCCCCGCCCTTGTCACCGCAGGCAAAGGCTTGCCATTCCCCGGTCCCGTCCGGTTGAACCAGGCGATGAAGCTCTCCATCTCTGACTCCACATGCGATGACGGCGGTGCTTCGAAGTGCACCTTGGGCTCATGAATTGCCCCCGAGACCACTTGCATCGGCTCACCACTGGTTCGGTAGCGTCCGACATCTTTGAGATTACGCCGGCCGCTGACGAGCATCCGATGCCATGCGAACAACATCTCGCCCGAAAGCGGCAAGGCGAACGAGCGGTAGAGATCGACCATCATCTCAGCCATGCCCTGCTCCGCGGGTCCGACACGCCGGTTGTCGGTCGCCAGCCCGAACTGTCGGCGGATCGAGGACTGCACGCTGGCACGATCCAGAATCTCGCCTTCAATCTCTGCGGTGGTCACGGCCTCGGTGCTCACGGTTTCGACCGTGATCTGGTTGCGCTCTTCTCCGTCCAGATGCTTGACTGCGCCTATGAGGGTACCGGCCCCGACCAGAAACTGTTGCTCGGCCTGTGCCAGACGAGACTCGTTCCAGGTGAAATTGGGCCAATCGGGTTGTTGCCAGTTCCAGAGCATGAGCGATAGAAGGACGCCGTATCGCTCACGATAATTGATTACATGAGCGATAACAAGCTCGACTATCGCTCCTTCCATGCCCGAAGGTATGACGAAACGTCAGACGTCGACCGAGATGGATGCATGAAGGCGGTTCCCAATATAATCGGAAAATTTGCAGATTGCTATTGATTTTCGCCTTATGTTCCCCCACGATGGAAGCGTGCGCAAATGGCTGCCATGCTCGATTTGGATTCAACCTTTATTGGAGCGTGGCTCCAGCCAATGCGGCCGTCATCGTCGGCATTGGTCTTGAGCGGAACAGGGTACCGAGCCCCAAGTTTGTGCACCCGGGTTGCACAGTGACGACCAACCGAATCCAAGTCGGTGAAATGCTGCTGCACGAAGAACGTCGTGTATACTTGTTGTATATACAATTGGGTGGAGGTTGGTGCATGAGTACTGCGCGGGTTTTTCGTTCCGGAAACAGTCAGGCGGTCCGGCTGCCGAAACAGTTTCGACTGAAGAGCGAGGAAGTGGAGATCTTTCGGCGAGGGGATGAGATCGTCCTGCGGGAAAAGGACGGCACCATGGCGCGAGCATTCGATCTGCTGGCTGGTTTGCCGGATGATCTTGTCGTTGTTGTGCGCGAGAAGGATCAACCGCAGAAACGCAAGAAACTGTAATGGAACCTCGCTACATGCTGGACACGAACATCTGTATTTACATCCGGCAAAAGCGGCCGGAGGAAGTCTTGCGCAGATTCCGCAAGCTCCGTCCCGGAGAAGCCGCGCTTTCGGTCATTACCTACGGCGAGTTGCTCTATGGCGCAGCCAAGAGCGAACAACGGGTGGCGGCGCTGGAGCGGCTGCGTGAGCTTGTGCATTGGCTGCCCGCGCTCTCCTTGCCGGAATCAGCGGCCGAAGCCTACGGATCGATTCGGGCGGAGCTGGAAGCGAGAGGCGAGATGATCGGAAACAACGATCTCTGGATCGCTGCGCATGCCGTGGCTGCAGGGCTGACACTGGTTACAAACAATGAAAGCGAATTTCGGCGGGTGCGTGGGCTGAAGATCCAGAACTGGACTGTCTAGCGAACCTCCATGACGGCCTATCCGCAGCCTGCAAGCACGTTCGAATTCGCAAAGCCGGTTAAAGATGGCGAATGGAATCCCATGAGCTCAGCATAAGACCGAGCGCCGCATTCTATGAGGGAATGGAAATACTTCCTGCGAGCGCTGTCGGCGGACGTGTGATCATCCGGGAGGAAAAAGCAGGTTGTGACATAGTCTCGCACTGCGCCACCTCCACTGCCCGACGCCACGATCGCCGAGGGCAGGATCTCGAAGCGGCAAAGTCTGATTTGCCCGGAGCCTATATCCCAGCTTCTTCCCAGAACTACACGGGCACGGATCGTTCCGCAGCGTACTATTGACTTTCGCCTTATGTTCCCCTATGATGGAAGCGTGCGTAAATGGCTGCCATGCTCGATTTGGATTCAACCTTTATTGGAGAGTGGCTCCAGCCA
>Ga0224558_1002811_pt1 | contig 15440 bp, 9 predicted proteins | sample 714S32024metaG_FD_180682 | JGI IMG/M metagenome (GOLD analysis project Ga0224558, IMG submission 180682) | Peat soil microbial communities from Stordalen Mire, Sweden - 717 S3 20-24 | ecosystem: Environmental > Terrestrial > Soil > Wetlands > Peat | place: Sweden: Norrbotten County, Stordalen... | reverse complement strand
AGTGTCGAGGAGAAGAGCGACTACGACGTCATTTTGATTGGCGGCGGCGAGAAGAAGATCCAGGTAATCAAGGAAGTGCGTGCGCTTACCAGCCTGGGCCTGAAGGAAGCCAAGGACCTCGTGGACCGCGCTCCCAAGCCCGTGCTGGAGAAGGTCTCGAAGGCCGACGCCGACAAGGCCAAGGCTGCCCTCGAGGCGGCGGGCGCGACGGTGGAAGTCAAGTAGTCCCAGCGTTCCAAGAGAGAAGGCGGCCGGCGTTCGCCGGCCGCCTTCTCTCTTGGAGCCCCCTGGGCGGTTCGTCGTCCCGGGTCGGCGGCTGGCGACTGTTTGACGGGTCGGCCTGCCCGACCCGTCAGCTGGTCAGGTATTTTTCGCCAAAATCGGTCGATACTTGACCTCGGCGTGAATTCTGCCTAGGGTGAGCGCAACCGCTTTGCGGGCGCGCATCCCGATAGGGGAGCGCCACTTGCGCATCGGCATGAAAAGGGACTAGCATCGAATGACCGTGTCCCTCTGCCTAACTTTGTCATCCCCTGACGCCGTTTTGCACGTGGTCACGGGAAAAACCTGTTGTAGCCACCCACTCACACGGAGGATAGACCGTTGACGTCTCGGTCCACTAGCCCGGAGCGCTTTAACTTCTCGGCATTGGGTGAAGCACACCCCCTGCCCAACCTCCTCGAAATTCAGCGAGACAGCTTCGACCTGTTCATGAAGCAGGGTCTGCGTGAGGCTTTTGAAGCCCTTTCGCCGATTTCCGACTTCACCGGTCGCCTGTCTCTCGAACTTGAGTTCGACCCTGATGACGCGGATCTGAAGAGCCCACCAAAATTCACCGTCGAAGAGTGCCGCCAGCGCGCGACCACCTATTCGCAGCCCATCTTCGTGCGCGCGCGCTTCCTGAACTCCGAAACCGGAGAAATCAAGGAGCAGACCGTCTTCATGGGCGACTTCCCGATCATGACCGAGCAGGGCACGTTCATCATCAACGGCACCGAGCGTGTCGTGGTGTCCCAGCTCGTGCGTTCACCTGGCGTGCTGTTCCAACCCGGCAAGGACGAGAAGGTTGCCTTCGAGGGCACCATCCACCCGAGCCGCGGCGAGTGGCTCCAGGTGGACCTCGAAGAGAAGAAGAACAAGGCGGCCAACGCCGGTGCGCGTATCGCCCGCAAACGCCGCATCTCGATCTTCACGCTGCTTCGCGCCCTCGACACCGCCATGGACGAAGCATTCTTCGAGAAGTTCGTCGCCCACTTCGACTTCCTCGAGGACCAGTTCCACGCGGACTGGAAGAAGGCGCACCTCGAGATCTCCAAGCACATGGACAAGTACAACCTCGAGGACAACCCCGAGAACTTCGTTCGCGCCAGCCAAGAGACCGCCTGGCTCGAGATCTACCGCCGTGCGCGTCCCGGCGAGGTCCAGACCATCGAGGCTGCCCGTCAGTACTTCGAGGGTGCCTTCTTCTCCGAGAAGCGCTACGACCTCAGCCGCGTGGGCCGTTACAAGCTCGACCGCAAGCTCGGCAGCGAAGTCGCGAAGAACGTCGAGCTGTTCGGCGACATCCTCGAGCGCCCGACGCCGTCGCTGCACGTGCTGTCCAAGGCCGAGGTGCTCGCCACGGCGACCTACCTGCTCAACCTGGCGCGCGACCGCACCGCCAAGGAGACCACGTACCACATCGACGACCAGGACCACTTCGCCAACCGCCGCATTCGCAGCGTCGGCGAGCTGATCCAGAACGCCCTGCGCACCGGCTTGTCGCGCATGGAGCGGGTCGTGCGCGAGCGCATGAACACCCAGGACGTCGAGGCGATCGCGCCCCAGACGCTGATCAACATCCGTCCGGTGATGTCGGCGATCAAGGAGTTCTTCGCCACGTCCCAGCTCAGCCAGTTCATGGACCAGAACAACCCGCTGTCGGGCCTCACCCACAAGCGCCGTCTGTCGGCCCTTGGACCGGGTGGTCTGTCGCGTGAGCGCGCCGGCCTCGAGGTTCGAGACGTCCACTCCTCGCACTACGGACGCATGTGCCCGATCGAGACGCCCGAGGGCCCGAACGTGGGTCTGATCGGCTACCTCGCGAACTACGCGCGCATCAACGAGTACGGCTTCATCGAGACGCCGTACCGCGTCGTCACCAGCGGCAAGGTGACCGGCGAAATCCGGTACTTCACCGCTGACGAGGAAGAGCGTTTCGTCATCGCCCAGGCCAACACCGAAGTCGACGACAAGGGACACATCAAGGCCGAGCGCGTTCTCGTGCGCCGCGGCCCGATCGGCACCGGCCTTCGCGTCGGCGCGTCGAACAAGTCGTCGTCGACCACCTCGGAGATTGACTTCGTCAAGCCCGACGAAGTCGAGCTGATGGACGTCTCGACCAAGCAGGTCATCTCGGTGGCGACCTCGCTGATCCCGTTCGTCGAGCACGACGACGCCCAGCGCGCCCTGATGGGTGCCAATATGCAGAAGCAGGCCGTGCCGCTCATCATGCCCGAGGCCCCGTTCGTCGGGACCGGCATGGAGGCGCGCGCCGCGCTCGACTCCGGCGACGTCTTGATCGCCGAGGGCGACGGCGTCGTGAAGGCAGTCTCGGGCGACCGCATCGTTGTCGAGTACGAGAAGGACGTTACCGACCGCTACGGCAAGGCCCTGGGCAAGAAGCAGTACAACTTGAACAAGTTCCGCCGTTCGAACCAGGACACCTCGATCAACCAGAAGCCCCTCGTGTTCGGTGGCGAGGTCGTGAAGGCCGGCGACCTCCTCGCTGACGGCACGAGCACGTCCAACGGCGAGCTCGCGCTCGGCAAGAACCTGCTCGTGGCGTACATGCCGTGGGAGGGCTACAACTACGAGGACGCCATCATCCTGAACGAGCGACTTGTTCGAGACGATGTGCTCACCTCGATCCACGTGAAGGAATACGAGATCGACGCCCGCGACACCAAGCTCGGCGCCGAGGAGATCACGCGTGACATCCCGAACCTGCCCGACGACATCCTCGCCGACCTCGACGACCGCGGCATTGTCCGCATCGGCGCCGAAGTCCAGCCCGGGGACATCCTCGTCGGCAAGGTCACGCCCAAGGGCGAGACCGAGCAGTCGCCCGAGGAGCGGCTGCTGCGTGCGATCTTCGGTGAGAAGGCGCGCGAAGTGCGCGACACCTCGCTGAAGGTGCCCCACGGCGAGTCCGGCAAGGTCATCGACGTCAAGGTCTACAGCCGCGACGAGGACCACGAAATGCAGCCCGGCGTCAACCAGCTCGTGAAGGTCTACGTAGCCCAGAAGCGGAAGATCTCCGAAGGCGACAAGCTCGCCGGACGCCACGGCAACAAGGGCGTCATCTCGAAGATCCTCCCTGAGGAAGACATGCCCTTCATGGCCGACGGTACGCCGGTCGACATCATCCTGAGCCCCCTCGGCGTGCCGAGCCGCATGAACGTCGGCCAGGTGCTCGAGAGCCACCTCGGCTACGCCGCGCGCTTCGGTTGGGAAGGCATCGAGGTCAACCCCGCGGTGGGCACCTCGGGCCACTCCGACCAGATGGACCCCGCGAAGCGTCCGTACCGCAAGACCCGACCACGTACCGAGCCCGCGGTCTACATCGCCACGCCATCGTTCGACGGCGCGCACTGGGACGAGACCGAGCGAGCGAAGGACAAGCCCACGATCCAGCACACGTTCGCCACGCTGAACGTCGACGGTGCCAACGGCAAGCGACTGCTCGCCGGTGACAACGACGGCAAGGTGACCCTGTTCAACGGTCGCACCGGCGAGGCCTACGACAACCCGATCTCGGTCGGCTACGCCTACATCTTGAAGCTCGCCCACATGGTCGACGACAAGATCCACGCGCGCTCGACCGGACCGTACTCGATGATCACCGCCCAGCCACTCGGTGGCAAGGCCCAGTTCGGTGGCCAGCGATTCGGTGAGATGGAAGTGTGGGCCCTCGAGGCCTACGGTGCCGCGTACGCCCTCCAGGAACTGTTGACGGTCAAGTCCGACGACATGAGGGGCCGCGAGCGCGCCTACGAGGCGATCGTGAAGGGTCAGAACCTGCCCGAGCCGGGGATCCCCGAGTCGTTCAAGGTTCTCATCAAGGAAATGCAGTCACTCTGTCTGAACGTTGAAGTGCGCGACAAGGTCGGTGCTCACGTGGACCTTGCTGACACCGAAGAGGACTTCTTCTCCGTCACGCGCGAGCTCGGAATCGACATCAGTCGGCCCGAGCGAGGCAGTGACGAAGAGGACGCCCGCCGTGCCGCCGAAAGGAAGTTGTCATGAGTCCGCTGGACGTCAACCAGTTCGATGAACTGAGCATTGGTCTCGCTACGGCGCAGAACATCCGTAGTTGGTCATCAGGTGAAGTGAAGAAGCCCGAGACCATCAACTACCGCACCCTGCGCCCCGAGAAGGATGGTCTTTTCTGTGAGAAGATCTTCGGACCCCAGAAGGCGTGGGAATGCGCCTGTGGCAAGTACAAGCGGGTGCGATTCAAGGGCATCGTCTGCGAGCGCTGCGGCGTCGAAGTCACCAGCGACAAGGTCCGCCGCGACCGCATGGGCCACATCGCCCTGTCGGCCCCGGTCGTGCACATCTGGTACCTGCGAGGCACCCGCTCTTGGCTCGCGTACCTGCTCATGGGCACCGCGCCGAAGGAGGAGCTGAAGGCCAAGCAGTTGGAGAAGGTCATCTACTTCGCCGCGCACATGGTCACGTTCATCGACGTCGAGCGCCGTCACGCCGACATCGCCGAGCTGCGCCAGGGGCTCGCTGAAGAGCTGCTCGAGATCAACGAGCGCGAAGTGAAGGCCCTCGACAACAAGCTGAAGGAGATCGAGGCCCGCGCCGCGAAGCTCGAAGCCGACGGCGCGAAGGAGTCAGAGCTCCGCGCTCTGCAGCGCGGCACCGAGAAGGAGCTCGACGGGGTGCGTTCACGCTTCTCCGAGGAGCGCGAACTTGCCCGCCAGGCGTTCGACACCTTCGAAGGCCTGCACTCCCGCCAGATCATCGAGGACGAGGTCCTCTACCGCGAGATGGACTTCCGCTACGGCGAGTACTTCGAAGGCGGCATGGGCGCCAACGCCATCCTGCAACTGATCGACCGCATGGACCTCGACGAGGAAGAGCGCGTCATGCGCGAGATGATCGACGCGAAGGACGGCCGCAAGCCGCTCTCCGCCCAGCGTCACGCCAAGTTCCTGAAGCGCCTCGCGATCGTCCAGTCGTTCAACCGCCGTGACGACCAGGGCCGACGTCTGAACGACCCGCGCGCCATGATCCTCGAGGCAGTGCCCGTGATCCCTCCGGACCTGCGTCCGATGGTCCAGCTCGACGGTGGCCGTTTCGCCACGAGCGACCTCAACGACCTCTACCGGCGCGTCATCAACCGCAACAACCGGTTGAAGCGACTGCTCGACCTCGGGGCTCCGGACATCATCGTCAACAACGAGAAGCGAATGCTGCAAGAGGCAGTCGACGCGTTGTTCGACAACGGTCGCCGTGGCCGTCCGGTCGCCGGTCAGAGTGGTCGCCCGCTCAAGAGCCTCTCGGACATGCTGAAGGGCAAGCAGGGCCGGTTCCGCCAGAACCTGCTCGGCAAGCGCGTCGACTACTCCGGACGTTCGGTCATCGTCGTCGGTCCCCAGCTGAAGCTGCACCAGTGCGGCCTGCCCAAGATGATGGCCCTTGAGCTCTTCAAGCCCTTCGTCATGAAGCGCCTGATCGAGACCCAGATGGCCCAGAACATCAAGAGCGCCAAGCGCATGGTCGAGCGCCGCAAGGCAGTCGTGTGGGACGTTCTCGAAGAGGTCATTCGCGAGCACCCCGTGCTGCTCAACCGCGCGCCGACGTTGCACCGTCTCGGTATCCAGGCCTTCGAGCCCGTACTGGTCGACGGCAAGGCCATCCAGATCCACCCGCTCGTCTGCAAGGCGTTCAACGCCGACTTCGACGGTGACCAGATGGCCGTGCACGTGCCGCTCTCCGCGGAGGCCCAGGCCGAGGCTCGCATCCTGATGCTCTCGACGAACAACATCTTCACTCCCGCCACCGGACGCCCCATCACCGAGCCCGCTCAGGACATGGTGTTCGGCGCGTACTACCTGACCTTGCCCGCCGACGAGGAGATCGAGAACCCTCGCGTCTTTCGTCACGTGTACGAGATCGAGAACGCGCTGGGCGACAAGACCGTTGGTCTTCGCACGCCGATCCAGATCCGTCCCCTCGAGGGATCGTCGCTCGACGCGCGCCTCGAGGCGTTGGGCATCGAAGTGGTCGGCGCGAGCCGTTCACTCGTGACGACGCCGGGCCGCGTGTTCTTCAACGAGGCGCTGCCCTTCGGGTTCCGCTACGTGAACGAGCTCATCGGCAAGAACGCGACGCCCATCGGCACCATCGTCGAGGAGATCTCGGGCGGCTTCGGTCGCCAAGAGGTCGCCGAGTCGCTCGACTCGATCAAGTCGCTGGGCTTCCGCTTCGCGACGCAGTCGGGTCTGACGATCTCCATCGACGACGTCGTCACGACCTCGGAGAAGGCCGCGATCCTCAACAAGTACGAGGAGCAGGCCGCCAAGGTCGAGACCAACTACCGCCGAGGCGTGATCGTCGACGACGAGCGCCGCCAGCAGGAGATCGAGATCTGGACCAACGCGAACAAGGAGGTCGGTGACGCCACCGACCGCGCCATGAACGCCCTCGCCGACAACCCGATCCGCATGATGGTGGACTCGGGAGCGCGTGGTAACAGCCAGCAGATCCGTCAGATCGCCGCGATGAAGGGCCTCGTGTCCAACCCGCGCGGTGAGATGATCCCTCGTCCGATCAAGTCGTCGTTCCGCGAGGGCCTGTCGGTCCTCGAGTACTTCATCTCGACCCACGGCACCCGCAAGGGCCTTGGTGACACCGCGCTTCGCACCGCTGACTCGGGCTACCTGACCCGTCGACTCGTCGACGTCGCCCAGGAGCTCATCGTCAAGGAGTTCGACTGCGGCACCGCGCGTGGCATGTGGATCGAGCACGTGGCGCCGGACACCCGCGCGCAGCGCGCTCACCTCGAGACCAAGCTCTGGGGCCGCGTGACCGCTGAAGACGTGACGCTGTCGGACGGCTCGACGATTCCCGCCGGCACGATGCTGATGGTCGACGACGTCGAGCGCCTGCGCGACGACGAGGCCGTGACGCGCGTGCGCGTGCGCACCACCCTGACCTGCGACGCAGTCCAGGGCGTGTGTGCCGCCTGCTACGGCCTCTCACTCGCCACCCACCAGCTCGTCGAGCTCGGTGAGGCGGTCGGTGTCATCGCCGCGCAGTCGATCGGCGAGCCCGGAACCCAGCTCACCATGCGCACCTTCCACTCCGGTGGTGTGACCGAGAGCGACATCACGCACGGACTCCCGCGCGTCGTGGAGCTCTTCGAGGCCCGTACCCCGAAGGGAGCCGCGAAGGTCGCGGAGTTCTCGGGTTCGGTGCGCGTCGAGCTGATCGGTCGTGAGCGCAAGGTCACGGTCATCGGCAACGATGGGGAAGTCCAGGAGGAGTCGATCTCGATCGCGCGCCACCTGCACGTCGAGGACGGCCAAGAGGTCGAAGTCGGCACCCCGCTGCACGATGGTCCGCTCGACCCCAAGCTGATGATGAAGTTCCGAGGCACCCGTGAGACCCAGCAGTACCTGGTCGAAGAGGTCCAGAACGTCTACCGCGACCAGGGTGTGTCGATCCACGACAAGCACATCGAGCTGATCGTGCGCCAGATGACGCGCCGCGTCCAGATCGTCGACGCCGGAGAGTCCCCGTGGCTACCCGGTGCGATGGTCGACGTCAAGCTGTTCAACGACACCAACGACGACATCGAGGCGAACGGCAAGGAAGCCGCCGACGGTCGTGCCCAGCTGATGGGCATCACCAAGGCGTCGCTCGCCACCGACTCGTGGCTCTCGGCTGCTTCGTTCCAGGAGACCACCCGTGTCCTGACCGAGGCCGCCATCGAGGGCAAGCGCGACCACCTCGTGGGCCTGAAGGAGAACATCATCATCGGTAAGTTGATCCCGGCCGGCTCGGGCCTCGAGTACTACAACAAGCGTGAGCTTCGTCTCGACATGCCCGACGCCGAACTGCTGCCCGCATGGGCCCAGGTGTCGGACGATGACCTCGATTTGGCCAGTTTGCTTGGCGAAATCGGCGGCGAAGACACTTTCAGCGCCGACCTGTCGGCCTTCCAGAACATCGGAACGGCCACCTATGACGAGTCGGCACTGCCCGAAGACGATGACGTCAGGCCCGAAAACGAGCTTGGCGGTCAAGCCATCTAACGAAGAGCAGCCGTCGCCGGCCCCCGGGCCAGCGACGGGCTTGCCGTTGGAAGGTGATTTGTCGTAGGATAGAAAGTCCGCGTGCAGGCATCATCTGCACGGTCCATGAACGAAGTACAACTAGAAGAGGTTCCGCGTGCCCACAATTGCACAGTTGGTCCGAAAAGGCCGGCAGGACAAAGTATCCAAGACCAAGACGCCGGCCCTGAAGGGGGCCCCGCAGCGTCGAGGCGTCTGCACCCGTGTTCACACGGTCACGCCCAAGAAGCCGAACTCGGCCCTTCGAAAGGTCGCCCGTGTGCGTCTCACGTCGGGCGTCGAGGTCACGGCCTACATCCCCGGGGTCGGACACAACCTGCAGGAGCACTCGATCGTTCTGGTGCGTGGCGGACGTGTGAAGGACCTCCCGGGTGTCCGCTACAAGATCATCCGCGGCGCGCTCGACACCTCGGGTGTGCGCGACCGCAAGCAGGCCCGTAGCCGCTACGGCGCAAAGAAGGAGAGCTAATGCCTCGCAAAGGCCCAGCCGTCCGTCGTGAAGTTCCCGCCGACCCGATCTACAAGTCGGTCCTGGTCACCCAGGTGACCAACAAGATCCTGGAGCGCGGCAAGCGCACCATCGCCGAGCGCATCGTCTACACCGCCCTCGAGCTGGTCGAGCAGAAGACCGGCACGGACCCCGTCGCCACGCTGAAGCGCGCCCTCGAGAACGTCCGCCCCGAGCTCGAAGTCAAGAGCCGTCGCGTTGGAGGAACCACCTACCAGGTTCCGATGGAAGTACGTCCCCGTCGTTCGACGACCCTCGCCATACGCTGGCTCACCGACTTCGCGAAGAAGCGCCGTGAGAAGACCATGGCCGAGCGGCTCGCCAACGAGATCATCGACGCCAGCAACGGCGTCGGCGCCGCCGTGAAACGCCGGGAGGACATGGCCAAGATGGCCGAGTCCAACAAGGCGTTCGCGCACTACCGCTGGTAATCAAAGAGAGTTATAGAAATGACCGCACGCGAATTCCCCCTCGAAAAGGTTCGCAACATTGGCATCATGGCGCACATCGACGCGGGTAAGACCACGACGACCGAGCGCATCTTGTTCTACACGGGCAAGAACTACAAGATCGGCGAGGTGCACGAAGGCGCCGCCACCATGGACTGGATGGTCCAGGAGCAAGAGCGTGGCATCACCATCACCTCGGCTGCCACCACCTGCCACTGGAACGGCCACCGGATCAACATCATCGACACCCCGGGTCACGTCGACTTCACCGTCGAGGTGGAGCGCTCCCTGCGCGTGCTCGACGGCGCCGTCGCCGTCTTTGACGCCGTCGCCGGCGTCGAGCCCCAGACCGAGACCGTCTGGCGCCAGGCCAACAAGTACAACGTGCCGCGCATCTGCTTCGTCAACAAGATGGACCGCGTCGGCGCGGACTTCTTCCGCTGCGTGGAGATGATCGAGGACCGCCTCGACTGCGTGCCCGCCGTCATCCAGCTGCCCATAGGCGCTGAAGGCAACTACAAGGGCATCATCGACATCTGCTCGATGACCGCGACGATCTACCACGACGACAAGGGCGAAGAGCTCGAGGTCATCGAGATCCCCGAGGAGTACAAGGCCCAGGCCGAGGAGTACCACACCAAGCTGATCGACGTGCTCACCACCTTCGACGACACCTTGATGGAGAAGGTCCTCAGCGACGAGACGATCACCACCCAGGACATCCGCAGCGCTCTGCGCCGCGGCACCCTGGAGAACCTCTGCGTGCCGATCCTGAACGGCACCGCGTTCAAGAACAAGGGCGTCCAGCCCATGCTCGACGCGGTCGTCGACTTCCTGCCGTCGCCCGTCGACCTTCCCCCGACCCCCGGCACCAAGCCCGGCAAGGAGGAAGTCCTCGAGCGCAAGCCCTCCGACGACGAGCCCTTCTCGGCGCTTGCCTTCAAGATCATGACCGACCCCTACGTCGGCAAGCTCACGTACCTGCGCGTCTACTCCGGCACCCTGGAAAAGGGCGACACCGTCGTCAACACCACCAAGGGCATGAAGAAGGAGCGCCTCGGACGTCTCCTGCTGATGCACGCGAACAACCGCGAGGACCTCGACACCATCCGCACCGGTGACATTGTCGCCGCGGTCGGCCTGAAGCAGGTCACCACCGGTGACACGCTCAGCTCGATCGACCAGCCCATCCAGCTCGAGACCCTGACGTTCCCCGAGCCCGTCATCCACGTCGCTGTCGAGCCCAAGACCAAGGCCGACCAGGAGAAGCTCTCGAAGGCGCTCTACGCGCTCTCCGAAGAGGACCCCACGTTCCGCGTGCGCACCGACGAGGAGACCGGCCAGACCGTCATCTCGGGAATGGGCGAGCTGCACCTCGAAGTGCTGGTCGACCGGATGCTGCGCGAGTTCGCGGTCGACGCCAACGTCGGCAAGCCCCAGGTGGCCTACCGCGAGACCGTGCGCAAGAAGGTGGAGAAGGTCGAAGAGAAGTACGTGCGCCAGACCGGTGGTAAGGGTCAGTACGGCCACGTCGTGATCACCCTCGAGCCCACGGGCCCCGGGGGCGGCTACGAGTTCCTCGACGAGATCTCCGGCGGCGTCATTCCCAAGGAGTTCATCGGGCCGGTCAACCAGGGCATCACCGAGGCGCTCACCTCGGGAGTCCTCGCCGGCTACCCGGTCGTGGACGTTCGCGTTCGCCTCACCTTCGGCAGCTACCACGACGTCGACTCCTCGGAGATGGCGTTCAAGATCGCGGGATCCATCGCGGTCAAGAAGGCGGCCCGTCTGGCCAGCCCGGTGCTCCTGGAGCCCGTGATGGCCGTCGAAGTGGTCACCCCCGAGGACTACATGGGCGACGTCATCGGCGACCTGTCATCGCGTCGAGGCCGTGTCGAGGGCATGGAGCAGAAGGGCAATAGCCAAGCAATTAGGGCACTTGTGCCACTAGCCGACATGTTCGGCTACGCTACTGACCTGCGTTCTCGCACCCAAGGGCGCGCGACGTACACCATGCAGTTCCATTCGTACGCAGAAGTACCTGACTCGATCTCGAAGGAGATCGTAGCCAAGGCCACTGGCGCGTAAGAGGCTGGGAAACCAGTAAAACCAAGGTCCAAACCGTCGTCGGGGAGGGCCGAAACAAACAAGACGGGTCCGAGCGGACCAGTCACTAGAGAGAAAGTTAGTCCCCGACAATGGCAAAGCAGAAGTTCGAGCGCACTAAGCCGCACGTAAACATCGGAACCATGGGCCACATCGACCACGGCAAGACCACTCTTACCGCGGCGATCACCAAGGTTCTGTCCACCCGCATCCCAGGCAGTGCCTTCACGCCTTTCGACCAGATCGACAAGGCCCCCGAAGAGCGCCAGCGCGGTATCACCATTTCGATCGCCCACGTTGAGTACGAGACGGCAAAGCGCCACTACGCCCACGTCGACATGCCCGGCCACGCCGACTACGTCAAGAACATGATCACCGGCGCCGCCCAGGTTGACGGCGCCATCCTCGTGGTCTCGGCGACCGACGGTCCCATGCCCCAGACCCGCGAGCACGTGCTGCTCGCGCGCCAGGTCGGCGTCCCCTACATCGTGGTGGCCCTCAACAAGGCCGACATGGTCGAGGACGAGGAGCTCCTCGAGCTCGTCGAGATGGAGATCCGTGAACTGCTCGACAGCTACGGCTTCCCCGGCGACGACACCCCGATCGTGCGCGTTTCGGCGCTTAAGGCCCTCGAGGGTGACGAGGCCTGGGGCGACAAGATCATGGAGCTCATGGACGCGGTCGACACCTTCATCCCCGAGCCCGTACGCGCGACGGAGAAGCCCTTCCTCATGTCGATCGAGGACGTCATGTCCATCACCGGCCGTGGCACTGTGGTGACCGGCAAGGTCGAGCAGGGTGTCGTGAAGGTCGGCGATGAAGTCGAGATCGTGGGTCTTCGTCCCACGACCAAGACGACCGTCACCGGCATCGAGATGTTCCGCAAGCTCCTGGACCAGGGCCAGGCTGGCGACAACCTGGGTGCCCTGCTTCGTGGCACGAAGAAGGAAGAAGTCGAGCGTGGTCAGGTCCTGTGCAAGCCGGGCACCATCACGCCCCACACCGTCTTCGAGGCTTCGGTCTACGTGCTGACCAAGGAGGAGGGCGGCCGTCACAAGCCGTTCTTCGCGAACTACCGTCCGCAGTTCTACTTCCGCACCACCGACGTCACTGGCACCATCGAGCTGCCAGCCGGCACGGAGATGGTCATGCCCGGTGACAACACCGAGATGACCGTCACCCTCGGCAAGCCAATCGCCATGGAAGAGGGTCTTACCTTCTCCATCCGCGAGGGCGGCCGCACCGTGGGCTCCGGCCGCGTCGTAAAGATCCTGAAGTAGTACGGTCATGGCCGACAACCGTCAAATGATCCGTATCCGGCTGAAGGCCTTCGACCACGGCGTCTTGGACCAGTCCTGCGCGAAGATCGTGCAAACGGTCGAGCGCACGAACGCTCGTGTGCAGGGCCCCGTGCCGCTGCCCACCGAGAAGCACCGCTACACGGTGGTTCGTGGACCCCACAAGCACAAGGACAGCCGCGAGCACTTCGAAATGCGCGTGCACAAGCGCCTCTTGGACATCGTGGACCACACCGCGAAGACCGTCGACTCGCTCCAGCGACTCGACCTTCCGGCCGGCGTGGACATCGAAATCAAGATTCGCCAGGCTTAGTCGTAGCGCCGCAGGCCCCGTCAGCGACTTTGCGCTGGCGGGGTCTGATGGTGTACGGTTATAACCCCTGTCAGTACTGGTGGGGAAACAAGCAGATGTGTTCAGTTGCCTCAAAAGGGAACGCTGAACCGAAACAGTCGAGCGCTCCGTTCGGGTTATTTTGCCCGGCGGAGCGTCTGTGTGTCGGACGAACCGATGCACGGATATCAGTAGAGAGAGGGAAACGTGGCGACCAAAGCGATCGTCGGCGAGAAGGTGGGCATGACCCAAGTCTGGGATGACCAGAACCGGGCTATTCCGGTGACAGTTGTCCGTGTCAGTCCAGCTCGCGTCGTCCAGGTAAAGACTCCCGAAAAGGAGGGCTACAGCGCTCTTCAGGTCACGTGGGGCACCCGCCGCACGTCGACCTTGACCAAGCCTGAGCTCGGACACTTCGACAAGGCCGGCGTCACCCCGGGAAAGAAGCTCGTCGAGCTTCGCCTCGATGACGTCTCGGGCTACACGGTTGGCCAGGAGATCCTCGTCGACGTGCTCGAAAAGGGCGAAATGATCGACGCGACCGCCGTGAGCAAGGGCAAGGGCTTCGCCGGTGGCATGAAGCGCCACAACTTCTCCGGTCAGGGCGCCGCGCACGGTAACCACAAGCACCACCGTGCTCCCGGCTCCATTGGCGCCTGCGCCACGCCGGGCCGCGTCTTCAAGGGCACGAAGATGGCCGGTCGCTACGGCGGCGGTCAGGTCACCACCACCAACCTCGAAGTGATCGGCGTCGACGTCGAGCGCAGCCTCGTACTCGTCAAGGGCGCCGTTCCGGGCCCGCGCGGCGGCGTCGTGGTGCTTCGCACGTCGGTGAAGAACCCAATGAAGGCCGGAGGCAAGCGATGAGCGACGTCTTTACCCTGCGCGGACCCATCCAGAAGGACCGTCCCGCGCCCCAGAACCGATCCGTGACCCGCAAGAGCCTCGCCGGCGCCGACCTCGGCACTGTGGCGCTCGAACCCACGATCTTCGGCATCGAGCCCCACATGGCCGTCATGCACCAGGTTGTCAAGGCCCAGCTCGCCGCCAAGCGTTCCGGCACCCAGTCCACCAAGACCCGCAAGGAAGTGCGCGGTGGTGGAAGGAAGCCGTTCAACCAGAAGGGGACCGGTGGCGCCCGTCAGGGAACCATCCGTGCGCCGCACTACCCGGGCGGTGGCATCGCGCTCGGGCCCAAGCCCCGCAAGTACGACCAGAAGACCCCGAAGAAGATGATCCGTCTGGCTCTCTGCTCAGCGTTGTCCGACCGCGCCGCTCTCGAGCGCGTGGCCCTGGTCGACAGCTTCGAAGGCTGGGCCCAGCCCAAGACCAAGGACGCGGTCACCGCGCTCACCGCGCTAGGCCTCGAGGGCAAGATCCTCGTCGTGCTGAGCCGTGAGGACTCGGTCGCGATCAGCTCGTTTCGCAACCTCAACAATGTGAAGACCATCGACGCGGGTGAGGTCAACGCCTACGACGTGCTGGACTCGGACTGGGTCCTCTTCACCGACGCCACGCTGCCCGTGGTCAAGGAGATCAACTGATGCGCGATGCAATGAGCGTTCTCATCCGTCCCGTGGTGTCCGAGAAGACCTACGGGCTCATGGACAACCACACGTACGTGTTCATCGTTGACCCCAGGGCCACCAAGGTCGACGTGCGCAACGCCGTCGAGCAGGCCTTCAACGTCAAGGTCACCAACGTCAACACCCTCAACCGCAAGGGTAAGACGACGCGCAACCGTCGCACCGGTGTCGTGGGCTCGCGCCCCAGCACGAAGCGGGCCATCGTCACCTTGAAGCAGGGTGACTCAATCAACCTCTTCGAGAGTTAAGGACTGCCATGGCACTGCGTCACCGCAAACCAACCAGCCCCGGTCGCCGTTTCCAGACGGTCTCGGACTTTGCCGAGATCACGAAGTCGACGCCGGAGAAGTCACTGCTCGCGCCCAAGCCCCGCACGGGCGGGCGCAACAGCTACGGCCGCAAGACCTCGCGCCACCGCGGCGGTGGCCACAAGCAGCAATACCGCATCATCGACTTCAAGCGCAACAAGGACGCCGTTCCCGCGAAGGTCGCCGCCATTGAGTACGACCCGAACCGCACGTGCCGCATCGCCTTGCTGCACTACGCCGACGGCGAGAAGCGCTACATCCTCGCACCGAACGGCCTGAAGGTCGGCGACGTCGTCGAGTCCGGCCCCAAGGCCGACATCCGCACCGGCAACTCGCTGCCCATGCGCTTCATCCCGACCGGTGCCACCGTGCACAATGTCGAGCTTCGCCCCGGCGGCGGCGGCAAGATGGCGCGCAGCGCCGGCATGAGCGTCCAGCTCGTGGCGAAGGACGGCGGCTACGCCACCCTTCGCCTGCCCTCGACCGAGATGCGCCGCGTGCCG
>Ga0224558_1002810_pt1 | contig 15443 bp, 13 predicted proteins | sample 714S32024metaG_FD_180682 | JGI IMG/M metagenome (GOLD analysis project Ga0224558, IMG submission 180682) | Peat soil microbial communities from Stordalen Mire, Sweden - 717 S3 20-24 | ecosystem: Environmental > Terrestrial > Soil > Wetlands > Peat | place: Sweden: Norrbotten County, Stordalen... | reverse complement strand
TGATTCCAGTGCGGGGTGGAGCAGTCTGGTAGCTCGTTTGGCTCATAACCCAAAGGTCGGTGGTTCAAATCCACCCCCCGCAACCAACCTTAAACTCCACAAGAACAGTCGCTTGGATATGATTGCACGTGTCCTGAACGTGCCTAGCTCCCATTTGCGGAAGGCTGCTCCGTAGAGACATTTTCATTGAACAAAATTCCTACCACAATCGTGTTGGCAGCGCGCTTCTGCTCGGAAATTGCTTGCGTGTAAGTATTCAGGGTGCTCCGAATAGTCGAGTGCCGCAGCAATTCTTGCTGCACCTTGATGTCAGCGCCCGCTCCTCGCAACATCGTCGAGTACGAGTGTCGAAACGTATGCCAACCAATCGTTCCAATCCCAGCCCTTAATGCGGCTGGCCTCAGATGGCGGTGCAGGATGTTCTGTTGTCCTCGGGGTCGGCCATCATTTGGCAAAGCGGCATTCTCGGAGAACTGTACCGAATCTATGGCCTGATTCTGCAGTGGTTCCGAAAGGGATCTTTGGGAGTGGCGCACAATTTGCTTGCGATATATTAAGGATAGAAAGAGCGGTCGAGCTCGACTCGCGTGAGGATCCGCATCTCGATCATGGCTAGGCCATGACCAGCCACTCCAGCCAGGGACAGACCGCCGAACGTGTTCTGATTCACGTGGACGCCGAATTGAGTGTAAGGATCTTGCTCAACAGTCGCAACGCCTATGTTTCTGTGGTGCAAGCTACGACGCGCCGCTCTTCGCCAGCGATCGCGAAACGCTCAATACATCATCGGAAACAACGTTCCCACATGTTTGCTCGCGGTTCTTTCGAAGAACAAGTAATTTGCAGAGGTTTCTTTTTTGCCATCGTTACGGGCCGACAATACTTTGCCAGCGATAAGGCCGAACTCTTTGTCGCATCGATTGCTGGCGGTTACAGGTAAACCGAAAGTTGTCCCCGGACACACTTTCAACGACGCTAGCCAGAAGTCTTCTTCTGGGAGATCACGATTGATGCCCCCCAAGCCCGTTTGTCGATACCGATCCGCTCTACTTGCAGTCAACCTTGTACTTACCTGGGATTCAAGGTAATCCCGAGAAGGGTACGTTGCGAAGGGCGGATGAAACTTTTGATCTGAGAACTCTCTCGCTGCTTCTCTTTGAATCGCTGTCAGGCGATAAGACGATTTCGTCTGGGCATACAGAATAAGAAACCAAGAGCTAGTGCATGTCGAAAGCCAGATATCCAAGCATCCGCAGCAATACGAGCCCTGCCAGAAAAATGCCGGTTGCCAACAGAATCCCGAGTCCCTGCCGCGTCGTGAATTTCTCTCCTGCCTTTAAAGGACTGTTTGGCCATAAATCCTCGGTCCTTCAAGAATAGGCTTGCGAAGGCAAGCAGCGCTTCGCGCGTTTGATGTGCTGCTCCAAGCCGTCGATTTGGATATCATTAGCGCCTGGGATTGTCAGTACCTGGCACGATCCATGCGATAAATGTACTGTCCTTACACCGGCATTCGTCTAGACTTGCAGCACATCGCCCTCGCGGGCAACCATCTCGTACAGGACAGGATTGACGAAGAATCCGATGAAGAGGCGGGAGATGAGGCCGGCCACGATGACAATCGCGAACGGTCTTTGAGTATCGGATCCAATGCCGGTGGAAAGAGCGGCTGGTAGCAATCCAAGGCAGGCGACGAGGGCCGTCATCATGATCGGACGGAGTCGCAAGAGCGAAGCCTCGCGTGTAGCCGTGTGGATATCCATTCCCTCGATCCGCAACTTGTTGATGTAGGAAACGAGAATGACGGCTGTCTCCACTGAAACACCGAGCAACGCCAGAAGACCCAAGACCGAGGAAACGCTGAAGGGGGTGTGCGTGAGTTTCAAAGCAACCAGCGCGCCCACGGGTTCGGTCATGATTACACCCAGAGCGATGGTGACGGGGAATTTGAAATTTCCGTAGAGCGCAAACAAGATCATGAAAATCAGCACAATGGCAAGCGGGCCAATGAAGTACATCTGCGATTTGGCTTCGAGAAACTGGCTGTATTCTCCGCCCCATTCCATGCGGTAGCCTTGCGGCAGTGTGACGGCCTTCTTGACGGCAGCCTGGGCGTCTCGCACGGCGCGTTCCAGGTCACGTCCCTCGATGCTGTACTGAACGCCAATGTAGCGAGAGTTGTTTTCGCGATAAATAAAAGACGCGCCATTTCCCTGGGTGATATTGGCAAGCTGGCTGAGAGGGATCTGCTGCCCATCTGGCGTTCCCACCAATAAGTTTCCAATCTCATGCTGGCTGCTACGGAATTGGGGCTGCATGCGGACAACCAGATCGAACAGCTTTTCCCCTTGAATGACTTGAGTGACTGCCTGCCCGCCCACTGCTGCCGAAATCACAGCTTCAACATCGGCAACATTGATCCCGTAGCGCGCAATTTTGTCGCGATCGACGTCGACCAGCAGGCTGGGCTGGCCAAGTTCGCGGACAACTGTGAGGTCGGTGAAGCCGGGCACACCGGCGAGTGTGTTCTTGATCTGTATCGCTTTGTCTTGCAGCACATTCAGATCTTCACCGTATATTTTGACCGCCAGGGAACTCTTGAGGCCGGTGAGTGCCTCGTCCACGGCATCTTCCGCGGGCTGGGTATAGTTGAAGATAATCCCGGGAAACGCAGTGAGTTTCTTGTTGATCGATTCGATCAGCTGCTTTTTCTCGCTAATCTCACCTTTCCAAGCTTTGTCCTTGTATGGTTTCAGGCCGACGTAGAACTCGCAGTTGAAAAAACCGGTAGGATCGGTGCCATCGTCGGGCCGGCCTAATTCTGAGCCCACCACAGTGACCTGCGGATAAGACATCAGAATGTCCCGTATCTGAGGAGCGATGCTACTGGCCTCCTCAAAAGAGATGGTATAGGGCATAGTGGCCCGCACCCAGAGCGCGCCTTCGTCGAGGTGGGGCATGAACTCGCCTCCGATAAAGGGCACCAGGAGCAGGGTTGACACGAAGATCAAGGTCGCTATCGCGATGGTAGTCTTGGGGCGGTCGAGCGCCCAATCGAGCTGAACTGCGTATTTGCGCTTCATCCATTCGAAGGGGCGATTCGGCTTTTCGCGCACGCCCTTCTTAAACCAGTAGGAGGCGAGCACCGGGATCAGAGTGAGTGTCAGGATGAGGGCGCCTACCAAAGCAAATGACATGGTCTCAGCCATGGGGTGAAACAGTTTCCCGGAGGGTCCGCTCAAGGCGTAAATCGGCAGATAGCCGGCGAGGATGACAGCCACGGAATAGAAGATCGGCCGATCCACGTCTCTTGCTGCGGCAAGAATGACTTCGTTCAGGTTGTACTTCTGCCCTTCCCGCAGTGCTAGCTCGCGGTAAATGTTTTCGATCATCACCACGGTGCCATCGATGACGATTCCGAAATCGATTGCGCCGATGGAAAGCAAATTCGCGGCTACATCGTGGGCGTGGAGAACGATGAAGGCAAACAAAAGCGAGAGGGGAATGGTCAGGGCAACGATGACGGCGGCGCGAAAGCTGACCAAAAAGAAAATCAGCACGACCAAAACCAGCACCATGCCTCGAAGCAAGTTTGCTTCCACCGTGTCTGTGGTCAGGTCAACCAGTTCGCTGCGATCGTAATAAGGATGGATCTTGACGTCGGGCGGCAAAACCTGGCGGTTGAGTTCTTCGGTTTTTGCTTCAACTCCCTTGAGGACGTTCTGCGTCTGCTCCCCACGCAGCATCAGAATGACGCCCTCAACCACATCGTCATTCTTCTGGAAGCCGAATTGGCCGAGGCGCGGCGCATGTCCGATGGCTACATCTCCTACGTCACGCACTCGGATAGGCACGCCTTTGTTGGCGCCGACCACGATGTTTCCAATGTCCTCTGTGTTCTTTACCAGCCCGATCCCGCGAACGTAGTAGAACTGTCCGCCTTGTGAATAAAAGCCGCCGCCCGCATTCGAATTGTTGGCTGCCAGGGCAGCCGTGACCTGCGGAATGGTCAGGTGATACCCGTAGATGCGCGCCGGGTCGAGCAGCACCTGGTATTGCATCACCGTCCCCCCAAAGCCTGAGTCGTCAGCTACGCCGTGAACGGAACGATAGGCGCGCTCCACCACCCAGTCCTCGATGGTCTTTAGCTCCTGAGGTGAGCGGTCGGGACTTTCGAGCACATAGCGATAAACGAGGCCGCTGGGGCTAAACAGGGGAGACAGGGACGGAGTCACGCCGGTCGGCAGAGTGGCTTGGGCAAGCCGCTCGAAAACAATCTCGCGCGCGAAATAGTCGTCGGTGTTTTCTTCGAAGGTCAGGATGACGTCGGACAACCCATAGAGCGAAATGGAGCGCATCACCACCATATGGGGAACGCCGTTCATCTCGAGTTCAAGCGGAAGGGTGACCAAGCGTTCGACTTCTTCGGCGGCATGGTCCGGCCATTGGGTGATGATTTCGACCTGCGGAGGCGAGAGGTCGGGATAGGCATCCACCGGCATCCGCTGAAACGACAGGATCCCCCCGACCGTGATGAATGCGGTCAGCATCAGGACCAAGAACCTCTGCCGCAGCGCCGCTTGGACTATTCGGTGGATCATTCAGAGGTGGAGACTATCCTCGCTAAAGTTTAGGAGTACCTTTCACAAATGCAATGCGGCTAGCGCTGCAACGAATTCGCAAACTGCAAGAACAAGCTGCCATTTCCGATGACTTGGTCGCCAGCGTGCAGCCCGCTGGTTATCTCGGTCGTTCCGTTCAGGCTTTCTCCAAGGGTCACGGAGCGTCTGCCAAACTGGTTCGAGGTTGCCTGCGCATAGACGAAAGGCTGATTCTCAGTGTCGCGCAGGACGGCAGCATCCGGGAGCGCAATGGCATTTGGGATCGTGCCCGCATTTACAGTTGCCACCACGTACATATCCTTCTTCAGTTTTGCGCCAGGATTGTTCGTCTCGATGCGGGCCTGCAGCGTGCGCGTGCTCGGATCGAGGGATGCTGCGACGTACGCAATGCGCCCATGGAACACTTCAGGATAAGTATCGGTCTGAATTGCGACCTGATCCCCTACGCGCACGTAGGGCAAATCCTTTTGATAGACATTGACCAGCACCCAGACGGTGCTGATGTCGGAAATCATGAAACATTGGGTCGTACCCGGCTGAATAAGTTGTCCCGCGGAGACATCTTGCTCAACGACCAAGCCTCCAATCGGCGCCTTTACCGGCACCTCAAAAGAGGGGGGGGCCTGCACGAGTGCGTCAGGGTCGGTGACTCCCATGACTTTCAATGCAGATTGTGCCGCGACCAGGTCGCCGCCGGCCTGGACCTCGGCCGACTGCGCCTGCTCGACATTCTGTTCCGCAATGGCGTGATGCTGGTACAAGTCCTGGGCCCGGGCGTTGGCCTTTTGTGCCAATGCATACGCATCCTTAGCCTTTAAATAGTTGGTGCGGAGCTGTGAGTAATCCGGACTCGCGACGTACAACATGGGCTCGCCCTGATTCACTTTCTGCCCTGGTACGACCACTACCCTGCTGACCGGTCCACTCACCTGGGAGATGACCGGTGTCGTCCGAAAACTGTTGTAAGCCACCGCGCCTGTCAGTCTGAGCGACCGAGTCAAGGTTGTCGGCTGAACGGTCAGTACCTGGACATGCGACATCTGGTCCGGTGGAACGGTAAACAGTTCGGGATCATTTGAGTTTTTAGCGCTGCCGGAGTTAGCAGCGACCCGCGATCGACCGCCCTGGCAAGCGATCAGCGTCAACATAATCGTCGACACGGCCACGCATACGGCCACCCTTTGCCAAATATGGCTACGCACGTTCATGGCAGGTTCCTCGTCCCTACCGCTTCCTTCAACTGCTCCAGCGCGGCCATATAGGAGGCAAGCGCCTGGCGGTAGGCCAACTGTACGGACCGGTAGCTGCGCTCGGCATCGAGAAAATCCAACAGGCTGGCAGCGCCGCGTTTATACGCATACTCGCTGATATCGCGCGAATCCTGAGCCTGCTTGAGGTAACCGGAAGTATAGAGTTGCACCACTTCGTCGTTGCTCCTGACCGCCGCATAAGCATTAGCAACATCGGAGAGAACCGTATCGCTGGCCGCTTGCTGCTGCTCCTGTGCCTGCGTGAGTGCGTAACCGGTACGTGCGATCTCTCCTTGATTGCGGTTGAAGATCGGCAACTCAAAATTCGCAAAAATCGAAGCTGTGTTCTCACCGGAGACATGCGTAAAGTCATATGTGCCAGTGACGTCCACCTTGGCGTTCGCTTTGGCCAAGAGGATCTGGCTCTGTGCGGCCGTTATTCCCAATTCCGCAGCCCGATAGTCAGGCCGCTCGCGCATCGCCTTCATCTGCAGGTCTTCCAGATTCCCCTTGAGCGGTTCGTATGCAAGATCGCCAATCACGTCAAAATCGGCGGGTACCGCGTTGTAGCCCAAGAACTCACGCAGGCCGACAAGCGCCTGCGCCTTGGCTAGGCGGGCCGACGACACGTCGGTTTGAAACTGCAGAAGCTGCAGCTTGATCTTAAGGTAATCGCCTTCACCGATGTAGCCGGCTTTGAGTTGGGTCGCGCTGATGTCGACCGTCTGCTGGAAGCCCTGAAGGTCTTGCAGCGCAAACTGAAGAGTGGATTCCGCCAGTAGAACGCTGACGAATTGCTGGCCCACGTTGAAAGCCAGGGTTCGTTCTGCGTCGGTAACCTGGGCACGTGTGACCGCTGTTTGATCGCGAGCGGCTTGCAAGCGCCGCTGCCGCTTGTGACCACGTTCGAACAGGTATCCAATCCCGACGTCGAACTGCTGTGTCTCGTTCAGATTTGTCCCAGAGAAATCTTGCGGACTAAAAAATGGGACAAACTGGCTGTCCGCCCCAAGAGTTGGATTGGGGCGCAGGTTCGCGGTGATTTCCTGAGCCTGATTCTGAAGAATCAGGGTTCGCGTGGCCTTTATGGAATGGTTGTGCGCCAGCGCCAGATCAATGGCCTGGTCAAGACTGATCAGCGTCGTATTTTGCCCACTGCCTGCCCCCACTAGCAGCAGGAAAAACATTGCGGCCGGGGCGAATATCCGAAAGTACCTGGAGCGCATAAGGGTTAAGATCAAAGCGCACCGACTGTGGCGCCAACAGATCACGAACGGAGGATTGACCTAGCGAGCCCTTCGCCAAGCTCCGTCGTCCGTATCATCCTCCTAGGTTAAGACGGCGATTCAAGCTCAATGGGATGTATTGTAATTCACCGCATTCACGATTCTGACCACGGCGACAGTGGCAGTCAGGTCATCGCGGCGATACCGTTCGGCGTATTCATCTCGACCCGGTCACTATTCTCGGCGATCGCATGGCCGGCGATCCGGAAGTAATCCAGTTGGGCATCGAGCGGATCAGTACCGAGAAATCCTCTTCGGGGCCATCACCGCCCCATCAGGTGTCTTCCAGCCCGAGTTTGTCGTTCACTGCTTGGCTGAGTCTTTGCTTGCAGCCGAGATAACGTTCGGTGGTCTGAACCGACGCGTGTCCAAGCAAGAACTGAATCTGCTCAAGTTCTCCGCCCACTAGATGGCATAACCGAGCGCAGGTGCGACGCAAGTCGTGGGGAGCTTGCATCTTGGTCCGAACCCGCACTCATTTGGGACCAGAACACTCTGTCCTTGCGCGATGATGCCCCTCACGACAGGCTTGCACCCACCGCATCAGAAACTCCCGTAAACCTTCTGGGGGCCTGATCCACAGGGCAGCCGCTGTTTCGCGCCATTCGGGGCGAACCAGAACGCTTAGGCCCAGGGTACCAAGAGCGAGGAAAGCCCGCTCGTCGGTCAAGTCATCCCCCAGGTAGGCGACGGGAACCTTCGGGCCGATTTCATCCAGGATGGTGCGGATTGCATCCCCTTTATCCCTACCTGGCATGCGCATTTCAATACCGCCATCGAACTCCAGCAGTTCCATGGGCGTCCTTTGAGCAATGGGGAACCAGCCCAGCAAGACTTGGCTGCGGATTTCCGCCGCTGTCGCTTCATCCAGCCCGCGCCAATGGATGGCGACGGCGCCGGTCTTGAACTCAGCCCGGTTGTGTAGCCCCTGATACCTTAACCAACGATCTGCGTCAGCCAGTGCGTGCATCACACGCTCTTCCACGCGGGGTGTCTCGCGGGTTCCATCCGGTCTCAACCGCTCCAACCCATGGCATCCCCAGATCTCGAGACTGGGGCGAATCGCAAGCAACGGGATCACTTCGTGGGCGTTTCGACCTGTAACGATGACCACACGGGTGCGGCCATTTACGATGATCTCCTGCAGGAGTTCGGTCATCCCCGGATAGGGGAGAGCATGCTGGCGATTGAGGCAGAAGGGTGCAAGAGTACCGTCATAGTCGAGCAGAAGCGCTGAGACCGGCGACTGTGCCACTGCGTTCATGAACTGCTCGACTACGATTGCATTGACCGTGCGGACAACCACATGCTCCTCATTCCCAAGCAGCAGAACTCGCCCGGAGTTTCTCCTTGCCTTCGTCCGATGCGTCCATACGCAGCTCACAGAGTTCTGCGATGAGGGTTCCTGCCCAGCGATAAACGTTGCGTTCCCTGACCGTCTTCCGCATGCGCTGCATGCGCAATTCCTTTTCCTCCGGTTCCATCTCAAGGGCTGTACGAATCGCCTCAGCCGTCTGATCGACGTCGTAGGGATTGATCTGCAAGGCGTCGTGCAACTCGTGGGCGGCGCCGGTAAAGCAACTCAGGATTAAGACACCTCTCTCATCGTGCCGGGCCGCCACGAATTCTTTCGCCACCAGATTCATGCCATCGTGCAACGACGTTACCAGGCAAAAGTCCGCGGCGCGATAGTACCGTTGAATCTCCTCATGATTATGCTGCCGGTTCAGGAAGACGATGGGCTTCCATTTCGCCGTTTGGAACCGCCCGTTGATGCGAGTGGCTTCCGCTTCCACCTCCAACATCAGATCGTGATAGCGTTTGAGATGGCTGCGGCTGGGAGCGCCAATCTGTACGAATATAAACTTGCCCTGATAGGAAGGATACTTGTCCAGGAAATGCTCAATGGCCAGAAACCGCTCCAGAATACCCTTGGTGTAGTCAACCCGGTCTACGCCCACACCCATAAAGGTGGCCTCAACCCCTAAGGCTTCAAGCAAAGCGGAACGTTCGACGTAGGAACTCGGCGTCGACTCCGGCAGTTGCACATCCGTAAAGTCGACACTGATGGGGAAGGGTCGGACCAGCGTGAGATGATCGAGACGTCTTACCGAAAAGTGTTCCCAATCGACGCGTGATTCCACTACACGGTCCACTGTATGTAGGAAGTTATTGCAGTGCGACTGGATGTGAAATCCGATCAGATCGGCACCGAGCAGACCATCCACAACTTCGCGCCGCCAGGGGGAGATGTCAAAGGCCTCCGGGTTGGGCCACGGGATGTGCCAGAAGATTGCAACCCTGGCCTCCGGCCTTTTTTCTTTAATTAGTCGCGGCAGCAGCGCAAAGTGATAATCCTGCACTAGCACAATGGGCTTCTCCACATCCTTCATCTCTTCGAGCAACGCATCGGCGAACTTCAGGTTGACGGCCTGATAGTATTTCCAGTCCTCCGCGCGAAAAATCGGGCGGGTGTGCGCGATATGGCAGAGCGGCCAAATTCCCTCGTTGGCAAATCCGTAGTAATAGCCTTCTTCTTCCGCCTTATTCAGCCAGACCCGGCGCAAGGTGTAACGAGGATCTTCCGGAGGCACGCGCAGACGGTCGTGCGCATCCACCGTCTCGAGGTCGGCATCACCATTGCCATGGGCGATCCAGGTTCCGTCACAGGCGCGCAGCACGGGTTCGATCGCGGTGACCACCCCACTGGGGGGCACTATCACTTCCACAGATTTGCCGCGCCGCATGTGCATGTAAGGCTCGCGATTCGACACGACAAAAAGACGCGCATTATCCAGTCGCGTGCGCACGTGCACGGCGAGTCGGTCAGCCGTCCACTGCGACTCACCCGTATCCCGTAGGCGCGCCTCCGTCTCGGCGGCCGACCGCGCTTGGGTAAGGCTTTCCGCGAAGGCGGCAACTTCCCGCACCAGGGGACGAAAGAGATCCAGATCGGCGCCGTGCCGGGGTGAAGAGGCTGCCCCGGTCCGCAACGCTCGCATCCACTGCGCCGTACGTGCGATGGGTGCGGCAATACTCCAGCGCACAATCAGCAGCGTGATCAGCACGATCAGAAACACATGGACGAGCGCTCTCCGGAATGCTTCACGCCACATGCGAAGGCTCTCCGCCCGAATGTAGCCGGCATCATGAACAATCACGAGGCCGCCGATGACTTCGTCTTGCTGGTGGAGAGGTAAAGCGTAAATGTGCAACGAGGCATCGGCTACTCGTTGAAACGCTCCCACTCCATGGTTCTCACCCAACGCTTGGGACATTGCAGAAGGAACGGTAGCCAGCGTGGATGCCAGCTCCGGTGTAACTGCCAGCAAATCACCCTGCCGGCCGTAGATAGCCAGTCCCGAGAGATGCTCCCGGTTCCCAAAATGCTGTACGATGCTCTGCAAATCCTGTGCTGAATTCTTCTCCAGGCCACGCTCCACATTCCCCGCGAGGCTTTCGCCCAATACTTCGGCTCGCCGCTCCAAGTCTTGGCGCATGCCACGCTTCTCGCCCAGTACCTCGTAATAGGAGGACGAAAGCGAGACCAGAGTGATACCCGCGATGAGGGAAACGATGAGCCGTATGCTGAGTAGTCGCATGGCGCTAGCCCCTCAAATGAAGTAGGAAGGAGAAGTTCATCCTACTGCAACGGGCGCGAGTTGGCACTTCCTGTCCTAGAGCGGCGACAGTTCGTCTTCCTCCTCCTCTTTTTTCCCGCCGACAATTTTCTTCTCCAGGAAACGCCGGGCTAGATCTCTGCCCCCCATGCCGAATGCGATTGCCAAGCCGAGCATGAGGGCTCCGAAGGCAATTCCGAAGGCAACCAGCATTGTCTGTTCTGCCAGACCCAGTTCTTCAAACACAATCGACAATACGAAGACAAGGATGATGCTGCGAACAGCGAGGCTCAAAACCCGTGGTGAAGGCACGTTCGCATTCACCGCAGCCAACAAGGCAGCACGAGAAAAGAAACTAGCTGCCAGCAAGCCGAAAAACATGATGAACATCGCCACGAATAGACGCGGCAAGAAAAGAAAGAATTTTGCGACTTGTTCTTGCAGGCCCAGGATCCCGAGCACGCTCACCCCCAGCAGAATGAAGCCCAGCCAAGCCACCCAGAAGACAAACCGGCTCAGCATTTCCGTCGCCGACGGCAGCGCGGCCTTAGTGAGCAATTGTGAGGCGCCAGCGTTTTCTGAAAGCTTGTCGAACTGAACGAGCCTCAGAATGCTCCGCAAAACCATTTTTGCAACGTACGCGATCACCCAACCCGCAAGGGCAAGGGCCAGCATCACGATGAGACGCGGAAGGAAGTGTGCGAAACCTCTGGCAATCTCGTGCAGCGCCTGACTTAGTTCGCTGATAATCATGTCCCGCATAGTTGCCTCACTCTCTTGATTTCCAAAGCTGCAGGAGATACGGTTTCAATCGCTCGAACTCAAGGCACAAAGATTCGATATTGTTCTCGACCTCGTCCGCAAAAGCGTTGCGGTTCTCCTTCAGGAATGTGACTACTCTCCCGCGGAAAAGCGGCGCCAAAGCCTGGATAATGTGATCCCTACTGATCACAGATCTCTGATATGAGGCGGCAAACTCGTAAACCGTCCTGACCCACAATTCTGCAGGGTAATGAAATTCCTCTTCTCCCAGGCGTGCGATCCCCTGGAGTTCGGCGAGGGTGTCGGGGGAAAGAATGGACCGAAAGACAGACTCCAATTCGGCAACTCCGGTCGAGAACATCTCTCGCAACCGTTTCCGGTTTACGCGCACTGGTTCCAGAACAACCTCATGGTCGGCCCCGGTGGTAGGGGGCGACTGGGAACCGGCGACCATACTCCATACCGCGAAGTCTGGCCCTAATGCGGAGAAGAGCGTGCCGACGGTCTGCCGCAGCGCCGGAACCAGGTCAGCGGCATGTCGCTCGATGTGAATCTTCTCCCCAAGGAAGGACTGGCAGACACGGTATCGTCCCGTGATCGCAGCCAGAGTAAGGCGTAATTCGACACCGGCTCCGTTTGCTCCATCGTTCCAGACATATTGTTCGAGGAACTGACAGCCGAGACGGCCGGAGAAGCCGAATTCTGGAGAATATGCCTCGCGGATTCTTAACCCGTAAAGCGCGCGGGTCATCGGGTATAGCAAATTCGTTATGAGCAGGCCTTCAAATTTGTGTCGGCGATATGTTGGGGTCACCAGATCGAAGTCGTCGTCAAAAATGGGGTGCAGAAGTTTGGAGAGCCATTCGGGCTCGACGTTCGTGGACAGCGGGGACATCACCACACAGGCCTTGGCGCGAAGCAGTTCCGCGGCAGCCAGAATGGTCCGAAACGCAACTCCGCTCTCCGGACTGCTCGCATACTTCGTGCTGATTGAGTGCAACGTGCGGAGCGCATTCAGATTGGAGGCTGGGCGCGAATCGTCGATAGAAACGCCAGTGACCAGTTCGGGAGTGCCATCACGCGACCCCCCATCGACATTAATGATCACGGCTCGCTCGCGCGGAAACCCGCGTAGAATACCGCTCTGAATTGTGTGGACGATCGACCCGACAGTTTTGGCGTTGTTGTGCGTGGGCAAGCCCACTAGGATGTCTGCTTCGCCTACGTTGATCAATTGGCGAAGAAAATCATCGGTAAGAAAGCTCTCCTCTGCCAATTCGATCTCCGTTCGACGTACCGCCGTGCGCCCTTGGGTAGACACGCTTTACCTAACATCGTTCTCAGTATTCACATTTGTTCAGATTCGTTTCAGCCGAAACCAGTAAAACTGATAAGGCCCCATCGTCAGCAGATAGGGAACTTCGCCCACGCGCGGAAACATATTCCTACCAAACATCTCAATCGGAATATTTCCCGTGTAGCGCCGCAGATCCAGTTCGACAGCCTGCGCGGTGCTCGACAGATTGTTTACCACCAGCACCGCCTCGTCTCCCAGTCGCCGCACATAGGCCAGTATTCTATGATTGGCTGGATAGAGAAACTCAATCGATCCCCTGCCAAACACCGCGGTCGATCTGCGGACCGTTATGAGGCGTTGCATCCAATTGAGGAGCAAATGTTCGCTCGCTTTTTGCCGCAAGACGTTCACTGCCGGATAACCATATACCGGATCCTGAATCAGGGGGGCATACAGACACTCCGGGGCCGCGGCAGAAAAGCCACCATTCAATCCCCCGTCCCACTGCATCGGAGTGCGTACTCCGTTGCGGTCGCCTAAATTGATGTTATCCCCCATACCAATTTCATCACCGTAATAGATGATAGGAGTGCCGGGTAACGACATCAGCATTCCGTTCATCACCTCTATGCGCCTGCGGTCATTGTCCAGCAAAGGAGCGAGCCGCCGTCTAATTCCGAGGTTCAGCCGCATCGTTTTGCTTTCGGCGTACGTGTCGTACATATAGTCGCGTTCTAAGTCCGTTACCATTTCCAGAGTCAGCTCGTCATGGTTGCGCAGGAAAAGCGACCACTGGCATGAGGCCGGAATTTCCGGGGTCTGCTGCAGGATTTCAGTGATGGGCTTGCGGTCTTCCAATTTCAGCCCCATGAACATCCTGGGCATCAACGGAAAATGAAACGCCATGTGGAATTCATCTCCGTCACCGAAATATGGGCGAAGATCCCCGGGCCACTGATTGGCCTCCGCCAGAAGCATCCTGCCCGGGAATTGTTCATCGAGTTTTCGCCGCAGCTCCTTCAGGACAGCGTGGGTCTCCGGCAAGTTCTCACAATTTGTGCCTTCCCGTTCCACCAGGTACGGCACCGCGTCGAGCCGGAAGCCGTCAACGCCTATTTCCAGCCAGAACTTCATTACGTTCCACATCTGTTCCCGTACAGCAGGATTGTCGTAATTGAGATCGGGCTGGTGACTGAAGAAGCGATGCCAATAAAAGGATTTTGAAGTCGGATCCCACGCCCAGTTGGATGTTTCGGTATCGAGAAAGATGATGCGGGCGTCCTTGTACCGGTTGTCGGTTTCGCTCCAGACGTACCAATCGCGACGCGGATTGTCCCGCGAACTTCGCGACTCTTGAAACCACGGATGCTGATCGGATGTGTGATTCAACACCATTTCGATGATGACCCGGATTCCTCGTTCGTGGGCCGATCCCAAAAACTTCCGGAAATCCACCAATGTTCCATAGCTTGAGTGGACGGCGCTGTAATCCGCGATGTCGTAGCCATCGTCGCGCAGAGGAGAGGGGAAGAATGGCATGAGCCATATCGCGCTGACCCCCAGTTCCTGGAGGTAGTCGAGCTTTTCTTCAAGCCCTTGAAAATCGCCGATGCCATCCCCGTTACTGTCGTAAAAAGTGCGGACGTGGACTTGATAGATGATCGCGTCCTTGTACCAAAGCACATCCCGGTTTAGGGGCAAACCACTCCCTCCTGGACCAATTTCAGTACCTCCCTGCAAAGCAGGCCGATACGCAAGTTTATATGAAGTGACAACCGCAGAATCCTACCGTGCGCCTAACGCCCGCTCAACGCCATGCCGGTGATCGGTAGCATTCAACCTGGATCGGCGTTCAGCCTGCCGGGTTCGCCGTGCCGACTGTTCCCTCGTGGATTGTTCCTACCGATCGTACAGGGTGACTAAGGAGCGAAGTCTCGCGCTCAACCCGCTGCTCAATGCGCCCGGACGATAACGCCATTTCCAGGTTCCGCTGACTGAGCCGGGAAGATTCATGCGCGCTGCGCTCCCAAGACGCAGCACATCCTGCATCGGGACAATCGCAACATCAGCGACCGAAGCCAGCGCCGCCCGTATCATGACCCAGTTGATCTCGGAATCGTCGCGTAAGTTGAGATACCCACGTGCGAAGTCGTGCTCTTTACGACCTAGGGATTGTTCCGGGCCAGAAGTCCTCTTCGAGGAGATCATGAATCGATTTCCCCCAAGCCCGTTCCTGGCCAATCAACAAACCTTGGTAGCCACAAGCCCGTTTACCGGGGCTTATCCGGCGGTTTAGGAACATTTCGATTGATCGCAGTCCAGCGGTGCGGTTCGTTCCGCGGCAAATGCTCATCAATTGTTTGTCGGAAGGACCACGCTGTTGCACGCGTGTTTCATGGGGTACTAAGGAACTTCGGCAGATTTTCTGCCGCGCGGCCCATGGAGCGAGCAAGGCTTAGTTTGGCGACGTTGTGGGAGAACACGCTGTTGATATAGTCCAGTTCAGCGCCCGCCAGCGCTTCCTGCGATTGAACCAGTTCAACACTGTCGGCCACGCCTGCCTCCACACGCTGCCGCGTGAGATCAAGGGTTTCCCTGGCGACCCG
>Ga0224558_1002809_pt1 | contig 15444 bp, 17 predicted proteins | sample 714S32024metaG_FD_180682 | JGI IMG/M metagenome (GOLD analysis project Ga0224558, IMG submission 180682) | Peat soil microbial communities from Stordalen Mire, Sweden - 717 S3 20-24 | ecosystem: Environmental > Terrestrial > Soil > Wetlands > Peat | place: Sweden: Norrbotten County, Stordalen... | reverse complement strand
ACACAGACGAGATGTGGACTCGAACACGCTTGGCTCGGCGGGAAAGCCTGAAGGGTGCAGGCGCGTGCGCCCCCAACGGCCCGAACGTGGCCCCCGCTAGTTGAGGAAGTCCATCAAGGCGCCGTTCACCTCGTCGGGGTGCGTCCAACCGACATTGTGTGGTCCGCCTTCGATCTCGACGAACCGAATGTCTTTCACGAGCTCGGGGAGGCGTCGGCCGGTGGCGTCGATGGGAAGGATGCGGTCCTCGGTGCCCTGGACGACGAGCAGGGGCACGTCGATCTTTGGCAGGTCGGCGCGGAAGTCCGTCAGCCATGTCGAGACGCACGCGAGGGTGGCGTATGCGGACGAGCCGGCCGCCACCTCGAAGCTGGCGTTCCACGCCTCGTCGCTGATGCGAGTTCCGTGGAACGTGTCGACGTTGTAGAAGTTGTCGAAGAAGAACTTGAAAAAGGCGTAGCGGTCCTTGGTGATCGTCTCCTTGAATCCGTCGAAGACGCTTTGGGGCAATCCTTTCGGATTGTCGGGGGTCTGGAGCAGGAACGGTGGGATCGGTCCGAACAACGCGGCCTTTTTCACCCGCTCGGAGCCGTAAGTTCCGAGATAGCGGGTGACCTCACCCGTCCCCATCGAGAAGCCGGCGATAACGACATCGCGAAGATCGAGCTTGTCCATGAGGGTCTTCAGGTCCCCGGTGAAGGTGTCGTAGTCGTACCCGATGGTCGGCTGGCTCGACTTGCCGAAGCCACGACGGTCGTAGGTGATGACGCGATGACCCGCTTCCAACAGGACGAGGACTTGCTTTTCCCACGAGGACCCGCTCAGTGGGTAGCCGTGGATGAGCACCACTGGCTGCCCCATGCCGTGGTCTTCGTAGTACAGATCGATTGGGGCCGAGTTCTCTTTACCGACAGTCAAGTAAGGCACTGCTGATTCTCCTTTGCTGATGCTCGAGCCCTTGAGGAGAAATCCTAATGACTGGAGGCAGCTATGACATAAGCATCTGGTGGCGGAACACCATGATCTCGATGTCCTTGTCCGTCGCGGTGCGACAAGAGGATCGGAGCAGGCCGAGAATCCGGCACAGGCCGAGGCAACAGAGGGTGAAGGCCACGGCCGATCATGGTCGCTGGTGGCGAACACTGCCAGCTCAGAGCAGCGATCGAGGTTTTGGTGCCCTACACCTCCCCGCCGTGACTTTGACCACCTTCCGAGACGTGCCGTGGAACGCACCGTTCTACGCCCGGCTCGGCTTCCGCGTCATCGAAGCTCTGTCGCCAGGTCTTCAGGCCATTCGCGATCACGAGCGAGACATCGGTGATGACGCTTTCGGCTCTCGAGTCGCCATGCAGATCGACCTTCGAGGAGGCGCAGCCGACCAACAGCGGCCCTAGCTCTCATCTGCGTGTTCTAGCGCCGACTTGTTGCGCCCAGCCTCCGACCCAACAGATCGATTCGTCTGCGCCGCGAACAAGGCGTTCGCGGCAGTCGCCTAGCGAGCGCGAATCGACGGCTATTTGTCACGTGCCGGCAAAGCGCCGAGCGCCGAACCCTGCCGATTATGAGTAGCTCACCTTTCGCAAAGCCCAATCAGACCTGGCGTGATCCCTAAGAGGAGGCTTTTCGCTGGCGCCGTGACAACGAGCGGCGCGGCCCGCGAACCTCGACCGAACCCCTAGTGATCTGGCCTTTCAAGACGAAATGGGGCCGCCCCGCGGCAGGTGCGTCCCGCCTGTGGTCCTCGACGCTCCCGAGCCGCGCCACCACTCCGTCCAGCGAAGCACTCGCCCCTTCCGGCAGGCGTACTTCCACCGAACCGGTATTGATGTCGAGTTCGATCTCGACCACCGGGTGGGCGATCCTGGCCTCCGTGAAATCGAGCTTGACCGAGCCCATCCGCCACCGGAGCACCAACTTATGGGGGACCCGCCAGTCGCCTTTGCGCTCCACCGAGCTCATGCTGCCTTTGAGCTCGACGATGTCATCGGTTCCCTGTCCCGCGGCAGGGCCGGCGGGGAGGTCCGAGGTCACGGCGTCCAGCTCACCGCGCGTGCGGGCGACGAGAGCGTGCGAGGTCCGTTCGCCGAACTCGTCGATATCGATCAGGCCTTCGGAAACGGCGTCTTTCAGCCGGCCGACGGCGTGGTCCCGCTCCCGATCCGAGACACGAAGCGATCGGGGATCCCTGTCATCTTCTGCCATGAGTCCCTCCATCAGGGTGAACGTTACCCGGAGAGGCATCGCCGGTTTCGGGCAAGCAGTTCCGCCGAGGGCCCTGACGAACAGTGCGCCGAGCACTGTGCTGACCTAATGGAGGCCAAGCAGGAGCCGAACAGATAGCAACGCCGCTGTACCGAACATCTCATGTGTGCGGGCTACGGTTCCGCAGCTGCTACGACGAGCGCGTAAACAACGGGTCGGCGCTCTGCCTGACAGGCGCTGGAACCAGGCCTTATCGGAAGAAGACACCCGGTTACCGCGCGCGACAACGAGAATTCCTCTGCACGCTGCCAGGCTTACAAGCCATCACGAACCGCAGCCAGCGGGGGGCCGCGAAAAACTCAGGCGGCCCCCCGCTGGCTGCACTGATGGGAACGTTTTCCGTTCGTGCGGGACCGCTCCCCTTGCGTCTCGAGGCTTCATCGTAGGCGACCCAGATTGTGGCTTCCTAGAGGACAAGTAGGGGATAACAGCCGATTTCGGTGGATTTCCATGCCCATGACTCGCACAATGAGGCTGGCCGCAAAGCACACCCGCGAAGGAATCCTGTCTTGGTGACCGACCGTTAGGACCGAGACGCGCAGTTCGGTCCGATCCGAAAGCGCCCTTCCCGCGCGCGCGACCGATCGCTTCATCGGGAACCGCCGGACCTAAGTGGAAGGGACAGGCAAAGCCGCCCGATCGACGTTCGGCGCTCCGCCCGACAGACGCTCCATAGCGCCGATTACGCGCCCGTCGGGGTGAGCTGATTGTCCTCACTCGCACGTTGTTCTGTGCGCCTATCCAGCGCGGAAGTGACCGAGGGTCGTAGACCTCTGCAGTTTGCAGGTGCTGTTACAGGGTACGCACCCGTGGAGGAGGTCAGCCCTTCGTCCGGCGAGCGCTGGTAACGGGCTCCTCCGAGGCCGACTCGAGCGTCCGAGCCAACCGGCGAAGGAAGGAACGCACCGTGCTTCGGGCGAGATGGTCGAGCTGGGGGACCTTCAGCCCGACAGGCGACATTGCAGGAACCTGCCTCCAAGTGCCTTCGAGCCGCAGCTCGCAGCGCTCGGCGTCGACAGCGGCAATCTTCAGGTCGGCATCGAGGACAAAGTGGCCAGCTTGGGCGGAGAGCTTCCAGCTCGACACGTATCGGGCGCCCTGCGAGTCCGGCACCGGTGATATGGCAGGAAGGAGGGAGACCTCGCTGCAAGACCTGTCAGCTTGGTCCGCGTTGCCGGAAGGTAGGCGCCGTTCGTCTCGCTGAACCCTGAGACCGGCGGTCTTCCGCTCGGAACGGATGGCCTCGCTGGCGGCTGTGTCGATGACGGGGCCGAGCAGGTCAGCCGAACGCGAGAGCCGGGTGCGCGCCACGGTCTCCTCCAGTTCGACGTGGACGGCGTCTGCGACGGCGACGGCAGCCGGACCCATGCGGTGCGAGTCGGCCGGAATCGGGTAGGTCCCCATCTCGATTGAGTGGTCTCGAGCGACGAGGTCGGCGAGTGTGGTCGTCGCCAGCACCTGGCGCAGCATGGCTGTCGCCTCCGACCACGTCTCGTGAAGGGGGCATACCGACTCCCAGCGACAGGGTCCCTCGCCAAGGGCGCAGCGCTCGGCGTGGAGCGGGCCCTCGGCCGCCTCGACGACCTCGAGCACGCTGATGTCCTTCGGCGCCCGCGCGAGCCAGTAGCCACCGTTGCGCCCAGCCCTGGAACTGGCGATGCCCGCCAGCACTAGGTCGGCGAGAATCTGGGAGGCAAAGGTCTGTGGAACCTCCGTCTCGCCGACGATCTCGCGGATCTTCCGCGGTACGCCCCCCTCGAAGGCTCTGGCGAGCGAGATCGCCGAGCGAACCACGTAGTCGCCTCGCTTCGACAATGTCATGTCCATAACAGAACGTCCAGTGCTCGGCACGACGAGTGATGAGTGACTCGACCAGGAACTAACCTATCCGACCTCCGGAGGCCTTGCCGTGACGGACGGAAGTAAGCGTCTTGCGCGTCACCCTCCATATCAAGAAAGGCTAGTCGTCTCTACCAGTACAGGTGTGGTGGACGATGTACAGACGAGAACACGTCTCTGTCAAAAACTGCCGCTTTTCCTGCGACTACACCAGGGGGAACCGCAGCGTTGCACGTATAGTGATGCGGTGTACGTATGGTCCTGCATTACACATTAGTGATGTGGGTCCGGCGCCCGGTGTTGATCACATAGCCGCATAGCACAAGGTGCCGCGATTCAAGGCTGGACCCCTAGCAAATTCCCTGTGACTCCTGTACTGTGTACCTACCGAGCCATGTGTTCGGTGGGGGAAAGTTTTGCTTTCTGTCTGTGGTTGTAGCGTGCCATTGAGTTTGATTTGTTCGATGGCGTTTGCGAGGTCTACTTCCAGGTCGTCCCCAGGGGAAAGTGCGGAGTCGGCGTGGTCCAAACCTGTCGGCTCCTACTAGGGGGGAGTCGTCCATGTACATGCTGCAACTCGCCGAGGAACACCGCGCCGATGCAATGGCCGCCGCCGAACGGGGGCGTCTTGTCAGCGAGGTACGCCATTCGCGTCAACATCACATCGGGGGCCTGTGGATCATCGCTGCAGTCCGTGACCTTGGTCGTCGCCTGTGGGGCCGGACGCTCGTGCACCGCCCGAGACGAGATCTCGAGGTGGCCTAGGCCGCCGCCGGCCACGTCACCCACTCCTGGGTCCTGGCTAGACTTCTCCGGGCCTCAATAACCGCAACCGGGCGCGCCGCCACCATCGACCGTTTCGCCACGCTCGCCGGTCACCCGCTCTGATTCGCATAATGCAAAGTCAATGCCACAAGCAACGCGGGTGGGCCGACGATCTCGGACGATGGTTGAACGCTGTGCCCCAATGTGCTCGGCGACGAAGCCAGCTTCTGCCCATCCGCGCAAGTCGGCCCCCGGCTTGAAGGTACCTCTACGTAAAGCCAACGGAGGAGCCACATGAACGCCGCGCCATTGGGAACTCAAAGATTCGTGTGCTTCACTGCGGCCAACCCGGCCAGAGTCTGGGCCGTACTGACTGGAACCCATGAGACCGGCAGCTACCTGTATGGGTTGGTCACCCACTCATCGTGGGAGGCAGATGCACCCATCCACTTCCAGACCACCCAGTCCCCGAGGGCCGTCCATTCCTCGCTGACGGGCCGAGTGCTGCACGTCCAGCCACTCTGCCGGCTGTCCTACCTTGTGCAGTCCGGACCTGAGGACCCACCCGTCTACCTAACCTGGCAGATTCGCCCTTGCCAGGGTGGCTCCACGATACGACTGCAGATCGACGAGATCGAATACGCGGACAACGACGAGGAGGCCGAGAACACTTGGCTACCAGTCCTCGCCGCGCTACAGGCCCTGCTCGCCCGAGATGAGCCGGCACTACCGGGAAGTTCGCGCACCGAGATGACCTCACGATCCACCTTGCTCGGGTTGACACGGCGGCGGAAGTGATAATTGGACCGACAGGACGTCGAGCGGTTCCCGTCGTATTACGCCGACGACGTGTCGGTGGTCCTGTTCGACGGTACGCCAATGATCAAGGATAAGGAGGTCATGAGGGAGCAATACGGGAAGCTCTTCGCGGATAGTCCCGATCTGCGTGTGACCATTGCCAACCGGATGGCCGCTGGCGAGTTCGTGGTCGACGAGGAACACCAAACCGGCGTCCACTTCGAGGGCATGCCGGCTGAGGGGACGGGCCTTTGCGTCTACCGGGTCGTGGAAGGCAAGATCGCTCGAATGATGGTCCTACTCTGACCCGGAGTCGTCTGCTCCTCGGGGAAGCGAATCGTTCCGCTTGGGACCGCCAGAACGTGTACGCAGATCGCCAGTCCGAATCACGAACCGCGCCACCGGCTGGGTCGCCCCGAACGAGGCCTCTTGTGCCGAAACGCTGGCCGCGGCGGATACCCGAAGCCAGCAGCGTCGTCGACTCGGACACACCCCTACCAGAGTGGCAGCGCGAGAATCAACATCATGGCCGAACCATGGACGATCGACGAGCTGGCCCATGCCGGTCACGAGCACCTTGACCCCGCGTTCGTGGCCAGCTTCGATGACAAGCAAGGCCGCCCCGATCCTGCCGAGGACCTCGCTGTGCTCTCTGGCAGCGGTCTTGGCAAGGAGTCCACCGTCGTCGACCTGGGCGCGGGGACCGGACAATTCGCGCTGCGCGCAGCTCGTGACTTCGGAAAAGTGATCGCTGTCGACGTCTCACCGGCGATGCTGAAGGCGCTGCGTAACCGGGCAAGTGAGCTGGCCCTCGACAACCTCGATTGCATCCAGGCGGGGTTTCTGAGCTACGAGCATGCGGGGCCGCCAGCGGACGCTGTGTACACAAGGAACGCCCTGCACCAGCTTCCGGACTTCTGGAAGGCGCTGGCGCTGACTCGCATCGCGGCATTCATGCGAGCCGGCGGCGTCTTGCGATTGCGCGATCTGATCTACGACTTTCAGCCGTCCCAGGCCGAAGCGGTGTTTACGCGTTGGTTCGGCCACGCCGCCACTGATCCCACGCGGGGGTACACGCGCGAGGACTTCGCCGAGCACATCCGCACCGAGCACAGCACCTTTCGCTGGCTGTTCGAGCCGATGCTCAGCGCTGCCGGGTTTGAGATCGCGACCGCGGACTTCGATGGATCGGTGTACGGAACGTACACCTGCATCAAGGCCTGAGGCAGCCGAGGCAATCGGATCGCAGCGGCGACCGAAGATTCCATCTGCGTGCTCTTGGTCTTCGTGAAGCGGCGTGACGAACCGCGACCGATCGACGGTTCTTGTTCGTCCTGGCTCGCTCCGAACGCCGAATCGGGCGCGAGCGCGCTGCGCTGGATACCTTTTGTTGGAGGAACGTTCTGTGCTCGTACCCGGCGATCAGAGAAACCACTGATGGGCGATACTCTAAGAACCGTGACTGAAGCCCGTCACCTACTATGACCGCACCACAGCAGCGTGGGACGAGCTTCTTGCCGTCGGCCGGCAGTTCCTAACGCCGTGCGACTTGTCCGTACCGGCGAGCCGGGAGCCGAAACCCGGGAGCACTCTCCTCCGTAGGTGCCAAGCGGGTTCCGGTGTGGAATCGCCAAGAAAGTTGAGTGCCAGATGGCTTTGATTACGAGTCGGCCAGAGGCCCTGGAATATACGGACCTTTTCCGCCGGAGCAACGCAAGCATGGCGATATTCTGTACGGCCGCACATTGGAACACGGAAGCGATCTTGCTGGCAGGCCAGCGCATCGCCGAAAAATACAAATTAGCCCGGGTGCCGCTCGCGGTGGCCATGACCTTCACGTACCCTTACATGCCGCAGGCAAAACGTACGACATATAGCGGGAACGAGCAGGCGGGGTTCCTTTCGCAGATGGGGCACCTAAAGGCCCTCTGCGAGGGCCCTGGTGCGCCTTACCCACAAGTTGTGGTTTTGCCACACCTGGACCATGCGGATCCGAAGCGCGACCGCTGGGCGTTGACCGAGGGCCTGCCGCACCTTGCAAGCGTCATGTTCGACGCACAGGAGCATCCTTTCGACGATAACCTTGCGTGGACGGGTGACTACGTGGCGACGTACGGCGAAGAGGTCCTTGTCGAGGGGATCATCGAAGAACTGAGCGTGGCCGGGCAGCACCAGGCGGTGCAGCGCAATGCCTACGTGGAGAAAGCTGTGCGCTATATGGCCGAGACGGGCGTCGACTTCCTGGTCGCCGATCTGGGCACTGAACAGAATTCCACGCGCGTCGGCGGCGTGCGCTACCTGAAGGAGCGGGCGCGGAAGTTGACGAGCCATCTCGGCGAGGCACGCCTCGTGTTCCACGGCACCTCTTGCCTCAGCGTTAAGGAGATGCAGCAGTTGGCCACTGACGGGATCATCCGCGTCAATATGTGGACTCGCATCGTCCGTGAAGCGGGGCAAACAGCCGCGGGCCGCGTTTTCGCCCGCCGCGAGGCTGTCGCAGCGGGTGACTTCGAGGCGACCGAATCGCGCCAGTACCTGCACGATTCGATAGAAGCTGCGGCCTCGATCATGGTAGAAGTGATGGAAGCTATCGGGTACCCGCGTCTGAGGATCTGAGGAACCCTAAAGCGATGAGCCTCCTAGGGATCGACGTCGGCACTACAGCCGCAAAAGCGATCGTCCTCTCCGAAGAGGGGAAGCTCTTGGCGTCCGTCAGGCGGGAGTACAACATTGTGCGCCCGCAACCGGGCTGGGCAGAACTGGACAGCTCGGCTATATGGCGGCAGCTAGAGGACATGATCCGTGAGGCGGCGGCCGAGACGGCTGCGGACCCGGTAGTGGCATTGAGCTACTTCAGGCAGGGCTCGGAGCACATGGCGACCGCAGGCATTGCCATCAAGGAACTCCGCGCTACAGGCGGAGGGGGCTCGTTCCAATTCTTGGCTCCAGGTCAGTGCGGACATCCTTGACCTCCCGTTGCTTCGCCCGCGCGTGACCGAGGCTAGCGCTCTGGGCGCCACTATTCTCGCTGGTTCGGGCAGCGGTGTATATGCCTCGATCCAACAAGCAGTGAGCACCCTCGTTAGGGGCGACCGTACGTTCAATCCTGATCCATGCACCCAGGCCGCGTACGCCGAGTCGTTTGCCCGCTACCAGTTGCTGTACCCACTTTGCCAATCGGTGCGTCCCGGTTAAGGATATTGAGAATGCTTGTTTCAGCATTGCGCCTTTCACTATTACACTGGCAACGTTCTCGACGCCATGTTGGCCGGACACGCCATGTTGGCCGGACACCGGGAGGGACGTATCACCAGAGCGACGGGTTGGCGCTGGAGACGCAGCACTTCCCGTACGCGGAGCTTCGACCGCCTCCTCCGAGACGAGTTTTTGGCGATCTGGCGGTTCGCTTCACTGCTAGAAGCCAAGGTGCTAACGGACGACTCGCGGAGCGAGTACAACTGCATGCGTCCCCGCAGCGTTTCTTGGCATGCTCAGCCCTGCGAAGTATGCAAGCGCTTGGGCCACTAGGACGAACCACAGCCCTCATAGGGGGTGGACGAGATAATGGGGACTTGTCAGGGAGGAACTGGCGAACTCGCGCTCGCGTCCACATGAGTTCTTGCGGCCATAGCGGTTTTTGGTGAAACCTTCATAAGGAGAGACAAATGTCTACCGTTCCCACGTCCTCTGCCCTCAGGCAGGCCGATCTCTCGCCGCTGGCTCGCCCCATCACGCTCGGTGTGATCGTCGGTAACCGGGGTTTCTTCCCGCACCAGCTCGCAGCGAAGGGCCGTGAAACCATTCTGCAGGCTCTGGAGGAGGCAGGCATCCAGGCAATCCTTCCCGACGTCAGCAGCACCAACTACGGCGCGATCGAGTCGCTAACGGAAGCTCGGCTGTGTGCTGAGGTGTTCAGGCACCACCGCGACCAGATAGACGGCATACTCGTGACACTGCCGAATTTTGGCGACGAGCGGGCCGTTGCCAATGCAATAAGACTTGCTGACCTTGATGTACCGGTACTTGTGCATGCCTTCCCTGACGATCCAGTGCATATGACCATCGACCAGCGCCGCGACAGTTTCTGCGGCAAGATGAGCGTTTGCAACACCTTACAACAGTATGACATCCGTTACTCGCTCACGACGCAGCATACGTCTGATCCCGTGAGCGGCTCCTTCAAGACCGACCTTAGCGCTTTCGCGTCCATGTGCAGGCTCGTGCGCGGGCTTCGCCGTGCTCGCATAGGCCTCATCGGCGCTCGTCCGGCCAACTTCACGACCGTGCGCTTCAGCGAGAAGCTGCTGGAACAAGCCGGTATCAGCGTCGAGACCCTGGACCTCTCAGATGTCTTCGGACGTATCGACCGCATTGATACCAGCGATGCGGCCGTCAGTGCCAAGCGGGAAGCAATCGAGCGTTACAGCAACTGTCGGGGTGTTCCCGTCGTGGCGATAATGAAGATGGCCAAGCTCAGTGTGGTAATCGACCAGTGGCGAATGGCCAACCAGCTTGACGCCATCTCCGTTCAATGTTGGAGCTCTATGCAGGAGAACTTTGGCGTGGTTCCCTGCACGATCATGGGCATGTTGAGCGACGGCCTGCTGCCGGCAGCCTGCGAGGCAGACGTTACTGGCGCGGTTAGCATGCTGGCACTGGTCTTCGCCTCAGGCGGGCCTGCCGCTCTGGTGGACTGGAACAACAACTATGGCGACGACCCCGACAAGGCCGTGGTCTTCCATTGCTCCAACCTGCCGAAGACCATTATGGTCGACGAGAAGCCCCAGATGGAGAGCAATGCGATCCTTGGCAACACGTTTGGCCACGAGAACGCATTCGGCACGCTCGTTGGCCGTGTAAAGCCGGGCCCGTTCACGTACCTGCGCGTTTCCACCGACGACACGGCAGGTCGCATTTGTGCGTACATGGGGGAGGGCGAGTTCACGCACGATGCACTGAAGACGTTCGGTGGCTACGGGGTAGTACGTATCCCACGTCTGCAAGAGCTCTTGGCGTACATCTGCGAGAACGGGTTCGAACACCACGTTGCGCTCGCACAGGCGCGTGTAGCGTCGGTTCTCGCTGAAGGGCTGGTCAAGTACCTTGGATGGTCCGTGAACCACCATACGAAGGAGGGCGCGACGATCAACTGACCCGTCCCTCGTGACAGGCGCCTATTACCGGAGCAATTCACTATTCGTCGTTAGTGATTGCGCAGAACCACGGTTCCCTTCAAGGTATCGTTCAGCTTCTCAAGGAGTCGGCCCTTGCATTCTGACCTAGAGATCCCACGTCACATGCGCGCCCTCGTGCTCGACGGCATCGGCTTCGAGCACCTTCGGGTCGAGAGGGTACCGACACCGCGACCCGGGCCTCGCCAGATACTCGCGCGAGTGGACTGCGCCGGGATCTGCACCTCGCTGATCAAGCTGGTCGAGCAGGGGCCCGCTCATGCGTTCCTTTACGGCTGGGACCCCGCCCGCTGGCCGCTCGTCCTGGGTGACGAGGGTTCGGTCACCATCGTCCAGGTAGGTGACGAGCTGCAGAACACGTATTTGCCAGGCAGCCGCTTTGTCGTCCAGCCCGCCGTCGATCACGCACCGGTCAATCATCGAGAGCGCTACCTCAATGGAGCAGCCGCGGTCCGGAAGGTCGCCGTCGGCTACACACTGCAAGGGCACCTGGCCGAGTACATCCTCGTCACCGAGGAGGTGATCGACGCTGGCTGCCTAATCCCGGTACCCGACCCAGAGCTCCCTTACGCTCACGCCGCCATAGCCGAGCCCATCTCGTGCGTAATCTCTAGCCAGGATCACCACGTGCATCTCAATCAGGAGACAGGCCTATCGCCGCGATCCGCGCTCAGGGGCCTGAAGTCAGGGGGCATTGTCGTTGTAATCGGCGCTGGCGCGATGGGTCGCATGCACGTCGACCTTGCCTTCGGCTACTGCCCTCGCGCCATCGTTGTCACGGACCTCAGCGCCGAACGACTTGATCTGGTCAGGACGGCCTTTGGTGAGCGTGCGGCCCAGCTCGGTATTGCTCTCGTCGCCTGTAGCGCCCCGGAAGTCACGGATGTGGTCGCCGGCCTCAGCGAACGACGAGGCGCCGACGACGTGATTGTTGCGGCCGCTTCGCACAGTGCGATCGCGACCGCCCAAGAACTCGTCGCGCGCGGAGGCGTGATGAACCTCTTTGGTGGTCTCATGCAGTCCGAGGCGCTCGTCCCCGTCGATACCTCGGCCATCCATTACAAGGAGATCAACCTCACCGGCTCGAGCGGCGGTTCGGCCTGGGACCTCGCCCACACTCTGGAGCTGACGGCTGCCGGCCAGATCGACCCGGGCCTGCACATCGCGCGCATCGGCGACCTGAGTCACGCTATCGAGCTCCTCGAGCTAATCAGGGCGCGCGTTATCGAGGGCAAGGCAGTCGTATACCCACACCGCCCTGCAAATGAGATCCTCAGCGTCGCGTCCTGGACGGCGCGCGACGAACAGAGCTATCTCAAGTTGACCGCGTCGCAGGAACAATGACACTCGCCGGTCGACGGACGTTCGTCGGCTTCGGCTTCGGGCCGATCCAGACCGGCCTTTTCCTCTCAGAGGCGTTTGCCTCCTGCAGGTTCGGTCGGCTCGTTGTGGCCGAGGTCATGGCGGACCTGGTTGCGGCCATAAGAAGGAACGAGGGGCAGTTCTGTGTCAACGTCGCACACCCCGACCGCGTTGAAGTCGTCACCATCGGCCCGGTAGAGATCGTCGACACCGCCTCAGATCTCGATCGCCAGCTCCTCATAAAGGCGATCGCGACGGCAGACGAGATCGCCACCGCCTTGCCGAGCGTCGAGTATTACGGCTCGGAGGGCCCGAGTAGTGTTCACTGTCTGCTCGCGGCCGGGTTGCGCGACAAGGCTCGAGAAGCAGGTCCGCCGGCCGTCGTCTACACGGCAGAGAACAACAACCATGCGGCAGAGATTCTGGAGGCATTGGTGCTGGAGGAAGTACCCCAGGCTGAGCGCACTGCAGTCGCAGCTCGCGTGCGCTTCCTCGACACGGTGATCGGGAAGATGAGCCAGGTCGTCTCCGTTCCTCAAGAGATCTCCGATTACGGGCTGGAGCCGCTGTCGCCCGAGCTTCCGCGCGCCGTTCTGGTGGAAGCTTTCAATCGCATCCTCATCTCGAAAATCCGCTTCGATGGTGAGTTCTCTCGGGCGATCACGGCGTTCGAGGAGAAGGAGGACCTCCTCCCATTCGAGGAGGCAAAGCTCTACGGGCACAACGCAAGCCACGCTCTCTTGGGATACCTGGGAACGCTCGCCGGAATCGACCGGGTTTCGGACTTGGGCAGCGTGCCCGGTCTGGTTCCTCTTGTCCGTGCAGCCTTCATCGAGGAGTCGGGCGAGGCGCTCGTCAGGAAGCACAAAGGCGTCGACCCGCTATTCACGCACACCGGCTATGCGCGTTACGCCAAGGACCTCCTTGAACGCATGATGAACCCACTCTTGCGCGATACCACAGAGCGGGTCACCCGCGACACGGTGCGCAAGTTTGGTTGGAACGATCGCCTGATCGGTACGATGCGGCTCGCGCTAACTCAAGGCGTCCAACCGTGGCGCTTTGCCCTTGGAGCTGCAGCGGCACTATCGGTCCTCCACCCCTCTCTCCTCAATGGTGACGGTGCAGTCGACAGGATCGTGGGTCCGATCTGGAACGCACCGGTCGGCGACCAGAGCCCTATCATCCAAGGGATCGAGGCCGGGCTACGCGCGCTGAGAGCGTGGAGAGACGCCAACTTCCGTGATCCACAAAAACTGGAGTACCGCTAAACGCTTGCGGATAGAGGCTACCGACGGTCGCCTCGATGAACCAGCCTGTCGACCTCACAGAACCTGTACGTGCCGAAAACGTCATCCGGACCCATCGACCTGGACTTTCCGATGTTCCCCGCGTTCAGCGGCGTCAGCTGGATAGATTTGCCCCACCACTGTTGACTGGATGTGGAGTCTCTCGTATTCGATCGGTTCGCGCTGCCGTTTCGGATCAACGTTCACAGCGCGCCGAGGACTCAGAAGGGGTCTGGGTATCGGCCACCGCCTGTATACGTACGTACCTGAACCTGCAGGCTAAGGCGCGGGCGTGGCGTGCCGGCCCGGAGGTCGCCGAGGCCAGGCGGCTGGAAAACGGGCCACCAACGTCGAGCGGGTCGACCAGCTAGCCCTCGAGCACCTTCTTGGCGTGCGCTAGACCTCTCTGGCGTTGCAAAGGGCACCAAAGCGAAAGGGATGGCGTCGCCTCCGACCGCCTGGCAGTGATGCCATCTCTGCTCGCGACGTGATCGTGATAATCGAAATTGACAAGAGCCGATCTTGGGCACAGGTTTGGTGGCGTACACGACGGCGTCGAATCCGTGAGCGGCAACGAATCGCGGGAACGCTGACTCGGTTCGGCGACCCGTGGCCGCAGCAGCCATAGCGAGCCCACCGGCGACGCTGATCAGTACGGCAACAGGCAGCCATGATTGCCATCGGCGGCGCAGCTCGGCGCGAAAAGCGGTTACGAGATCACTCGACCTGCAGCTGGAACGGGTTGGAACGGCTCCCGCGATAATCACGGCACCTACAGAGTGGATCGACCGTCTCGCGGCCGTGCTCGTGGACAACGCTTGCAAGTACGCAGGCGAGGGCGGCTCGGTGCGCATCGAAGTAGGTCGGATCGGTCCACGGGTCGTGCTCGCGGTCGAAGACACCGGCCCCGGCATTCCGCTCGCGGAACGTGAGCGGCTGTTCGATCGGTTCCGGCGCGGCACCAACCAGGCCGGTGGTCACGGGCTGGGACTCGCGATGGCCGATTCAGTTGTCGGTGGTGTACCGGATGCGGGCGACTCCAGCTTCGAGGTCGACCTCGGACCAATGCAACCCCAGTGCCTCACCGCGCCGGCAGCCGGTCAGAGCCAGGAAGGTGTAGAGCGTGCGGTAACGGTTTTCGCCACACGCTTTGAGGAACGCAGCGAGTTCGCGACCCGTCCACGGATAGGGCCGTGTTGCGAATATCCTGCGCCAGGCCTCGCAGGATCTCAACGTCAGGCTTTGTGGGGTCAGTCCAGGACGAGGACTTGCTCTCTCGCTCATCGCAGCGATGGAGAGCGGCGACGCACGGTCGACCCGCTGGGTAACTTCCGTCGAGTCGGCCTAGTGAGGTGTGCTCCCTGGTTCTATCCCCGGGTCGGGCGAGGTCGAAATGTGACGGCTGTCTGCGCGGAGGGTGCCCAAGAAGGCGTGTGCCCATGCCTGGACGTCGTGGCGCCTCACGACACGGCGCATGCGGCGCATGCGTGCTGTTCCTTCGTTGGGGTCGAGGTCGGCGGCGTGGCGGATGGCCTCTTTTAGGCCATCCAGATCATGGGGATTGACCAGGATGGCGTCTCGTAGCTCTTGGGAGGCACCGGCGAACTCGCTGAGCACGAGCGCCCCGGTGTTATCAACCCGGCACGCCACATATTCCTTGGCCACAAGGTTCATGCCGTCTCGTAGCGGTGTGACGAGCATGATATCGGCGGCGAGGTACAAGGCCACCAGTTCGTCGACCTCGACGCTTTGGTACAGGTAGTGGATCGCAGGTCGACCGACTGTCGAGTATGCCCCGTTGATCTCGCCGACAAGCTGTTCGAGGTGTTCGCGCTCGCGACGGTAGTGCGGATCATCCTCACGGCTCGGTATGCCGATCTGGACCAACACCGCCTGCGGCCCAGTCAGCGAACCGTCGGCGAACAACTCGCCGATGG
>Ga0224558_1002808_pt1 | contig 15445 bp, 13 predicted proteins | sample 714S32024metaG_FD_180682 | JGI IMG/M metagenome (GOLD analysis project Ga0224558, IMG submission 180682) | Peat soil microbial communities from Stordalen Mire, Sweden - 717 S3 20-24 | ecosystem: Environmental > Terrestrial > Soil > Wetlands > Peat | place: Sweden: Norrbotten County, Stordalen... | reverse complement strand
TGTACAAGACGCTCAAATATCGTCCCGAGTATCCGCTCGACCCGTTTGTGGACATCGCTGCCGCGCGCGCCTGGGCCACGACCCTCGTGCAGTGGTACAACCACGAGCATCGTCACAGTGCGATCCGCTTCGTCACTCCGGCGCAGCGTCATGCCGGACTCGATCGGGCGATCCTGCAGCGGCGCAGCGCCGTCTACGAAGTCGCTCGAGCCAAGAACCCGCTACGCTGGAAAGGCGCGACGCGAAACTGGCAGCGCATCGATATCGTGCATTTGAATCCCGATCAAATCGAAATCAAAGGAGAGTCAAAAGACACAGCGGAAATTACACTGAAAAAAGCTGCGTAAGAAAATCCATTTATGCGACAACTACCTTGACAGCGTCCGAACGCGAAGATTGCGCTATTGAGGGGGATACGAGGCTTCTTCGTTGAACTGTCGGAAGTGGAACTGATCCCACGGACGTTTAACTTCGACCGGGCTTTTCGGCCGCCGAAGCAAGTCCTGCGAAGTCGTCATCGCATGCCAAAGCCCATCGACGAGGGATTCTGGCTGAAATTACGTACGGCGGCGCTCTCTTTATCTCCAGGGGACCTACCCATTTCGGGGAAGAGCGGCCTCTACATGTACCCATTCGCTTTGGTCCGGGCGCTAGCGCTGACGTGGGTGTTCAGTGGGTGTCGCTCCAATGAGATTGAACGTCTGAGCGTAGGGTGCGTATCGCTCTCTCATGTGCCGGCGACTACGGATCGACATTCCGGCAAGGAACATAGCGCGTTTGATCAGTACATGCTCCGAGTCCCCGTAAGCAAGACCATGAAAGAGTTCGTCAAACCAATCGAGTCACCGATGGCGGAAGCCATCTTGGCCTGGGAACAGGCGCGTCCCGTCCAAGCTCCAGTCGCCGACTCGACGACCAAGGAGATGGTCCACTACCTGTTTGGCTACCGAGGCAACCAGGTGGGAGCCGCTGTATGCAATCACGTGGTCATTCCCCTACTACTGCGAAAGTCGGGTTTGCCAAAAAGCGATTCGCGAGGACCGATCACCAGCCACAGGGCTCGGTCGACCCTCGCAACGCGCCTTTATAACGCCCGTTCCGGGCTCACGCCGGTGGAAATCATGAACTGGCTGGGTCACGTGGACTTTAGCAGCACTCAATACTATCTTGAGATTACACCGACAGCACTCATGCGATCCTTTCATGCCGCGTCGAAAATCTCTGAGACCGCGCGCTATGTGAGCGTTCTGTTTGATCGTCAAGCGCAGCCTGGCAGCCCCTCGCTCTTGTATGACTTGGGTCACGGCTGGTGCACTAACGAAGCATTCGCCTCGTGCACGCACCGAATGGCCTGCGCGAAATGCGATTTTTATCGCCCCGACAAGGAATTGCGCGCCCGCATAGTGCAGCAGAGCGAACGATACGTGCGATTTCTCCAGCGCGTCGATCTAACCGAAGAAGAACGTGCCGCTGTGGCGGCCGATGATGCGGCTGCCCGTAAGTTGGTTCACAGCATCGATAACCGCGAACATCCGCGGACGGGCGACTCAGGCGTTTCGACTGTGGACCGACCATAAGCGTAGTTGATTACCAGCGCACGTGATCAGCAAGCCGCAACTTCCCATCAGATAAATCGACCAGGCTCATCCGACGACGCCGATAGTCGCCTCGCAGATTTAACGGTTTATATGGACGCCTCCCGATGTGCAAGAACTTCTCGGTGTGATGGCCGACAGATTAGGCTGCAGGTTTATATCCGGCCTGTTTTGCAGGCCAAAACCTGCGGGCCCTGATGGATTCCGCTGATCCGCACCTCAGTTCCAAAGCGAGCTCGAAGCCCGGTCCGTTAATCAGGTTTGGCGGATCACGGTCTGACCTGTCTACCATCACACGCTGTAGTCCTTGCGCAACCTTTTAGCGTGCCTTCCTTTTGTTGACGGTTGATTGATCGTGGGTGCAACCCTAGACGGGTCGACTCACGTACCCAAATTGATACGCCCGTTCGTGGGCCATCAGCGCCCAAATCGTGCGCGCCATCTTGTTCGCCATCGCGACGACGGCCACATTCTTTGGCCGCCGCTTCGCTAATTCAGTTAACCACTCCGGCGGCGCTTTGCTGTGCGTCAGCACTGCGCGAGCGCCGTGGATCAGCAGCGTGCGAAGATATCTATCGCCGCGCTTGCTGATGCCAAGTAATCGGACTCGTCCGCCGGTGCCGGTTTGCCGCGGCACTAACCCGAGCCACGCCGCAAACTCGCGGCCCGACTTGAAGGCTTTCGCATCGCCCATCGTCGCTACCGCCGCCGTCGCACTCAGCAGCCCAACTCCTGGGATCGCCGCAATTCTCTGAGTCGCCGAGTCCTCACGCTGCCATTGGCGTAATCGCCGCTCGATCTGGCTAATTTGCCCGTCAATCTCACTCAGGCGTGCGTACTGTTCGCGCAAGGTGTCGATCACGATCGCCGGTGACCGATCCGATAATCGCCCCAATGCGCCGGGGATATCTCGCTTGATCCCGGCTCTTCCTTGCGGCATCACCTCGCCGTACTCCGTGAGCAGTCCCCTCAGGCCGTTGATCTGAGCGGTGCGGAACTTCACCAACTGTTCACGCATCCGATGCAACGCCAACACCGCTTGCTGCTCCTCGCTCTTGACCGCCACCGCCTTGATCCCTGGCTGCTGGACCGCCATCCAGATCCCACGTGCATCCGCCGCATCGTTCTTATTGCCGACCACAAACGGCTTGACCATTCGCCCGGACAGCAATTTCACCTCGTGACCGAGCTTCTGCAGCGATCGCGCCCAGTGCTGCGATCCGCCACACGCCTCCATGCCGATCAAACATTGCGAACGGTTGGCAAAATGCTCCAACAACTTCTCCCGCTTAAGTTGCAGCGCCACAATCTCACCCGTCCGCGGCTCTACCCAATGCAGCTGAAACACCCGCTTTGCGATATCCACGCCAACCACGATACGATTCATGTCGGATCCTCCGGTGCCTGTGAAGATTGAACCCTTCCACCTTGGGCACTTTGATGCCGTCGGCCCGGAGGGTCCACTCTCTCTTCAAGCTCACCCCTTACTTCAACTTTGAAGTGGGAGGCGTCCATACCATTTCCAGACGACACCTACCGTGGGTCCGTGCATCTCAAAACAAACATTCCCGATATCGCGGCGACTAGGCGACTGGAAATTCTCGGGCCGGCATCGATCCGCTGACGCGAATGAGCTTCTTGTTCACGAATTCCTGCATCCCGAGTTCCGAGAGTTCTCGCCCATACCCTGAATTCTTGATCCCGCCGAAGGGCAATTCGGGTGAAGTCCACGTCGCTTGATTGATGAAAACCATGCCGGTTGCCACTCTACGAGCGACTCGCTTTCCGCGCTCGATATCCCGGGTAAACACGGATCCTCCGAGGCCGAAGGGCGAGTCATTGGCTAGCGCAATGGCCTCCTCCTCGCCTTTCACGCGAAAGAACAGCGCGACGGGTCCGAAGAATTCCTGATAATACGCGGGATTGCTGGGAGCAATGTCGCTTAGGATGATGGGCTGAATGAAGGCGCCCGCGCGGCCAAGCCGTTTACCGCCCAACGTCACCTTGGCGCCGGCACCGACCGCAACGTCCACTTGCTTTAGTAGATCCGCGAGAGCTCCTTCGGAACTGAGGGGCCCCAAAGTCGTCTTTGAATCGAGGGGATCTCCCGGGTTTAATTGTTGAAGCGACGCCTTGAATCGTCTGAGAAATTCGTCCGCGATTTTCTCAACGACAATAAAGCGTTTCGCGGCAATACAGCATTGGCCAGTATTGTTCATGCGGCCCCATACAGCCCAGGACACCGCCCGGTCCAAGTCCGCGTCCTCGAGTACGATAAACGCATCGCTGCCCCCCAATTCCATCGTGCTTTTCTTCAGGCTCTTGCCGGCCTGAACTGCCACGATTGAGCCGGCCGCTTCGCTTCCCGTCAATGCCACCGCTTTGATACGTGGGTCGGCGATCACACGCGTGATTTGCTCCTTAGTGGCGAATAGATTGGTATAAACGCCCTTAGGGGCTCCGGCATCCTTCATCACACGCTCGAACGCTTCAGCGCATTGCGGAACGTTCGAAGCATGCTTGACCAGCACGACGTTTCCCAATATGAGGCTCGGGCCGGCGACTCGGGCGAGCTGATAGTAGGGGAAATTCCAAGGTTCAACCGCGAAAACAATGCCAATGGGATCGCTTTCTACGATTGCCTCGCCTTCATCGACCGTGAGGTGCTGCGGAGCTAAGAACTCCGCGCCGTGTTTGGCATAGTACTCGAGGATATCGGCGCTGAGCTTCACTTCGCCTTTCGCCTCGTTCCACAGTTTGCCCATTTCCAGTGTAACGTATCTCGCGAGTTCGTCTGTTCGCTCTCGCATGACCGTCGCGGCGCGCTTGAGCACGTCGGCTCTTTGCGCGATCGGCTTCGTGCTCCACTGATTTACGTAGCAATGCTGGGCCTGGGCAACTGCGGCTTCCAGCGCCCCATCGGTTATGTCGTCGAAGGTTTTCAGAACCGTCCCGTCAAAGGGATTCACGCTCTTGTAAGCCATTGCTATCTCCCTGGTGTAACTCGGTGTAAGGAGCAATCGATAGTCGACCCGCCGCGCTCCACGCTGACGACGTGTCGGTAACTCTCTTCGATGTCCGCAGTGACGGCTCTCAAGCCTATCCCAGCTCTCCAGAGAGAAATTGCGGATCCCCGTTGCCGAAGGTCCAGTCGGCGGCGGAGTTCTCGATAACGCAGATCATTACATCGCTCGGAGCGATGGAGGCCGACCTCGCAAGCTCCTCCGTCATTTCCTTATAGAGTCTGCGCTTGAGGATTTCGGGGCGCTCCTTGCTGACGACGGTTATGATCACGGCCTTGTTCGTTCGAGCGATTCCAAGCCCGGTGTCCTGAACGACGAAGTGGGATTTAGGACGCGCGTCATAAATCTGATAGCGGTCGCGCTCGTTCTTGCCCTCGTTCATCGAATACGCTCCCGATTTTTTTCGGTCGACTTCTTGATCCGCGATCAAGCTCAACATCAACCCACGAAAAAGATACGCGTCGGTATTGACTCAATAGCCCCTCCTTTGGCATTCCATGCGGTCGGAGTCGAACGCCGCGAGATCATGGCGAAGGAATGGAAGTTCGGTTGGAGGCCAAGGAGCAAAAGCGCCAACGGCAAATTCCTAATGCATCGCTTGCGGACTCGACAAGGCGCTGCTTTCCACGGAGACGGGGCTCGGCTGATCGCCGGGAAGCATCACGTGCCAGGATTTGCCGGACTTAGAAAGTTCGTAGGCGTATTCGAACAGATGCCGCATGTAATCAGTCTCGAACATGCCATTATGCGGATAATTGAATTCGCCGCCGACATACGCCACGTTAAAGCCCTCATGCTCTTGGTTGGAGACCACTTCAAGGCGGTATAAATCGTTGATTCCTTGTGTATCGATCAACGCGGACAACGCCCGACGCGCCACGAAAGTGGTTCGGCGCGGCACGGAAGTCCACGAAGACTCGATTCGTCCATTACGAATCGCGTAAACGGATCGTTCACGCGCATTCACCGAATAATTATTCGTCACCACTCGCAGGAAAGACGGTGGAAACAGAAACACTTGGCTAAGCACACCGCCATCGACGTGCATCTCCTGATATTGCCGCCCGTTGACGGTGACATCGAGCATGACAGGAGGAAAGACACCGGGTATCGAAGCGGACGCCAACATTATCTTTCGAAACAATGGCAGAGCCGCGGGATCACCGCACGACGCGATCGCCCCCATGTTCCACACTACCGGCTGCCCAGCGTCCAGGTCGGTAGTTCCGATCAATAGGACGCGCCCACGCGCGTACTCCCTGGCGACGGCAGCGAGTATGTCCTTCGTGACATATTTTTCGATCAGCGATGCGAGCGCTGCGTCGTCGGCGAAAGCGTCGCTGGTCATTGCACGAATTAGAGTGCGAATCTTAAATACATCGCGAGGTCCGATCGAAACCGCGACACTCTGAAGCACGTCATCGTATTGGTCTCCGAGGAACGCAAACGGCGCGATTAACGCTCCGGCACTGACACCCGTCACCACTTTGAATTGCGGTCGCGTGCCGGTTGCGGTCCAGCCGACGAGGATGCCCGCGCCGAATGCCCCTGCGTCGCCGCCGCCGGAAATTGCAAGAAAAGCGGCGGGCGGTAATTTCGCGGGGTTCTTCCCCTGGACGATGAGTGTCTCGCGTTCGCGCTCATCGGACGCAGCCGCATCGCGATACAATTGCGTTAAGTCCAGATTGGGCCAGAATCGAGATTCCGAGCACTTCGAGGGACATGCCGACCGAGTAGCGTCGATCGGCACTGCCGCTCGACGCGGCAACCCAACGCAGCCGCCAAGAAGTGCGCTGAACATCAGTAGACCGGGGATTAATGTGCGCGGTTGGAGCTTGCGGCTCAGGCTCCGCCAAGGTCCAAGTTTATCGTTGATTGCCATCCGGCATCACATGGCGAAGCGCCGGACGATTCGCTTGCCGTTGCAGAGACATCACCTGGGAGCCGAGGTATCGATGTACACCACCGGCGCCCAAGCGTCGGCGCCGCCAAGCGGCATGAAGGTTCTCCTGAAGGGTAAGGCTATGCACCGGCGCTGGCGCGGCTGGACACGGTCTCGTGCCAGCGCTTCAGCGCCACACGCTCCGGCGGCACGGATAGCTCGAGCGCGTTGGCGGCGAAGTCCACCGTCACGAGAGCAGTGATATCCGCAGCAGAGTAGAGTTCACCGGCGACGAAAGGCACCTGACCCAGCCGCTCGTTCATATCGGCGAAGAAATTCTTCACACGGAGCACGCTGCGGCCGACCAGAGCCGGAATCTGCTCATAGTCATGCGGCCCGGCGATGGCACGGCCCTTCAGCGCCGCGACCTTGTTGCGGATGCCTTCCATCACGGCCGCGAAGCCTTCCAGTTCAGCGCGCCGCTCCCACATCGCAATCAGGCCCTTTTCCTTGGGTGTCGTGCCGAGCAGTGGCTTTCTCGGATACGTTTCGTCGAGGTATCGCATGATCGCCGGGACTTCGCCTATGGCGGTACCGTCCTCCAATACCAAGGTCGGCACCACACGGCGTGGATTGATGGCGCGATAGGCTTCGGAGTGCTGTTCGCCCTCGCCGAGGTCCACCGTGACCAGCTGTACCGTCATCCCTTTTTCGGCGAGAAAGATGCGCACGCGTCGGGAATTGGGCGAACCGGTAGAGTGGTAGAGCCTCAAAGTATTGGATGACATGGTGGAGCCTCTTAAGATTCCTGAGCGAATGACAGCAAAGCAGCGTTCGTGACCGAGGTCAGAGCTTCGAGCCGCCATCGACATGGACCGTGTCGCCCGTAATCCATCTCGCCTCCTCCGAGGCGAGAAAGGCGACGACGCCACCGATATCGTCCGGCTTCGCGATTCGCTTCAGCGCTTGCATATTGAGCGTAGTCTCGCGGCCCGTCTCTGTCTTCGTGAAATTCGACATGTCTGTCTCGACCACGCCGGGAGCAACGGCGTTGACGCGAATGCCTTTGGGGCCGAGCGCGACCGCAAAATATTTAACCAAAGTGGCGACGGCACCCTTGGTCGCTGCGTATGCCGAGAGATGCCCCACCGCCGCGTGCGCCGCAAGAGATGAGACCAGCGTGATGCTGCCGGCCTCGGACATGATGGGCAGCAGCTGTTGCACCAAAAAGTAAGGCGCACGCACGTTGACCGCGTACAGCTTGTCGAAATCCTCGACCGTCGTTTGCTCGATCGGAGCCGCGCTCGAAATTCCAGCATTCGCGACTAGAATATCCAGGCGCTCTGCGACCATGCCCCGAACCTGCTTCGCCAATTGATGGGGCCCATCCTTCGATGCCAAATCGGCCCTTACCTTTTCGGCACGGCCGCCTGCACGGCGAATTTCCGCCACCACGGCATCGGCTTCTTTCTCTGCGCGCGAGTAGTGAACGAGGACCTGCGCACCTGCCTTGCCGAGCGCGAGGGCGCTGGCGCGCCCGATGCCGCGCGATGCACCGGTGACCAAGGCGGTTTTACCAGCAAGACTGTTCATGATTAGATCTCCTTCGGAAATGCCGGGTTGGAGGCGATTGAATTCATGTGCATCGGTTTCACTCGGACAAGAACATCGAGACGTGGCGGACGAACCGCTCCGGATACTGATACTGCGAGCCATGACTCGCGTCGGGGTACAGGATCAACTGTGCATTCGGGATATTCTGTTGCAGGATGAATGAGTTGATCGTGTAGATGATGACGTCGTGATGGCCGTTCACCACGAGCGTCGGCTGCGTGATGCGCTTCAGATACTCGTAGGAACCTTTGCGCTGCACGCCCCACTTGCCGATCGCTTCGATCTGCGCTGGCGCGACCGTCTCGTTCACATCAGGATCACGGTCCTTAACACGCGCCCGGAAGCGCTCGAGGAAGCGGCGGCCGGCCGCCTGGCTCGCCGCAGATGGGGTAAAGTGTACTTTGAGCCAAAGCTCCTCGGGCACATCATATTTGCGGCCAAAGATTTCCTGTGCCTCGGGAGTGAGCGTAGCCATGCCTTCGCCACCACGCGGGCCGGTGCCCACCAGAACGAGGTTGCGCACGAGGTCCGGCGCCTGAAGCGTGATTTCCTGCGCGACGAGGCCACCGATCGAAAAGCCCAGCACATCGACTGTCTTGAGTTGCAGCCCCTTGATGAATGCCACGGCGTCGGCGCCCATGTCCTCCATTGTGGTTGATACGCGCCCCGATGTGCTCGAGACACCCGTATTGTCGAACAGTATGACCTCGCGGCCCTGCGCCAACCCATCGGTGACGGCCGGGTCCCAGTGGTCCATCGTGCCGGTGAAATGCTGATTGAAGACCAACGGCACGCCACCGGCCTTGCCGAATCGGCGATAGGCGAAGCGGATTCCTTTGGCTTCGACATACTGGGTCGGGGCGCTTTGGTGCGTATAGGTACTCATGAACTCAAACTCCTTTAAATGCTGCGGTTACGAAACATGAGTCCTCGGCCGGCGTTCTTCCCGCCATTAGCAGCCAAGATCGCATCCAGGTCTCGTTCGTCGATCAACTGGCTCTGACTGTAGTGAGAACTTGCGGTGCTCGCTTGCCAGTAGATAGCGCCTATGTGCACTGAGTGCGCTACCGAGCCATTGTGACCGGACGTCGGATCTGACGATTCCCGAGATGACTTTGCGGTCCGGCAGCGTCGGTGAGGACTTTCGCGTTTGCACGGCGCCACTCGTTAGGGCTCTGGCCCACGATCCGGCGAAATACTCTGCAGAAATGCGACTGATCGCTTAAGCCACACGCGACCGCGATCTGTGCGAGCGCTTCATCCGTGGTGCGCATCATCTCGCGCGCAAGGTCGACGCGTCTGCGGGTTATGAATTCAAATGGCGGTATTCCAACGCTCACCTTGAAAGCGCGGAAGAAGTGACTCGTGCTCAGGTTGACGAGGTTCGCCAAGTCCTTGGACTGAATATCCGTCCCTAGGTTTGTCTCTATGTAGTCAATGACGCGATTCGTTTGCCACATCGCGAGTCGACCGCGTGTCTGTGCGGTCTTGCCAGAGGTCGGCTGGCTCTGAGCGCGTAGCAAAGCGTACGCGCGAAACAGGTATTCGCGCGATGCGTTGCGATCGACCTCAAAAGAGGCCGCGGCACATTCGATGAGAGCCGCTATGGCGGGGGGCGTCTTGATTGCGGACGTGGCGTGGTCTGTTATGACGTTCTCGCGCGCGTGGCAGAACCCATGCTCGTCGCCGGCACCTGGGCAAAAATATGTACGGTCTTGCTCCCGCGAATTCAAGACAATCATCAATGACATGAACCCTCCTGCAATCTCACGAATGTGCGCCCTGGTGCACCAAGGTCCGAGAGGCTGATTGCATTAATAAGGTAACGCGACGTGCGTCTGCGCGAGAGACCCGATCTACCTAAATTGATCCGGCTCTTTAGAGGGGGACAAATCGGAGCGTACGAAGGATCTAGCTCCGGTACCGCGAGACAGGATCAGTCGTTGTCATCAGGGATAATCAGACGCCGGCCGAAGAGCTTCGCATCGACGGAGAACGCTCCGGGACCCAACACAGCGAGAACCACGGTAACGAAGATAGCGACGAGCGTGTAGCCAAGGTCCGCTCCATGGCTATGCACGAGATAGACAACCTCGATCAACGCGCTGACAGTGCCTGCGATAGGCGTGAGTGCTCCGATGACCATCAATAGCGAAAGCAAGCCCACACCGACGAAAGTCCAACTCGGCGACATTAACTGTTCCTGATTGAAGGTGGTCATCAACAACGAAATGGTCGCGCACACTCTCAGAATGATCAGGGAGAACCCTGCCGCGCCACCGGGGAACATTGAGAATAGTCTCTGCACGTCGCCAGCATAAGGTGGCCGACTCACGAGACATAGGCTCGAAAGAGAGCTTTCGAGGGGGCTCTTTCGAGGGGGGGCGGGTGGCTGTCCCGGGTTAGGTGTACCGTTTCAAACGTTGCTCGGCTCTGGAGAATGCTTTCCGTCATTGAGGAATGTAGATGTGAGCCGCTAGAATGCCCCATGATTAGAGGCGGACTGCAGTGGGCTCGAATGTCAGCGTTGACCGGCAAACCGATCGCGCTCGAGTTATTCGGTAGGGTTCGAAGCGCGCTCCAATTACTCACCATTGCCTTGATCGGCGCACTCGGCTGTCCACAATCAGCGCTGTCCTCGCCCACCCTCTCGCAGATGTATCACACGGGCTGGACGGTGCGCGAGGGCGCGCCGCGCGCCATCAACGAAATCGCGCAAACGACGGATGGTTTCCTGTGGTTATCGACGGATAACGGCCTTTTCAGATTCGATGGGCAGTCGTTCGTTCGCTATCAGCCCACGTCCGGAGACCCGCTTCCCGGGACCCAAGTGAACGCTTTATTGCCGACCCCCGATGGTGGGCTATGGATCGGATACTTTCGAGTTGGGGCGAGCTTCCTGAAGCAGGGCCGAAATATCAACTACGGACAGCGCGAGGGCCTGGAGCGAGGGACGGTCATGAGCTTCGCGATAGACGCCGACAACACAGTTTGGGCAGTCCTGAACTCAGGGCTCAAGCGACTAGAAGGATCCTCCTGGAAAACCGTCGCGAAGGAATGGAATTTCCCGTCAAATGCAAGTTCGGCAACGAGCTTCGTCGACGAGAAAGGAACACTATGGATCGGTACTGCGGCAGGGATGTTGTATTTGCGAAAAGGAGAACATGTATTTCGGCCGGTCGCCGACGTGACCGAGCCAATTCAGAATATCGTGCAAGCCCCCAATGGAACTCTATGGATCCGCTCGTCAACCGGTCTCGTTCGCGCACTCGATCCGTCCTCCGCCACACTGCGGCAGGACATCCCGCAGATCGGAATTCGAGCCAGAGCGATCGGCGCCGGTCGCGATGGCGGTCTCTGGATCATGACGGAGACGCAGGGGATTTTTCGTATCGAATCGCCTGAAAAAGCGGGCGACCTCGCCGACAGCACGCAGCACTTCACAAAGCAAGACGGACTGACCGGAAACTTCAGCTTTATGGTGGCGGAGGATCGGGAGGGCAGCACCTGGGTCGCCACGACGAAAGGGCTCGATCAATTTCGACCCGCGGCGCTGACCGCGCTTACTCTACCGGAGGACGTCGCAGAACCTTCAGTGGCCGTGGTTGACCGGGCCAGAGTGCTTGTTGGCGCCGCAACCGTCGAAGTACCGAGCGGCCGCATCATGGTTCCCCCACCCGTATCCGTGCAACACATCACAGCGACCTATCGAGATCCGACCGGTACGCTGTGGCTCGGTGGCAGAGACGGTCTGTGGACCTATGTCGACGGCCGGTTTACCCGATATCCTTTGCCGGACGGTCTAAGTGTTGAGCATTCAATCCAAGCCATGGCGACGGACCGTGCGGGCGGCCTTTGGGTGTCATTCGTGCGCAATGGTCTTTATCGACTGTTCCGACAAAGCTGGTCTCACGTCACGAACCAGTTGGCCGCGCCGGACAATCTGACCACGGCGATTACGGTCGACTCACGGGGACGAATCTGGTTTGCGTACGCGAAATCCAATCGGATTCAAGTTTTGGACGGAGAAAGGCTCAACACTTTCCAGGATAGCGACGGACTGAACCTCGGCTACACGATGACAGTCACAGAAATCGATGGGCGAATTGTGATCGGCGGCGAGACTGGACTCGAAATTCTAGAGGGAAGCACGTTTCGTCAGTTGAGGTTGCTCAACGACGCGTCGGTCAGCCTCGTGTCGGGTGTGTTGCAGCAGCGAAACGGAGATGTCTGGGTCAATCAAGGCTCTGGCATTCTTCGTATCGGCGCGCAGGAGATCAGGAAGGCGGAGGCGGACCCGAACATTCAAATGCGTTTCACTCAGTTCGACTACCTCGACGGCGTGGATGACCTGTCTGCCCCCATACGACCGCGCCCTACTATTGTCGATGGGGGAGACGGTTACCTTTTTTTTGCGATGCGAACGAGCGTGTTGTTCATGGATACCTCTCATCCGCTGCGGAATTTGTTGAAGCCCGCGGTCGAAATTCTATCGTTATCGGGAGGCACCAAGAAGTATCTCGACCCAGTCGACGCTGTCTTGCTTCCGAATACCGATAAGGTGACCATTCGCTATACGGCCTCAAGCCTGCTGATACCTCAAAGAGTTCGATTTCGCTACCGGCTCGAGGGAATCGACGACGCATGGCAACCGGACAATGGAGCACGCGTGGCCGTATTCTCGAGATTGCCGCCCGGACACTTTGTCTTCCACGTGGCCGCAAGCAACAACGACGGCATCTGGAACGACAACGGCGGCGCCGTCAGTTTCACGATCCCACCTTCCTTTGTTCAAAGCCTGGGGTTCAAGACACTCTGCGCCGCGGTCGCCTTGGCTTTGCTTTGGCTGGCTTACCGTATCAGATTGCGTCAGATCACGACCCAAGTGCGTCGCCGACTGTATGAGCGTCTCGAGGAGCGCGCCCGACTTGCTCGTGATCTTCACGATACGTTTTTCCAAGGCATTCAGGGACTATTGTTACGGTTCAACACGGGCACCGCACTCCTAAAGAGGGACGAACCGGCCCGCACTATTTTTGATGAAGCTTTGGAACAATCGGATCGCGTGATGTCGGAAGGACGGGAACTCATGCTCGACTTGCGTGCAGGGTCTATCAACACAACGGAGCTCGCGGACGCTTTGGCCCTTGCGGGTAACGATCTCAAAAAGGCCTATCCAGGTGACTTCCGGGTTGCCGTCACCGGGGGCCCATTGCCTCTGCACCCCATTGTCTTCGACGAGATACATCGGTTGGGGCGAGAGGCCCTTTCTAACGCTTTCCGGCACGGACACGCAAAAAGCATAGAAGCGGAGCTAAACTATGAGCGCAATCAATTCCGGGTTTGCATTCGCGATGACGGCATTGGAATCGACGCCGAGGTCCTGAGCCGGGGATCTCGACCTGGTCACTTCGGCCTTCCAGGCATGCGCGAACGGGCGGCGAAAATCGGCGGTCATCTCGATATCTGGAGTCGGCCTGGCGCGGGAACCGAAATCGAGGTTCGCGTCCCGGCCGCCGCCGCCTATGTCCCGAAAGCGAAACGCAGTAGACTAGGCTGGCTGCGCGCAGTAACGACGGATAGCGAGGATGCCTATGAATGAGGCGCCCGTGATACGAGTCCTTACCGTTGACGATCATCCACTCATGATGGCGGGCATCGCGGGCGAAATAAATGCGCAGCCCGACATGCGAGTCGTTGCGGAAGCCACCGACGGCAGTGAAGGGATCGCTCGTTTTAGGGAGCATCGCCCAGACGTTACGCTCATGGACATCCGCATGCCGAACGTCAATGGACTCGATGCAGTTTCGGCGATCATGAGAGAATTCCCTACCGCCCGAATCGTCATACTGACGACGGTCGGCGGCGACGTCCAAGCGCTTCGAGCTTTCAAAGCCGGAGCAGCCGGATATCTGTTGAAGAATATGCTTCGCAAAGACTTGATCGACACCATACGCCTCGTTCACGCAGGAAAAAGACGTATTCCGCCAGAAATCGCCAAGGAGCTGGCCGAGCATTCTATGGATGATGCTCTCACGACGAGGGAAATCGATGTTCTTCGCGGGGTGGCTCGGGGTAATTCCAACGGCGGAATCGCCTCTGAACTGAGCATTTCCGAGCACACCGTTAAAAACCACGTCAAGAGCATCCTCTCAAAGCTCCGCGCGGCGGACCGTACGCACGCGGTAATGATCGCGCTCAAGCGCGGCTTCATTGATTTATGACCGGGCGCGATCCGGTCACGAACCCGAGATATCCCGCCGCAATCATGGCGCGAAATCATCACCGAACATGGGGCGACCGCTTCGGGATTCTTCCTGCGTTGCCTCGTCTTGAAGCACATCCCAGTGCTCGGCAAGCAGCCCATTTGCGATGCGCACGATGTCGGCAGCGATCCAGTTTCGCGGCCTTCCGGTCCCCGAGAATCGACCGTGAACAATTACAAATTCATGATTTGACAGAATCAACCCGGGCTCGTAGCGCAGCGTCGCCGGCACTCCCCTGACGAGATCAAAGAGGCCATCACGCCCAGGCGCTATATGAGCGCTGTGTTGAATATAGTGCGGCGACCAATATTTTTCAGCTGCTTCGTAATCCCGTTTATTGAACAGGGTATCGAATGCCTCGAGTACTAACAGCCTGTTGGCCTCTTCGATCGGGCGAGTCATTCGGCGGCTCCTGCGGTGTCTCTGTGCTGTCTGGATGAAAACATGCTACCCCCTAGTTGCTGCCCGGCCCGCGAGCCTGGGCCTGCCTGAGATGATCGGCCATCACGGCACTTCGCCCGATAGGCAATCGGCCGGCTGTCAGGTCAGACCTGCGCCGCGCCGCCATCCACATACAGCTCGGCACCCGTGATGAAGCTGGCGTCCGAGGACGCGAGGAAAGCGACGGCTTTGGCAATCTCCTCCGGGCGACCGAGACGCCCCATCGTGACGGTCGAGGCGAGAGCCTTCATGTCATTAGGATTGGCGAAGGCCTCGTTGAGCAGTGGGGTGTCGATCGGTCCCGGACTGACGACGTTGACTCGAATACCGCGTTCCTTGAGGTCCGTCGTCCACGTACGGGCGAAGGAGCGTACTGCCGCCTTGGTTGCGGAGTAGATGCTGAAGGCAGGGAACCCCTTGATATCGACGATGGAGCCGGTCAGGATGATCGTCCCGCCGTTGCGCAATAGCGGAAGCGCCTTCTGCGCCGTAAATACGAGAGCCTTGACGTTCAAGTTAAACACGGCATCGAAGTGCTCTTCGGTGATCGAGCCAAAGCTTACGAGTGGGCCGCCTCCCGCATTGGCAAAGACAATATCGATGTGCTCCTTCTCTTTGCGAATC
>Ga0224558_1002807_pt1 | contig 15445 bp, 12 predicted proteins | sample 714S32024metaG_FD_180682 | JGI IMG/M metagenome (GOLD analysis project Ga0224558, IMG submission 180682) | Peat soil microbial communities from Stordalen Mire, Sweden - 717 S3 20-24 | ecosystem: Environmental > Terrestrial > Soil > Wetlands > Peat | place: Sweden: Norrbotten County, Stordalen... | reverse complement strand
AAATGTTTTAGGACAATCATACATGAATGAAATAAAATAAAATCCAAACCTTTCTTAGCAGGAAAGCTGAATAACTCTGGCTTTTCTGCTAATGGTTTGGATTTAATTTAAGTTTGGATAACGAAGATCGTGGATTCTCGGCCCCTTTCCGGAATGGGAGATGCCGGCCTTCCACAGATACTCCCGGAATCGCCGGTAAATCGTGCTCTTGTCATAGCACTCTCCGTGGAGCCCAGGGAAATAGTAGGAATCGGGGGAACTAAACTTGTGCATGATCCTACTGTACTCCCGGCACCGCTCCGTAAGACTGCCGGACATGGGCACTAGCCGGTCTTTGTTGTTTTTGGACTACCGTATCCGGAGGATACCTTCTTCCAGATCCACGTCGGCAACCGTGAGCTTCAGAGCCTCCATAAGCCTGAGTCCGCACCCGTAGAGCATACGAAAAAGCAGGGAATCCACCACCCAGCGCTTGTCGCTTCGCGCCGTCCGATCCCACGCATCTATCTGGAAGAAAAAATCTCTCAGCTCTTTTTCGGTGTAAATATAGGGCTGATATCTCGGACGACGGGGGGCTTTTGTCATCGGGAGCACGGATACCAGGCACCCCGACTTCTCCATGTATACCGCAAGTTTTCTCAAAACACATAGCCGGCTTTGGCGGGTGCTCTGCGACTGGTATTCATCGCCGTAGCAGAAATCTTCCACGGCTTCCTTGGGAAGCGCCGCCTCTGGAACGTTGTGGTCAAAACAGTACTGGTCGAACTGTCTGAGGTATCGCTCCTGGGCTTCGAATTTGAAACCGGCGAGCCGCATGGTATCAATAAAATTCGTAAGATATCCAGCAATCCGGCTCTTCCAGAGGTGTTCAGTCTGCATGCTGAAACACCTCCTCCGGATCGATGGCGCATTGCCGCAGGGCTTCGATGTTAATTTTGAGGTAAATGGCGGTGGTCTGGACGCTTTCATGCCCCAGTACTTCTGAAATGACGGGCAGGGGAGCACCGCTTTCCAGCATCGTTCTTGCCAGCGTGCTCCTCAGAGAATGAAGGCCGCAGTGCTCATCCTTCGGTATCTCCAGACCCGCAAGCCTCATGTATTTCCATAATAATTGATCCATGCCGTTCGTGTCCTTGAACCCGCCGTAAGGCGCCCTGTGGTTCACGAATACCGTAGCGGCCCCTGTTCTGGGCCGCCCGTTCTGCAGATAGTCAATCAATGCCCACCCGATGTCGTCCAGGATTGGGAGTTCCAGGGTCTGTCTGGTCTTGGTCTGGATGATGACTATCTTCTTCCGGTTCCAGTCCAGGCTGCTCAGACGGAGATTCCTGATGTCGCTTGCTCGCAGGCCAAGGCGCACCACCAAAAGCAGTATGGCATAATCCCTCTTGCCACGAGGGTTGCCTCGGTCAACGGCTTTCAAAAGCCTTAGCACGTCTTCCTTTTTCCATGAAGCCGGTATAGATGCGCTCCGGATCTGCTTGACCTTTGGAAGCAAGTCCCATATCTCTTTCTGCAGATACCCATCGCTATACAAGAATTTTAAAAATATCCGAATGGCAGAGATGATGTGAGCGACATACCGCTGGGAGTTGCCTATGTAGATGGAGATGAACGCGGAAAGATCGGAAGGATCGATATCATCCATATGATGAACCTGCCTGGAATCCAGAAATGCAAGGAACCTTTGCACCGGATTCAAAAGAGAAGGAAGCCCCTGCACCGTGTATTTCTTCTGTTCGCAATAGACGAGGAATGCCCTGTACTCTTTTTGGAAGCATTCCGGGCATGTAAAAGGTTTTTTCTTTCCTCTTGTAATGAATTCTACGGTTCCATACTGCTGATAGTGCCATAGAATCAGCAAATGATGCAGTGTTGAGGTTACATTCTGGGGTAAAGTGCCAAAAAAGCCCTCAAGTTTGAAGCCGAATTTAGAATCCATGAAGTCCAACGCTACGGCTTCGCTGTACTCATCGATCTTGTTTTCGTTGGCATAAGCCAATAGCTTCAAGTAGCTGACTTCGTATTCCCTGATCGCCCCTCTGGTGTAGCCCTGAACTTTTAGCTGTTCCAGAACATCCTTAGCCAACTGTTGGATCGGTTTTTTGGCATCCATGATTAGCCCCTTTCTTTTTAGACAAGCTAATCATGAAATATTATGAGAAGTAAATATTTAAATCATGGTTGATTTAAGCGATCTCTGGGATAGTAGTTCCCATAACTTTTCGCGTACCATAATTACGCATAGAATGGGCGCCGAAGCAGTTAATGCCAACCGACCTAGCCGCTTTGGAGAGAATCTCCCAGGCATGTGTTCTGCTGATCGGCCTGTTCTTACCCTTTCGGGAAACGAACAGGTAGCGGTCTGGATCGTGGTCGTGGTTGGCAACACCGGCATAATACTCTTCAAGGGCCTTTTTTGCCGACTTGTTTATTATGAAAACCTTCTCTTTGTCCGTTTTGCCCTCACGAAGACGTATTGCTTCCAACACCCGGCCCTTACTGTCGAAGCAATCACGCTCCCGCAGACGCAATAGATCGGACACCCGGAGGGCAGAATTGATCCCCAGGGTGAACAGCAGCCAGTCCCGAATCGACTGGCCTCGAAGCACCTTCTTCATACTCTCGATTTTCGCAGCATCCCGAATGGGCTCCACCGTGTTCATGCCAAATCACCTCCAATAATAAAAAGAACGTCCCGAAAGACCTCCTTAGATTGATGGGTTTCTCAGTCCGATAAGCGACATTATTAGACATTTTCCAACAAAGGAATTATTTATCAATTGTCGAATCTGGATGCGGGAAGCGTATGGGCGCAATTTAAATAAAGCGCAAACTTACCAGCCTCAGTCAACCGTTTGGTGATCTCGATATCCTCTTGGCTGGGCGTGCAGCAACCACTGGGGTGGTTGTGGATAAGGATAACAGCGGCAGCACTGTTTTTAATTGCTTGTTTAAAAACCTCGCGCGGATGAACCAAACTCGAATTTAAGGCCCCAATGCTCACCAGGTGGTTTTTGAACACATGGTTCTTGGTATTCAGTAGCAGAACCCGGAAAGGCTCTCTGTCCAAGTATCTCATCTCATTCATGACCAAAGCGGCCACGTCCTGGGGACTGCGAATGCTCTCTGCATCGTTGCCAGGAGCGGTAAATGATAAACGTTTTGCTAGCTCAACCGCTGCTAATAACGCAGTGGCCTTACGCTTTCCCATTCCTTTAATAGCGGATAGTTCGCAAATGGTAGCCTCAGTCAACTCCTTTAGGGTAAAGCAATTACTCAATCCGGTAATGGCCTCGCTGTTACTGCTTTCCCGTAGCGTGATTGCCAGAAGTTCTGGAACTGTCATTGACGAGAAATCCGGATACATTGATTGCATGTCGTTCATCCTCTATCCATAAAAAATTAGAGAGCTAGGGGCATTTGAATTTGCTCTGGTTCTCCTTCTTATTTTCTTATACCCGGAAAATTTTAAGCGGCAAGGGAGCAGGGCGATCGAAGTGCTCGCGACCGGAGACAGAGAGCTTTTCGTGGCAGCAGACGATCCCACCTCCGATAGCTATCCGGCCTTTACAAGTCCATGCTTCGCAGGATCTGACATTGCGCCGGGAATGCCCCTGCTGGCTTATCCGATCTTTGGTAAATTAAAAATTGTTTTCGCTTTATTGAGTTTTATTTGCAGGAAATGTTAATAACTTGTCGAAATTTAATCAGTTGTATAGGGGGATCTTTTTGGGCGCTCCCAAGACAAGCGATCCGCTATCTTGGTGTATGGTTAAGATGACTGCATTAATAATCAGATAGCTAATAAAGACCAGCCAGGAAGGGGTGGTGGAAGAATAGCGAAGCCGCAGAAGACCAGATATATCACAAGTGTATTGGCCACATAAAGCAGTTCCTTTCGTGACGTAAAAAATAAACGAGGAGATATCCTATGAAATGTTGGTATGAATACATGAAGGTAAAGAAAATTAGAAAAACGAAACTATTTACTTATGCGTTAGCGCTAATGATGGTATTGATTCCTTTGATTGCATTCAGTCTTACTCCGGTTGCCTATGCCGATACTTATCCTTCGCCACCGGCATTGGTAACTCTTACCGCAACTGGACCAACTACTGCAACTGTGTCATGGACTTCAAGTTCCGGCGCATCCTATTATTATGTTGGCTATAGTACCACTTCTACTTTTACAAATGTCTGGAATGGGGGGTATACAACAGCTCCCACTACATCAAAAAATCTTACTGGCTTAAGTCCGGGCACAACCTATTATGCTTTTGTTGCAGCACTTAACTCTAGCTGGGGTTATGAGGGATATACTACAAACACCTACACCGTGGCCTATAACGGGAATGGCGCCACTGGAACTCCGCCCGCCGACACCGGCACGTACATAGCGGGCGCAACGGTGACCTTGCCAGCTACGCAGACCTCAGTTGCCGATCTGGTTTACTCCGGCTATACCTTCAGCGGCTGGAGCCTGATTCCCACTGGCCCCGCGATTTCAGGCACAACCTTCTCCATGCCAGCAGTTGACACCACAGTGTACGCCCAGTGGGCTTCTTCCGACGACACCCTGGGCAGTCTGAGCCTCAGCACGGGTACCCTCAATCAGACCTTTACACCCGATACGCTCACCTACACGGCAAACGTGTCAAGCGCTGTGACCAGCGACACGGTGACAGCGTTAGCGAACTCGGTCTACGCTCAGGTATACATGAACGACAACTTAGAGACAAGCCTGATAATGCCCCTCAGTTTGGGGGATAACTCGGTTGCCATCCAGGTCTATGCCCAGGATGGCACGAATCAGACCTACAATCTCACCATTAACAGGGCGGCTAGCGCTTCCACCGTACCAATCAATATAGCGGCAATAGCTGGAGTAACGGCACCAGCGACAGGCGCAACTCCAGTGTCGACAATAGCCGGTAACGGCCAGTACTCGGCGACAGCTACATGGTCGCCAACAGTCACCAGCACGTTTGCTGCGAGCACAGCATACACAGCAACCATTACGATCGACAGCGTAACGGGTTATACCTATGCAGGTCTGGCCTCCAACTTCTTTACAGTGGCTGGAGCAACAGCAACCTTTGACGCTGCTACTGGAGTTGTCACCGCAGTATTCCCGGCGACGGCAGCTATCAGTTCTAGCCCCGGCGGCGGCGGTGGAGGCGGCGGTAGTGTGACTGTTTACACACCGGTCGTACAGACAGAGGCTGCCACGGTAGTCTCGTCCACCTCCATTACCCTGAACGGCGACATCACCTCAGACAGTGGCTACAACGTCACTGACTATGGCTTCATGTGGGGTACCACCGCCAGCAGTCTCACCAACAAGCAGGATGTGGGCACCAATAACCAGTCCGGCGCCTTCACGGATACCCTGACCATCACACCAGGCACGACCTACTACTTCGAGGCCTATGCCACCAACTCTTACGGTACGGCAGATGGAGCGGTACTGAGTTACCCCACCAATATGCCGGCTGTACAGACAGAGGCAGCCACGTCAATCACAGACAGCTCTGCTGTCCTGAACGGTGACATCACCCCAGGCAGCAGCTATGCCGTCACAGACTATGGCTTCATGTGGGGAACCACCGCCAGCGCTATCACCAACAAGCTGGACGTGGGCGCCAATAACCAGTCCGGCGCCTACATGGGCACCCTGAACAACCTGACCACAGGTACTACCTACTACTTCGAGGCCTATGCCACCGACTCTTCCGGCACGGCAGACGGAGCGGTCATGAGCTTCACCGCAGGGGTACCGACAACAACCACACCCGTATTCTCCGACGTCCCCACATCCTACTGGGGATACAATGCCATCACCAGCCTGGCTACCCGGGGTATTGTGGCCGGTTATCCGGACGGAACCTTCAAACCGGACAACCAGATTACCAGGGCGGAGTTTGCCACCATACTTGTTAAAGCCCTCGGCCTGAGCACTACCGGAACAACTGGCCAGTTTACGGACGTTACAGCAGATGCCTGGTACTATGGCACCGTGAACGCCGCTGCTTCGGCAAGTCTGGTATCCGGCATGGGCGATAACCTGTTTGCTCCAAATGCCCTGATCACCAGAGAGCAGATGGCCGTAATGGTGGCCAAGGCTCTGGGAACCAAGGCTCCCGTTGTTAACGGCACTGAACTGAGCGCTTTCAGCGACAGTTCGACTGTCGACAGTTGGGCAGTATCTGGAATGGAAGAGGCCGTCAAGGCAGGTATCGTTAGCGGCATGACCGCCGATACGCTTGCCCCACTGGCTGACGCCACCAGGGCACAGGCAGCGGCGATGATTTACAAGATGCTCGCCGTCTAGGCAAGTAAGACAGGTCAATCGTTACAGAATACCATCCATGGCGCACACAGGGCGACCCGGGGGAAACTGGGTCGCTTCTGTTTTGGTACCAGTTGCCCACTGGGTAGTGAAAGTCCTTTGCTGTCCAAAAATCAGAAAAAAAACGGCCGCTAACGTATTCTTTTGTCAACAGCCTGCAGTTATTAAACCCCGTCTCCTTCCATCCTATCCGCACCAAGGGTTCTTATTTACACAGAAGCAACAACTACTATTGATAGCTTCACTGAAGTCGCCGGCATGCTTGAGTAGCCCCTGGATGGTCTCGCTGCTCTTGCGCCCCTTACCGCGCAGACTGCAGAGATTTTCTGCAGTCTGCGCTTGGAACCAAAAACTACCAGCAGTTAAAAGATGAGCTCGGACTTGATAACTACGAAGGCCGCTACTGGTTGGGGTGGAACCACCACGTTACCTTGTGCATGGTTGCCTTCGGGTTTCTAACACTTGAACTGCTTGCCAATAAAAAACTACTGGGTGGAGTATTCCGAAAGTACGCCGGCTGCTACAAAGACTTCTGGCCACCTGGACCGGGAGATGTGAGGCCTGCGGCAGAAAGATATATGGACGATCCAAGGTAATGCTGTGTTGATTACTTAACGTAGTAGTACTAGCAGAGAGCACTTGAAATTGTGGACTTTTAAACGCTTGATGGATTGATGAATACTCCTCTTCCCTCCTGGGACGCCAGAGATGACAACCCTCCAGTGATAGAATGGGGGCTTTAATTTTTGCAGAAGTTGTGCAGTCCCGATTTGCAGGTGATGAGCTTGCAGCTTTGTTATAGACGCACATGCCCGGAGCGCCTATACCTACACCCCAAAAGACATCGTATTTGAATCCCCAAAGAGAGTTTGCCGGCAGGAAAAGATTGCTCCGATCAAGACAAATAGATGTCCTTGTACTTCTCTTCCTTTTCAACAATACGTTTTTCTCGCTCCACGTCTTTGTTCTTGTTGAAGGTCGCCCCATCGTCGAAATGTATTGCCGACATCAGAAAACCTGCCGGATTCCGTGGGGATGTTCCACCAGCTGAACGTGCTGCACGATCTACAGCTTCCTTGGCCTGCTGTATACCCCCGGCCTTGGTCAATAAGGACCTGGCAAGGCCAGCTGTGATCGAAAACCCGCGCGACGCGGCGTAGCTTACTATTTCGTTAAGAATGTTTTTTTCGATGACGACGACATCTGGTTGTTGTTGTTCTTTGACTTTAATCTCTGTAGTATTCTCTGGTATAGTTCCGAAATTTTCGAAGGTTCGAGGCTCAGAATTTTCGGCTCGAACCGCAATAGCTGAGCTTCGATCCTCAGAATTTGAGATACGATCCTCAAAATTTGCGGTTCGGTCATAGCAAGAGTTTCCGGGGTTTTGTCTGTCGTCTCCCTGGAAATCGGTGATTGCCCAGCCCTCAAGGGGGTACCCAAGAGTGTTAAGATCCATCGCAACCTTTGCTGCATTGAAGCGGTATTGTTTTGTGTGATCCCAGCGATACGCGGGGTTGTTGCGCTCACCGATCCAACCGCGTTCGACCAGCTTCTTCAGCCGGGTTCTAATGGTATTGGCGCTCAGGCCCATCATCGTTTCCGCAGAGAGATCTTCTGCCGTCTTGTAGATCCAGCCGTGCATGAAAGAAAAATTAATTTCATTTCCCTCATTGCTTGACCGGCCTTTCTCTTCTGCCAGGAAGCGGTCAAAGTCATGAGTCCGCATCGTCCAGTATTCGATCTGGCTTAAAAGAATGGCGCTTACGTGGTCGCCGGTTAGCGTGACATATTCTTCTTTGATGACCACTCGATGTAACGGTCTTGTCTGTTTCATGTTGGATCGCCTCCCAATAAAAAAGCCGACCCCCATTAAAGAGGGCCGGCAGGAGGCGACAGGAAGAATATCGAAATATATCGGACTCGCAAAAGAAAGGGATGTGATGATTCTATGATCACCGGCCACGTCGAAGATCGAAAGTCATCGTGGAGAATTGTCATTGAATTAGACCGAGAAAATGGTAAGCGTGATCGTATCTATAAGAGCGTGAAGAAGAAAAATTACAAGACAATGGCATTAGCAGAACGTCTCATGAACCATACGATGATCGAAATAGAGCAAGGTACCTATATTGAACTTTCTGGCATGACCTTATCAGAATACCTGAACAAATGGCTTGATTTTGCCAAACATAACCTGGAGTATAAAACCTACGTGCGATATAAAGGAATCATCGATAACTACTTCAAGCCCGAACTGGGATTCATCAAGCTGGAAAACCTGAAACCTCTCAAAATCCAGGAACATTACATCTGGCTAGGATCTCAAGAAGAGGGCTGCCCAGGATTGTCGGCCAACACGGTCCGTAAGCATCACAATCTATTGCACAAGGCGCTTGGACAAGCCCGAAAATGGCAACTGATCACTCTCAATCCCGCCGACAATGTAGACCCTCCATCAATAACGAAATACGAAGCGCGGGTGCTTCCAACAAGAGATGCAATTATTCAGTTTCTGGATAGACTTAAAGGAACTATGCTCTATCTAGCGACGATCCTGGCCCTGACAACATCGCTCCGGCGGGGGGAGATATGCGCGCTCCTCTGGCAGGATGTCGATTGGGAAATCGGAAGGCTCTATGTGCGTCACAGCCTGCAGCGCGTCACCGGCGAAGGTCTCAAGCAGAAGCCTACCAAGAATAACAAATCCCGCTCGGTTGCCCTACCGCCAACGATTATAAACCTCCTTAGACACGAATACATGACCCGTTACGAAGGCGATCCCCTTGGCATTCACGGTGATGATTATATCTGCGCATGGCCTGACGGTCGCCCTATTGCCCCGGATTATCTCACCCACCGCTTCGAAAAATTGAACCTGCCGATCACCTTCCACGGCTGCCGTCATAGTCATGACACCTTGTTGCTGCGAAACAAGGTTGACCCTCGCCTGGTCGCGGACCGCGCCGGCCGTGATGTTAGATTAACCCAGGCATTGTATGAGCACGTCCTCCCAGACATGCAAGATGAGGTGGCCATACTGATCGAGAGAACGCTTTTTGGAGATGAAAATGATGAGAAAATATAGGACCGGGCGACGATTGGGCGACGATTTTACTCCAGGCGACAATTTCATAATAATCAAAAACCCCGCAATCGCTTGCGGGGCTTGCTTTCTACTGGAGCCCACATCCGGGCTTGAACCGGAGACCTCCGCCTTACCAAGGCGACGCTCTACCTACTGAGCTATGTGGGCATGGTTGCGGGGACCGGACTCGAACCGGCAACCTTCGGGTTATGAGCCCGACGAGCTACCAACTGCTCCACCCCGCGGTGTAAATGGTGACCTTGCTATTCTACCACACTGCTGACGAATATATCAACGGCAGTATGAACGCTCCTGACTGCCATAAAATACCTCCACCGCGTCTACTGCGCCCACAGGCCAGCAATAGCAAGCCTTTTCAGGGTAGAGGCATGGTAGAGACCATGCCTCTACCAGCTAAAATTGCTCTACCCAAAATTCATCGCGCTTTTCATTGAAATCGAGACGTAGAGATAGTGGAGGCATTTTTACTATAATAGGTACCGCTTTGATGATTTGCGTGCAAAAACTGATTCAGTACCTGCGGTCGTTCTCACGGGGCAATAATTACAGCAGCGGACGCTGTGTTGACGTTATTTTTACATATTATTGTGCCGGGGTAGCAGCAATGGCAGCATTGGCTTATTCTCGCTACGGCTTGTTATCGTTGCCTTGGTCGGACTCCTCGGCAGGCAGGTTGAACAGCCCGCACAGGCAGCGGCCATCTTTGCGTACCCGGCTTGACCTGGTGTCAAGGCAGGGACAGAGGTTTTCCGGAATGTTCTGGTAGCGACAAGGACAGAAGAAATCGCCGTAGCGGTTCTTTTTAGTCAGCAGTCCCTCGATGAACAACTCTTTATCCTCGTTGAAAACGTAGCCTCTCAGCCTGGCAAAATTTTCGATCCGCTCGACGATCTCCACCTCCGGCTCCTGGAGAAGCTTGCGGATCTGAAATGCAGGAGCGACTGCAGCCACTTCGATTTTTGCTCCGCAGACGGGGCAAATCAACACAGCCCCAACCTCAGGCTCATCCTGGTAGCTGAATGCCACTCCGCAGACCGGACAGGTGATGCTATTTTTCATTCTGCAACGTCTCCAGGATCTCTTCCGGTTTGAAACCGACGATTACCTTATCATTGATACAGATCACCGGGAAAGACTGTCGGCCGGTCAGCTTTTGCACTTCTTCCAAAGCCTTGCTGGCGATCCCTTCTTCTGCCAAATCCACGTCGACCAGGTCGTAGTCAATACCATGCTGGTCCAATAACTGTTTCGTTTTCATGCAGTGAGGACACGTGCTCAAGGCGTAAAGCTTCACTATCATTTTCATCGCTCTCCCTTCGCTATTGACATGGACTCTACTTCCTTTTCAATTTTATTGCCTTACTGCCTCTACTTTACAGATCTTGTCATCGTTTTTAAGTTCGAGGCTCGACCTATGGACACGGTGCCGATCTTCGGTATGGGGAGAAGCAATACTGTTATCACGGCGATGCTTATTAATGTTAGCAATAATCGGAGGGTTAATCCGGAGCACGGGGTTTGCCCGGTAGATAGAAAATCCCTCCTCTGCTTGTGTTGTATAATACAGCGAAGGAATTCCGTAGTACCTGAAAGGGTTTGCTGAGTGTTAACGGATTATACTTGAACGGGGTTAAGATTTTTGCCCGGCAACCTTCGGGTTATGAGCCGGCGAATTGCCAACTGCTCCACCCCGCGGTGTAACTTCGCTTGAATGCCTCCCGCCTCTATAGCTGGAAGTGTCCAGATTTGTCAATTACAAGCGCCAGTCTCCAACTTAATCGGCGAAGTTACATGAATTGTTGCCGTGCCATATGTCCATCACTCAATGCTATTGCTTCGCATGCTCGCAATATGAGCGCCGGGGTACCCGCCGAAGGTGGGTCGGGCCTGTACTGGACGGCACATTGCATAATTCCTCCGCATCCGGGCTTCGCCCGGCGCAGCTCTCCGCATTCCTTGGGGCTAAGGCGAAGCCTTAGATGCGGAGGAACGGAATGCGGAGTACAAAACTTCGCTCCGCTGCGTTTGAATATGGTGGAGGGGGAAGGATTTGAACCTTCGTAGGCGTTCGCCAACGGATTTACAGTCCGCCCCCATTAACCGCTCGGGCACCCCTCCAACTGCTTGCCAAAAGTGCTTATCAAATAACTGGAGCCGACGGTGGGACTTGAACCCGCAACCTTACGATTACAAGTCGTATGCTCTACCAGTTGAGCTACGTCGGCGCTCTTTCAAGACAAACCGTATTATACAACCAATCGGCAGGGAGATCAACCCTGCCGATTGGTTGTATCTGGTTATTTAGGTCTATCTAGTGCTCTCTTTTTTCCAGGTAGCGCTCAAGCTTCCGTTTCACCCTCTGCAGGGCATTGTCGATCGACTTCACGTGACGCTTCAGTTCGCAGGCCATCTCCTGGTAGGATTTACCTTCCAGGTAAGACATCAGCACCTTCCACTCCAGGGAACTGAGGATCTCTCCCATCTTCTCCTCAATGTCGACGAACTCCTCGCGGCTGATGATCAACTCCTCCGGATCGCTGATGGTTGTTCCGGAGATGATGTCCAGCAGGGTGCGGTCAGAGTCCTCGTCATAGATCGGCTTATTCAATGATACGTAAGAGTTAAGGGGGATGTGCTTCTGGCGGGTCGCTGTTTTGATGGCGGTGATGATCTGCCTGGTAATGCACAGTTCCGCAAACGCTCTGAAGGAGGCGAGCTTATCGCACCGGAAATCCCTGATCGCTTTAAAAAGACCGATCATGCCTTCTTGAATAATGTCTTCGCGGTCAGCGCCGATCAGAAAATAGGACCTCGCCTTGGCACGGACAAAATTCTTATACTTGTTGATCAGGTGTTCCTCGGCGACCGCATCCCCATCTTTAGCTAGTTCTACGGCGTCTTCGTCCTGCATGTAAAGGTATGACTCAAATACCTCCTGCTGCGCAAGACTGTTCATTGTGTCGACATCGCCTCCGTGAGCGTTTTGATGGGTGACAACCTGAATATTATGCAATTTTACTAATCATTAGCTCCCCTTGCAGAAACGGCTTCGGATGGCCAAACAGAGGGCGTGACCGGATGAAATGATAGATAACAGGGGGCTTCGAGCTGCTTGTCTATGCTTGTCCGCACAATCAACCAAATTATACGTAAAGCAGTTACGGTTGTCAAGGTAAATTACAGGCATCGGTAGTTCTGTGCAAAAATACAGGCATTATTTACAGCTTGACAGTTGCTGGATCAGAGTCCGGCCTCCGATAAAATCAAGCGTTGCAGGACCATGAGCATGTGTCCGCCGCCAGCTCTCAATGAAGCCCTCAGCGTCAGGCACGGTCGTCTCAGACTCCGTCCCCACTGCCTTTCATCGCCCGCTGCCTCCGGATCTCGAAGAGCACTATGGAGCCGGCCACCGCCGCATTCAGGGAACCGGTGTGCCCGGTCATGGGAATGCGCACCAGGAGATCGCAGTTCTGCTCCAGGTGGCCTAGCCCCTTGCCCTCGCCGCCAATCACCACGACCAGGGGGCCTGTCAGGTCAGCCTCGTAGTAAGTCTCCGCCGCCTCGACGGCGGCGCCAACCACCCAGAACCCCGACTTCTTAAGCTTGTCCAGCGCCCGGCTCAGGTTGACCACCCGGCTGATTGGCATGTTCTCCAAAGCCCCAGCCGAGGACTTGGCCACCACCCCGGTCAGGGGCGCCGCCCGCCGCTCCGGGATGACCACCCCCTGGACTCCCGCAGCATCGGCGCTGCGTACCATGGCGCCGAAGTTCCGGGGGTCCTCCCAGCCGGCCAGAACAAGCAGCAGCGGGCACTCCTGCCGCCCCTGCACCTGTTCCAACAATTCGTCCAGCATCACATACGCCTTGGGGCTCAGGTAGGCGGCGATCCCCTGGTGGCCGGCCGGGTGCCCTTCGGGTGCGGCCAGCCTGTCCAACACCTCGCGGTCCACCAACTGCACCGGAACCCGTGCCTCCCGGGCGCGCCCCATGATCTCCGCGGCTTTGCCATGAGTGCCCCGTGCGATCAGGATCTTGTTCACCGGGCTGCCGGCCCGCAGGGCCTCCCAAACGGCGTTGCGGCCCCAGATAATCTCGTCCATGATAAGCACCTCAACAGTATTCAAGCGAAGCAAAGTTTAGCTCTCCGTATTCCGTTCCTCCGCATCCTCCGCATCCTCCGCATCCTCCGCATCTGAGGCTTCGCCTCAGCCTGAAAGAATGCGGAGTACATGAGGCTTCGCCTCAGCCCCAAGGAATGCGGAGTACATGGCCTGAAAGAATGCGGAGAGCTGCGCCGGGCGTAGCCCGAGCTCTCCGGCGTCAGCCCTGGGAATGCTCAAGGTCCCCCATCGTCCGGCTCTCCGCACATCTCCTGACCGGCGCCGAGTTCCCGATGCCTGACTTCCTTCGCCCGGCCACAGGAGAATTCGCCCTCCCAACATATTCCTTCGGTCTCGCATGAGGGTCCAGCCAGGGCGAACAGCACCGGCGCCACCCGCCGCACCTCATCCCTCATCATATATGCCAGGTCCCGGATCTCCCACTGGGCGCGCCGGCAGCAGCGCAATCGAAAGAAGTTGTACAGCGAGCGGGCATTGAGGGTGCAGACCAGTTGGGTCTCCGTGGCATTGGGCAGCAGGTAGCGGGCGTCCTCACGGGGCACAATTCCGGCCAGTTTCCGGTAGGCATTTTGAATGAGGGCGACCTGGGCATGGAATACCGCCGCAGCCTCCGGGTTGGCGGCGATCGACGGCGGCGTGATGTAGGCGAAATCCTTTTCATCCACGTAGCGCTGGGACTTCTGGGAATAGGAGGCGATCCGGTGGCGCACCAATTGGTGCGACAGGGCGCGGCTGACTCCGGCAACTGCAAAGGTGAAGTTGGCGTGTTCGGCTGGGGAGAGGTGCCCAACCGCTACCAGGTGCCGCAACAGCGATTCCACCTCGCTGTTGCTCAGGTTTTCTCGCAGTTCGGTGACGCCCCAGGAAGAATAACAGAGACGCGCCGCCAGGGCGACGGTCAATTCCGGATCAGGGGTATAGGCTACCAGTTCCAAGTGCATGATGCTCACCGCCTTCAGAGGATAGCTCCGCACTCTGACCTTGATTGCGATCCAGCGGGCTTTCGAGTGAGGTTCATCTCGTGCCTCGCATGCATGCACGACTTCTCTACACCAAACGCCAGCGCACCCCGCGGGGCGTATCCTCGATCAGGATCCCCATCTCGCGCAGTTCGTCCCGCAACCGGTCGGCCAGGCGATAGTTCTTCTGCTTGCGCGCCGTTTCCCGCGCCTGCAGCAATAGGTCCAGCAGCACCCGGGGTTCGGTGGGCAGGCCCTCCGGAAGCAGCTTCCGCTCACCCGGCCCCAGATCGGTGATGAACTGCAGCAACCGGTCGGCGTACTCCCCTCCCAGGTCCCGGTTCTCGCCGGGTATCAGTCCGAGCACCCCCAGCAGTGAGTTGAAGTAGCGTCCGACATGGACCAGGATGTGCACCGCCGCCGGGGTCTGGACGAAATCATCCCGGTTGATGAAGCTGTTAACATCCCGGCCCAGATTGAACAGCGCGGCCAGGGCAAGGGCGGTGTTGAAGTCATCGTCCATGGCCTCCTCGAACTCCGCCACCCGGGCCAGAACGCGGTGCCGGAATTCACCCGCCTCCTTGGAGAGCCTGCCGGAGGGTACCACCTCCTGCCCCCCTGTGATCTCCTCGATCAATTCCAGGGTATTGCGCAGGCGATGGAAACTGCGGCTGGCCAGCTCCAGGGCCTCGGTGCTGTAGTCCAGGGGGCCGCGATATTGGGTCGACAGCAAGAAGAAGCGCAGCACCTCCGGCGGCCATTCCTGCAGCAGGTCACGGACAATAAAGAAGTTGCCCAGGGATTTGGACATCTTCTCCTCGTTTACGGTCACAAAGCCATTATGCATCCAGTAGCGGGCAAAAGGAGCGTCATCCTGGTAGGCCTCCGCCTGGGCGATCTCGTTTTC
>Ga0224558_1002802_pt1 | contig 15471 bp, 19 predicted proteins | sample 714S32024metaG_FD_180682 | JGI IMG/M metagenome (GOLD analysis project Ga0224558, IMG submission 180682) | Peat soil microbial communities from Stordalen Mire, Sweden - 717 S3 20-24 | ecosystem: Environmental > Terrestrial > Soil > Wetlands > Peat | place: Sweden: Norrbotten County, Stordalen... | reverse complement strand
CTACTGCCCGGGTTCGACATTCAGCACCTCATCCAATCCCGTGATCTGGAACAAGCGACGCGTCGGGTCGCGAATGGTGAGGGTATGCCCGAGCGCCCTTACCTTCTTATGGAGCGAAACCAGTAGTGATAGCCCGGTTGAATCTATGAAGATCAGCAGTCCGACGTCGATGCTGAGATCGTCCACGAGATCCGCAGTCACGTGGCGCAGTTGTTCGCTCAGGGAAACCGCCGAGGCGGCGTCCAGTTCGCCCGCCAATATCACTCGGGTCGTGCTCTCGACTCGGCTCACGAAGACCTGGAGCTGTGAGGCGCCCGTCCCTGTGGTGGTGGACCTGAAATGTGTTTCCAGGGTCATTGCCCCCCCTCGACGCGCTCCGATTGGGAAGTGGCTGGACGCAGCTCCACCGGCAGCATCAACTCGGGCGACCTCTTTGACCCGGCCGAGGTCGACGCTATTACTCTGCCGACGCCGTTGCAATGGCTTGAGAGCACCTGCCAGACGTGGGGCAGACACGCAGGCCATCGGCCTGAAGCGCCATCGAATACGGTCAGCTTGCGGGCAACCATGTGGTACGTCAGTGTGATGGATAGATACTTCTTCGAGGCGAGATCAGCTCTCTGGAGGCCGATGGACAGGGTGCTCGTGGGAGTGTCGGGTCCGCGCATGCGGTGCGCGTTCCGCAATCTCACCCCTGTAGCCGAGATGCCGCAGAACCCACGTGCCGAACCGGCTGGGTGGCTTGCGCAGCTGAGCCTCCTTGGCCTCGTCCTCGTGGGCGTCGCTAAACCAAATCCGTCTTGGGGTGCGGGCCTGCCAACTCCGAGCCATGTCATGACAGCGTACCCTGGTCACAGAGCTGACTTCGGCTCTTGTGGACGGTGGGGTCTCAGGTTGTCGGCGCCGCGATTTCCGGCATCCACCTCGGCTCCATGGGGTTACTGCGCTTGGCAACGAGAGCCGGGTTCCGTCCGAGCAACCCGATGATTGCAAATGCCGCTGACACAATGGCAAGGAAGACCCACCCGGTGTCGAAGCTCGTGTGAGAGACGAGGTGTCCGAAGATGATCGGAATGAAGAAGCCACCCACGGCAGCGAGCGTGAGCATCAGACCCGTCGCCGTACCGACGTGCTCCGACGGGACGTTGCTGACCCTGGGAGCCACTGCCAACCAGGCGGCGAACCCGAAGATGAGGAAGAAGCCGATGCCGATGCCGAGCGGCCACAGTGTGTCGTTCGGCATCACAGGGATCAGGGCAAGCAATGCAGCGACGACGAAGAGGGGAACGAAGACGAACATGCGCAAGTTCCTGCTCCGGTCTGCGCAGTACCCGCCCAGCAGGCTTCCTGGTACGCCGGCCAAAAGGATGAGGGCGGAGAGCAGCCCACCGGAGGACGGGTCGAAGTGACGATCCGTCGTCACGTACTCGCTGAACAGCTGCGACGTGGTGAAGTATGCGCCGTAGCCACCGAGCAGGGCGACGCCATAGACCCAGAGGTCTCGATTCATGAGCGTGGCCCACAGCGCGGATCGATCGAACTGCATGCCGCCGAGGGATCGATCGCCCTCGGGCACCTTGAATGCCAGCAGTGTCAGCACCAAGACCAAGAGCTCGAATGCGCCGGCCGGGATCATTGACGTATGCCAACTGGTAACGCGCTGCACATACAGCCAGACGTAGAGGGGCAACCGCGGCCCCCGCACTGAAGGCGGCCCCTCCCGTGACGCCAAGCGCGAGCGTGACCTGTTTGTCGCGGAACCAGACGACCATGGCCGCGGTTCCCATGGCCACGAATACCGACCCGCCGATACCGCTGACTACCCGGAATAGTGCGAGTTCGGTGTAGTTGTAGGACAGCCCCGACATGATCCCGGCGAGTCCTTGCACCAGCAGCCCGAGCAGCAGCGTCTTCTTCATGCCGATCTTCGTCGCCAGCATGCCGCCCGGGATGTGCGTGAGCCCGTAGCCGACGATGTAGAGAGAAATGAGCAGGCTCAGCGGACCCAACCCGACATGGAACTCCGCGCCAATGAGAGGGAAGGCTGTGGCGAGATCGAACCAGTTGAGGGTCAGGGCGCTCCCCATCGCCATCGCCGCGACGGTCGATGGCTACCGGAGCAAGACCTGGGCGAGAACCGTCGCCTGATCGACCAACTCCGGGTAGAGGTCCCGCCCGGCGAAGGATGCCCGGTGTGCATATTTTATCTTCGCTGCGGAGGCAGCTGAGCTCGAAACGCGTGGTGGTACCCGACACCGTCGGGGCGTCACCGGCCGTGCTCAAAGTCGACCAGGGGCACGTCGTTTTCGGTGATCTGGCACGCCGCCATCTCGTAAGTGGCAGGGTCGGAACAGCTGAAAATCGGTGCCCAAGCATTTTGGTTGGCCTTCGCCTATTCTCTGCACTGCACCCTCGCTTCGGTTGGGGTGATGGTTGAATGATCCGATCACAAGGGGAGGGTGTGAGGATGGTCTGCAAGGGATTGCGTAAGTTTCAAAAGTCCGCGCTGCCGCTGGCGATGGCGACCATGATGATCGCCGGGACTTACGTTGCAGCTTCGTCGACGACCGCTGCGGCGGCGACGGCGGCATCGAGTTCGAGCGGGGTGTGGCCCGGGGTCGGCAAAATATGCGAACCGGGACCGGGTGGTGCCTCCTCGGTGCGCGGTGTGGGCGATAAAACCATCAACATCGCCTCCTTCAACGATGCCGCCAATACCATCACTCCGGGCCTCGAGGTGGAGTTCCCCGAGCAGGCCACCGCCTTCGCGGACTGGTGCAACGCCGCCGGGGGAATAGATGGGCGCAAAATCGTGATCGACAATCGGGACGCGGCGCTGTTCAACGCGGCGCAGCAAACGACAGCGGCCTGCCAGAGCGACTTCATGGCGGTCGGTGGCGGTATGGCCCTCGACCAGCCGGCCGTCCCGATCCGTGAGAAGTGCGGGCTGGGACAGATCAGCGGCTACGTCGTCTCGAACCTGTCCGTTCTTGGCACCGACCAGGTCGACCCGAGCGGCACCAACACGGACTCGATCTCCGCGGGGTGGTTCGGGGCGCTGGCCAAGGCCTACCCGAAGGCGGTCAAGGTGGCCGGCATGGGCGCGGGCGACACCCCTTCGGTCCTCCAACCCGAAACGAAGGACGAGTTCGCCGCCGAGGCGCAGGGCTGGACCGTCGTCGACTTCCTCGAGCCCCCCACTTCGGTGGAGAACTGGGCACCCTACGTCGAGCAGTACCAGCAGAAGGGGGTCACTGCCCTGTGGCCCGCCGACGATTCCAACTTCACCCCCTTCGCCCAGGCGATGACGACCGCCGGCTACCACCCCACCTTCGTCATATTGGGGGCCCAGTTCGACAACTCCCAGACGCAGCAAGACGTGGCGGCCAACCCCAGCCTGCCCCCGGTCTACGTCGAGACGCAGTGGTGGCCCCTGGCGCAGGCCTCGCAGAACCCCTCGACCGAAGAGCTCGTCACCATCATGCACAAGTATGCCAAGGGTGACCCGATCGACTTCGATGACGAGGAGGCGGCCGAGTCGTGGCTCCTGTGGGCCAAGGCGGCCTCGGCCTGCGGCGCCAGCAACCTCACGGTGACCTGCGTGCTGACCCACGCCGCCGCCACCAAGAACTGGGACGCCGGAGGCATTCAGGCCCCCATTGCAAGCTTGGCGCTCTCCAACGAGAACCCCCAGCCCACGCCGTGTTTCGCCCTGCTTCAGTTGACAGCCAAGGGGATCGTTTACGACAAGAAGCTCACCGATCCCACGCGGTCCATCTGGAACTGCAACCCCAAGAACGTCGTCCAGCTGACCGCAGCGCAGCAGGCCCAGATAAACGCCCTGTGAGCGTCGGTTCGCGGGTGAAAACCGGGCCCTTATTTCGGTAGCGGGCTGCAGCCGACCATTCGAAGCGAGAGGTCGACGAATCGCAGCTCGAGCTCTTCGATGGTCATGTCTCCCCGGGGACGAAACCACTGGCTGCAGTTGATGCACATCTCCAGAACCGCAGCGGCCGTGATTGTGAGCGATCTCTTGTCGGATCCACCTGAAATGTCAAAGAGTCCGCTCCGGCTGCCGCGCCGAAGTACCGAAACCATCCGGTCCCGAAGCTTTCGACGAATGGCAATCACCTCCTCGCGGCGAGGCCCGCTCAGGTGCCTGTACTCGCGATTTGCCACCAGCGCTCCCTGCCTTCCCGCCGCGTGCGCCCGCACGTAGACACCGATGATGGCGACGAACTCCGAAACTGGATTACCAGCGGCCAGCTTCTGCGCGGCGATGATGTCTCTTTCGAGCCGCAAGTGGCGGTGACCGACCAATACATAGAGGAGGTCGTCCTTCGAGTTGAAGTGGTTGTAGAGCGCGCCCGGTGACAAGCCGCAGGCACTCGTGATCTCGCGCACTGTCGTGGCGGGAACGCCCTGCGAATAGAAGAGATTATCGGCGGCCTCCAGGAGGCGGTAGGCCGGCGGTGAGAATCGCCGTTGGTCCTCCCCGCCGAGAGCCCTCTCCTCGCAATCAAATGAGATCGCACTGATGGTCACGTTCGATCCCTGCTGTTCGCTCTGGCGGCGCGGCCCCTCGTTCGCAACACGGGTTCAATCAACACTCGCTCAATATATAGAAGCGTTCGTCCATGGCGCGCTCATCGTATCGCCCCGACGCGAAATGATCCGAAGGTCAGAGGTAGCGTGTGATAGTCCTTGACGGTGTGTGGAATGAGGGTATATAAACGCTCATTCACGCCACGTAATTGCTGGGCGTACGAGGAAAGTCAGTCGAAAAGGGGGGCAGTAGTGGCTTTTGCGCATCGCTTCATCAGGTGTTGGCTGCGGGTATTCGCTGCGATGGCGGTTGGTGCGATTGCGCTGACGGTCACCTCGGTCAGCGGTGCATCAGCAAGCACGAGCGTCCCGCTGTCGAATTCATTCGGCTACAAGTACGGCTATGCCGCGGCCGTAGCTGAGCTCCCCAAGCTCTACGCCGGCACGAACACCGCGGTGAACACGACACCCCGACCCGCCGCGAAGAACAAGTCGGTCTTTATCATCAGTTCGGGACAGGCCTCTATCTCGAGCTCGATCCCCTCAGATGCCGCCATGGTAGCCGCCCAGGCGATTGGCTGGAAGGTGACGATTCTCGACGGCAAGCTCGAGCCCTCCACGTACGGCGGGCTGGTCGATCAAGCCATCGCGGACGGGGCGAACGGGATCATTCTCGACGCCATCGACTGCGACCAGGTGAAGGGGCCGCTCGAGCAGGCCAAGGCCAAGCACATCGTAGTGGTGCCGATCTACGCCTATGACTGCAACGACCCCACCGAGGACGCCGGCCCCCCGCTGTACAGCGCGGTGGTGAACACGGACAACATCCCGGACCAGAAACTGGGTGCCTTCGCCGAGTCCTATGGGCGCGGTCAGGCCGATTACGTGATTGCAAAATCCAAGAACAAAGCCCGGGTGCTCGTACTCAACGATCCCGAATTCACGGTCCTCAAGTACACCGCGGCGGGATTCGACGATCAGATCGCCCACTCCGGCGGTTCGAAGGTCGTGGCCACCCTCAACTTCCTCTCGGCCGACCTGGGTTCGAAGCTACAACAAGAGATCCAGGCCGAGCTGCTCAAGTACCCGAGTATCAACTGGATCAAGAGCCCCTACACCTACGCCACTGAGTTGGGTGTCGTACCGGCTCTGGCCAGCCAACTCAAGGGCAAATACGACGTGATGGGCGGCGAAGGGTTCCAACCCGAGCTGGCGGGCATCGGAGCAGGGACCGTCACGGCGGCCATGGCGATCAGCTCTCAGTGGGAAGGTTGGGCCGCCATCGACGCGATGAACAGCGTCTTCACGCACAAGCCGGTCTATCCCTCGGGGATCGGATGGGAGCTCGTTGACGCCACCCACAACCTGCCTGCGAATGACACTCTCGTGCCGAAGCAGAACTTCGAAGCAGCGTACGAGAAGGCCTGGGGCGTAAAGGGGTAAGTGAGCTCCGGGGGGCCGAGGACATGACCACCGAAGTCACGCCGGACGTCCATCGTCCTTGGCGAAGGGTCGCGCTGCGTATTGACCACCTGTCGAAGACGTTCCCGGGTACCCGCGCCTTGAATGACGTGTCGCTGGAGGTCGAGAGCGGGACGATCCACTGTCTGCTCGGAGGGAACGGATCTGGCAAGTCGAGCCTGATCAAAGTCCTGGCGGGCGTGTACCAGGGTGATCCGGGCGGCACGATCACGGTCGACGACGTCAGCGAGCGGGCAGACCGCACCACGCCCGATTGGGCACGGGCCGCAGGCCTGCACTTCGTGCACCAGGACTTGGCGGTCTTCAATGGCTTGTCCGTGGCCGAGAATCTTGCCATCGGGCGGGGGTTCCCCGTCCGTAGGTTCATAGGCGCCATCCGCTGGCGAACGCTCAACCGGCGCGCCCGCGATGTGCTCGACCGGTTCCAGATCCACGTCGATCCTAAGCGACTCCTGGCTGATCTACGTCCGGCGGACCACACCATGGTGGCCATTGCCAGGGCGTTGCAAGACCAGTTTCTGGCGGGAGACGAGGGAATCCTGGTACTCGACGAGCCAACCGTCGCACTGCCGTCGGCGGAGGTGGATGTTCTCTTCAGTGCTCTACGTCAGTATGCCCGGGCCGGTCAGACGATCCTGCTCGTCACCCATCGTCTGGAGGAGGTCATCAGCATCGCCGACAGGGTTACCGTACTGCGCGACGGAAACGTCGTGGCGACTCTGGACGCCGACCAATTCGATTACGACAAGTTGGTCGAACTCATTGTGGGTCGAGCGCTCGACAGCGAAGTGTCCGACGGGGTGACCTTGGAGGGCGAAGACCTGCTCTTGGAGGTCTCCAACATGTCGGTTGGTCCCTTGCAGGGCGTGACGTTCGGGCTGCGCCGCGGCGAAGTACTGGGAGTGGCGGGCCTGCTTGGCTCGGGTCGCACCACGCTGTTGACGACTCTCTTTGGCCTGAAGGCCGTGACCCACGGTACGACGAAGCTCGATGGCCAACCGGTCGCATTCGCCGGCGTGGATCAAGCTATGGACGCCGGGCTGGCCTTCGTTCCCGAGAACCGTAGCGATTCGGCCTTCCTCGACATGGACCTGCGGGAGAACCTTTCCGCCGCCGACGTGCCGAAGTACTGGCACCGGTTCGTACTGCACCAGCGCCAGGAGGCCGAGGACGCCCGTCGATCAATTGTGGAATTCTCCATAAAGGCGAATTCGGTGTATCAACCGTTCGCCACTTTGTCGGGAGGCAACCAGCAAAAGGCGGTCGTGGCCCGATGGCTTCGCCGCAAACCCCGCCTTCTCCTGCTCGACGAGCCGACCCAGGGGGTGGACATCGAGGCGCGGGGCGAGATCTACCGGCTCGTCCGCAACGCGGTGGCAGCGGGCACGTCGGTGATTGTGGTCACCTCGGACTTCGAGGAGCTGGCGCGGGTGGCCGATCGCGTGCTCGTGCTTGCCCACGGGCGAATCGCGGGAGAACTACGTCCACCCCATATAGACGCATCCCGCATCACGGAACTGGTGCTCTCCGCATCCGCCAGTGAGGGAGCGGGCGAGCGCGCGCACGAAATGGAGAACAATCACCCATGAGTCTTGAATCGACTCCTGCCGACGAGGCCCTTGTTGTTGACGAACCAGGCCCGACTGGAGTCGCGTCCGTGCAACACAACGGACAGTCGGGGCTCATGCTCAACCTCGAACGCTTTGCCCTGCCGGGACTCTTCGCCCTGGTGCTCATCTTCTTCAGCACTTGGTCAACCACGGGGCATCTGTTCGGCACGGCCGCAAATTTCCAGGAGGTGGCGTCCAACTACGTCTACATCGGGATCCTCACGCTGGCCTCGCTTATCCCGCTTGTCTGCGGTGAGTTCGACTTCTCGGTAGGCCAGAACGCAGGATTCACCCAGATTGTGGTGGCGACGGCGATGGCGCGATTCCATGTCCCGCTTCCATTCGCGGTACTGCTCGCCATCGCGTTCGGAGCGTTGGTCGGGCTCAACAACGGCAACGTAGTGGCCCGGCTCGGTGTGAACTCACTGATTGTGACGCTCGGCACTTCGGGCATCCTGCTGGGTATCGTCGAGTGGTACACCAACGGTCAATCGATAAGTCTCGGCATCTCCCAGTCGTTGCTCAACTTCGGTTCGCGGAACTTCGGCGGCATCCCCGAGGTCGTGTACCTCCTGGTCATCGTGGCCCTCGTCGTCTACTACTTGCTAGAACACACGCCGTACGGGCGCTATCTCACCAGCATCGGATCGAACGCGCGGGCCGCCCGGCTGGTTGGCCTACGTGTCGATCGTCTGAAGCTTTCTGCCTTCGTGATCTCCGGGGCTCTCGCTGGAATCGCGGGAATCCTTCTCGTGGCCAAGAACGGAAGCGCCGGTCCCGAGGCGGGGTCGGTGACCGACACCCTCTCCGCTCTGGCCGCGGCCTACCTCGGAGCCACCTCCATCCGCCCTGGCCGTTTCAACGTCCTCGGCGCCATGCTGGCTGTTTACTTCATCGGGTTCAGCGTTGCCGGTCTCGCCATTGCGGGCGTGCAGTCCTGGGTCAGCCAGGTGTTCAGCGGTGGTGCACTCTTCGTTGCCGTCGTGATCTCAACAATGATTGGACGTCGAAGGTCCGGGACTTCGTAGGTCTCCGTGGACTGCCGCGGACTCGCCGGTCCGCGCGGCCCGCCGCAGATCGTCAGCTCGTCAGAGGGCGCGCAAAGCTCAGCTCATGACCGCTGGGGTCATGGATGTGGAAATAGCGCTCGCCCCAGGAGGCGTCTGCGGGCGAGGTGTCCGGATGGAACCCGGCCGTGACAGCACGCTCGTACATGGCGTCCACGTCGTCGACCCACAGCACGACTCGGCCCCAGACCGCCCTTGCGGGAGTGCCGCCTGCGTCGAGCTGAAGGTTGAGGTAGCCGCCGCCGACCCGGAAGCTCGTAAAGGGCGCCTCGTGTCCCCCGTAGAGCAGATGGAATCCGAGCGCTTGGTAGAAGGCCACAGCCTTACCCATGTCCTGGGTCAGCAGGGTTACCGCACTGATGCTCTCGACCGGCTCCCGTTGGGTGTTCACGCTCGTAGCTTGGCACGGGCTCGGTGCCAGCGGGGGTGGTACCCCGCTCGCAGGGTCGGCCCGGACGTACGGTACCGGCCAAATAGCGCCTCTGGTCGATCTGGCCGATGAGTTCGTCTCGGGCGGGGTCGCATTACCGAGGAGGTTGCAGCGATGGCCGCTGGACCCGCAGTGCCCGACACGAGGCTCGAGCTCGTGCCGATCCCACGACACCCAGGTGACGGACACGATGCGCGTCGTGCGGCTCACCCCGCCGGGGTCGGGCTGCGCCATTGTGTTCGGTACGGGGATGGGCCCGATCACCGACATGACCCCGGGTTCGGTCAAGGGACCCCACCTCGTCGTCGAGGCCATGGCCGCCACCCGAGCGGCCTTGACCGCCCGGGGCATCGCGCTGAGCGAGGTCGATGACATGGGTGGCGTCCTTTACACGTACTTCAACGATCCGGACGGAAACATGTGGTCCCTGCAGCAGTGGCCCGCCGGTTACCAGCCCTGAGAGAAGGCGTGAGTTAGGGGGCTACCAACTCGATTGCGATGCCGTCGGGATCGCGCAGTTGGAGTGAGGGGTGACCATTTTCCAGGACGACTCCCGCATGGTCGACGCCGGCCTTCGTGAGGTGGTCCGCCCAGACGCGGAGAGACTCACCATCGGGCACGGCGAAGGCAAGGTGGTCCACGTGTTGATCGGTCGGTTGGTCCGGCCCTCCATTGGGCCCCGGGGCCTGTGTGAGCACGACCACGAGCTTGGCACCACGGTGTCTGAGTGCGACGTATCCGATACGGGCGTCCTGCGCAAAAGGCACAAGTCCGAGCGCGGCGCGGTACCAGCGTGCGCTCGCCTCAACGTCTGCAACCAGGAGTTGGAAGTGCGAGAGTCCGGTGATCGGCGCCGCGGACCCCGGTTCTTCGAGCGCCGTCACGCCCCTGATGTTAGCGAGAGGACTCGAAAAGTCCGAATGGACCTTCGGCATCCGCAGAACCGCGGGGTGGGCGGGTGCGAAACGAAGAAGGCCCGCCACGAGAGCCCTTCTTCGCCGCCCCCCCACCCGATACGAGCCCCCCGTTGCTAACCAGGAAGATCGCTCCTACAAGGATGCGGGGAAACACCGCGACGGTCAATGGGTCAAAGGTCCCGTATTCGCTGTCGGCCGTCGCTCCTCCCGTGCGGCAGGAAACGTGCGGTTGCGTCGACAACGTCCGCCAATTTTGGTCGGAGCAGGGTTCGCAGCCGATCCATCGTTCCCGGCGGTTGCGGGGCAGTGGCGGGAGCGAGGCCTCGGTCCGCGAGGTGGGAAAGCGAGCGCACCTGGAGTTCTATGAGTTCGACGCAATCAGTGAGGGCGACCGGCGTCGACGCCATGCACACCTCGCCATTCCAGTGGCTGAAGACGATTGTGGCCGATTCGGGATGCCACGTGGCGCGCAGGTACTGGTCGCCACCTCGGACATCGGCGAGGAACACGCGGTTCGGGGGCGCTTCGGCCACGCCCTGAGTATGCCCCCTGCCGGGCGCGTCCGCCAGCGTGATCCCCGGTGTGCCGGCGCGGCACCGTACTTGGCCGCGACGATATGGGCCGATACTCGTCCTTGCCTGCTCACGCGCTCCCGTCATGGATCAGGTCGTTCAGGAGATCTTCCCAGGGGGAGTTCTCCCATCCGTCCTCCAACGGTTCTGCCTTACCGACGAGGTGGTGGGTGCCGCTTCCGGGCGTGGCGTCCGCCAGGCCGAAATCGATCGCGAACCACTCGTCCTTCCACATCTGGTGCCGTTCTTTCAGTTGCGCCCATCGAGGATGTTTCTGGTTCTTGTCGTTCGCCATCTTGATGGCCCACCTCGCGCAGAGACGGGCACGATGCGGGTCTCAATCTGAGGTCGTCTTGGCGATCTCTTCTTCATGAGCCGCCAGCTTGTTCTGCTCGCTGTCGGGGAAGGATGCATGCACCTCCCGGACGAAAACCTCGATGATCGGGGACGGGGAAGTTGATTTGGCCATGCGTGATGGCTACGTCAGGAGCGGAACGAAGGTCTTTGTTGGCGCTACGACGGGCGCGCCGAGAGCGTTCGCGACCGCCCTCGTCTAACGCTCCTCCGTGGCGGGAACGATGTCCAGGACCGTCGTGAGACCCGTGATCTCGAAGAGTCGGCGCACCGAGGACGGGGGCGAAAAGATCGTCAGTGTTCCGTCGGAATGCCGCAACCGCTTGTGCTCGGTCACGATGACCGCGAGTCCGGTGGAATCCATGAATGTCACCTGGGCCAGGTCGAGCACCACGTTGTGGGCGTCCTGCACCTCCAGATCGGAGAGCTTGTCATAGAGGAATGACGCCGTAGAGGCGTCCAACTCCCCGGACAGAGTGACCAATGTTCGTTCTTCAGAGCTCTGCACTTCAATTTCGAGTGGGTCCCGACCGTTTGTCTGCATCACGAAACACTACCGACCGATGGGCAGCCCGATTGCAACGCACACGGATGCCCCCCGTAGGCCCCGACGGCCAAGAGGTCGGAGTCCTGCGCGGACTGTCTACGCCCCGAGAGACCTGGGATCGACGCCCGTGCCACCGGCCGCGCTGCTGCTATAGGCCGCGAGTGCGAACCGGAGAACATCGACCGCTTCGTCCCCGCTCCAAAGAAGTGGACCGTCGCCTTCGTGCAGCCACCGCAGCCAGTGGCGACCGGAATCGCGAAAGCTGCTCGCCCAGTCGTCGTCGAGGGCATGGTACGAACGCATTTCGCCGTCGGCGTACACCTCGAGACTTGGTTGTTGAATTCCACGACCGGTACATCGGTTCACGCGGGCGTAACCCCGCTGACCGGTCACCTCCCACCGCTCGTCGTTGGTGTAGTAGTCAGAGCGCAGGTACATGGCGGGCGCGAGCGTGATGTCCCACACCCCCCGGATACCGTTGTCGTGCTCCCAGACGATGGTGCTGGGAGCGTCGACCTTGATTTCGGGCAGCACCTCGGTGCTGCCCACCCAGGCGCGCACCTCCCTGATGGGCCCGAAGAGCCAGATGGCGGTGGCCAGCTTGTGCCAACCATCATCGAAGACGAGTATGCCGCGCCCATTTTGCATCTGCTGGAACTGCCACTCCCAACTGCTGGCCGGCACCTCCCAGCCGCCCCGGCCACTGCCGACCATCTTCATGTGGTAGCCGCTCACCTCTCCGAGCTCTCCCGACGCAACGGTTTCTTTGAGCTTGCGTAGGGGTTCGTAGAAGATGTAGTTCTCCATGACGCGGAGCACCCGGTTGTTGGCTTGCGCCGCCTCGAGCATCTTTTGCGCGCTCTCGAGGTCGTTGCACATCGGTTTCTGAAGATTGACGTGCCATCCGTTGTCGAGAAGCTCGATCACGCCGTCGACGTGTAACGGAATGGGGAGAAGCGCTTCGACGGCATCGACCTCGAGACCACTGGCCGAGAGCTCGGCCGTCGATGCGAACGTCCAAGCGTCGGGCCAGTCGGCGTGACGCTGCGCCCGCCGCTCTTCACTCGGGTCGACCAGGGCGACGACTTCGACATCGGGATTATCGACATAGGCGCGGACGTTCAGATCGTAAATGCGTCCGAGTCCGACGAAGGCAGCCCGCACGGGTCGGTCGTAGGGAGTAAAGGTCATGGCGTCATCTGCTTCCCGCTTTGGCTGTGGGGCGGGGGCCGATGGTAGCGGCCCGCGCCGCCGTCGACGTCGGCTCGCCGATCGGCGGTGGCCCCGGGGTGGCCCCGGCACGTGGTGCCGGTGTCGAGGAGAGCGCTGTGAGCGGCGAAGGGGCATCTGACCTGATTTCTTCTGGGACTCCGGTCACCGCCATGAGCCGGGGAGGGTCGCCGCCCGGTCGGAGGGGTCCTCAACCGGGGCAATTTGACAAATCTGATGTCGCCGCAGGTGAATGCCAGTTTTCGTGGCAAGGCCCCGTTACCATGGGGAGTTGTGAGTCCCCGTGTGAGCCTCTCCGTTTCGCCCGGATCTTCTTCCGCGCCGCCTCCGCGCCGCGTGGCCCACGAACCGGATGCCGGTGCCGATGCTCTCAGAAGTGCACCCCATGTTGCCCGACTCGTGTTGCCATCGCCCCGCTCTGTCGATCCGGGGACGGCGGCGTGAATCCTGAGTGCCTGTTTCGCTTTTTGGGCCCTCGTTTTATACGCTGTGCCTTCCTAGCTGCGTCTTCGTACACCCGCACAGGAGGTCTTGCGACGTGAAGGTGGTGAGCCCGAGGCAACGCCACTCCCGGTGGCGGCTCGCAGGAGGGCCTCCCACGCGTCGTCTGAAAACGGGGCGGCCCGGCCGTGTCTAGTCCGAATCCCGGCATTTCGGCGGCGGGCGAGGCCGCCGGGAGAACGGCACTCAATCCATCGACCGGACCTGCCGCGATCGGCGGCATGGTGGTTCCCGGTGAGTCGGAGCCTGCCCCGGCGGTGCCCCGGCGGGTGCGATCAGCCACGGAGGATCGGCTCACGACCGTTGTCTCCGACATCACGAGGCTGGCGAGAGCAATGGGTGCGCTCTCCCTTGCCCTCCGCCCCGAGGAGGCTCCCACTCCAGAGCAGCACAGGGGGCGTTCCGGAGGCGGCCAGTACGCGGCGGCCGGCGCTCCCGAGACCGTCCCGGGCGCGGGCACGCCCCACTCGACGCGCGGGTTGGGGGCCACGGGTGCCGTCACGACGGGTATCGGTGGCTACGCCAACGTGCCGGCGGTCACGGCCGACACACACCGGCAGGCCGCCAGCCGTTTCCGCGCCTGATCACCGGCCATCGGCCCGCCGTCTGGCGCGCCGAAGCGTCAGATCGTCGGGCTGGTGTCGATTCTTCCATCGGTGATGGCCCGACGGTGGGTGATGAGCCAGCGGTCGTCATCGACGCCGTACTCGTCGATGTAGCGCCCCCAATGGTCCAGGCCATGGCCCATCAAGACCATGAAGTAGCAGCGGCCCCGTGCGTGCGTCTCGTCGACGAGATCGATCTGGTGGGTTGTCGTGAGGTGTCGCACGTGATGACCGGTGGCCATTGGCTTGACCTCCACGTCCCAATTCGCCTTTGTGTCGGTGAAGATGGTGGCGATGTGTTCGGTCCCTTCGAAGCGCCGAACGGTGCCGTCGGTGCCCACCAGCTCCACGACGGCGTCGTCGGCGAACACCTTCATCATCTGCTCGAACCGGCCTGAGTCGCCGTTTGCGTTGTAACGGGCCACGAGATCGCGGATGCTCTCCCGGGCCACCAGTTCCCAGAACTCCACGCCTCCCCCTCCTCCCCGCTTGCCCGACAGCATACGACCTGGCCGATGAGAGCAGACTCAGATGGTGCCTTCCGCTACGGCTTGCGCCAACTCACCGCTGTCCAACCCGACCAGATCGCACCACACTTCGTGGTTGTGTTGGCCCAGGAGGGGAGCAGGACTCGGCGCCACCGGTGCCTTCCCGTCAAGGCGTGGAAAGGGAGCTTGCTGCAGCAGCGGTCCGGCTACCGGGTCGTCGACCGTGACGAGGTCGCCCCGGGCGCGCATGTGCGGGTCGGCGATGATGTCGTTGGCATCGTAAATCGTCCCCACTGGCACACCGTGCTCGATGCACTGAGCCTCGATCTCCTGCGCCGTACGTTCTTGTGCCCATTTCGCGACGATCTCGTTGATCTCGTCGGCGTTGGCGGCCCGCTGGGCGAGCGTGGTCCAGCGGGGGTCACGCAACAGATCCGCCCGTTCCATGGCGGCGCACAACCTCTTGAAGTTGGCATCCGATCCGGCCACGATGCAGACATAGCGACCGTCGGCCGTGAGGTAGTTGTCGAGTGGCGCAGAGTTGGGAAGACGGTTGCCTTCCCGACGGCGGGTCAGGCCGATTCGATCTTGCCCGGCAATGGTCCACTCCAGAATCCTCAGAATGGAGCCGTACAGCGGGGCGTCGACGACACCGCCGCGCCCCGTGCCGGTTGTCTGACGATCCCGGCGATAGAGGGCCGCGGTTACCGCCTCGGCGGCGAACACCCCCGTGAGGTAGTCCGAAATTGTCACGCCAGGGCGAACCGGCGGGCGGTCGGGATAGCCGGTCAGGTTGAGCAACCCGCCGTAGGCGATGCCCATGCGGTCCAATCCGGGGCGACTCGCGTTCGGTCCGTCCTGCCCGAAGACGCTTATCCGGGCCCACACGAGCCGCGGGTCACAGTCCTCGGGCCCGATGTTCCATGCTTCCAACGTCCCCGGCCGGAAGTTCTCGCACACCACGTCCGCCTGCCCGACCAGACGCCGGAAGAGGGCCTGGCCCTTCGGTTGCCGGAGGTCGAGCGTCACCCCCTTGCGCCCCCGTCCTTCGACCGACCACCAGAGCGAGTAACCCCCTGTCGCCTCTGCCGTGCTTCCGCTCCCGGGCGTCCGCTCCGTCGCC
>Ga0224558_1002799_pt1 | contig 15480 bp, 16 predicted proteins | sample 714S32024metaG_FD_180682 | JGI IMG/M metagenome (GOLD analysis project Ga0224558, IMG submission 180682) | Peat soil microbial communities from Stordalen Mire, Sweden - 717 S3 20-24 | ecosystem: Environmental > Terrestrial > Soil > Wetlands > Peat | place: Sweden: Norrbotten County, Stordalen... | reverse complement strand
ACTCCCACGCTCCACCGCCCCCCAAAGCTATGGTAACCAAAGCCGGCCTTCCTTAAACGCAGGCTAAAAGCCCTGACCGGATGCGCTTAGAAGCATAGGGATAGCGGGGTTTTGCAAAGGAATCGAAGACCGAAACCCGAAACAAGTCCGAATCAGCAAGGTGGAAATGACCTAAACCATTCTGCCGGTGGAACTTATGGGCTGTGGGGAATTGGGGATTTGAAAGGGCTGCGGTGCGTTGCAGTCGTCGAGGCTGCGCGCGCGTAGCGGTGCCAGCAGGATGCGCCCGGCAGGGGAGGCCAGGGCTTTGAATGCGAAAGCGGGTTCACGGACCCGCGTTGCGGGAGGTGGCTATCAGTTGCCTGCGGTGGCCTTGTGCGAGACTTGTTCGCCGTTGCCTTCGTCAAAATAGAGGACCCCGTTGACCTCGGAATACTTCAGATATTGGTGCCACGTAATACTCCCCCCGCTGTAGCTGGCTTCGCGGAGATGAACCTCACTCGATGGTGGGGTGTTGTCCGTTTGCGTCAGGGCTTCCTTGAGCACGCGCCCGGAAGGCCGTTGCTTGGGCTCGATGCCGAGAAGCCACAGAACGGTCGGGGCGATGTCAATGTTGCCGCTGGGCACGTCGTCCTGCAGGCTCTGGCGGAAGTCGGGGCCGGCGGCGACGCAGGTGTTGTGCATATCAAAGGGGCTTAAACTTCCGTGCATGCCCTGGCCAGGTCCGTATTGGTTGTAATCGGAGCAGATCAAGCCGGGGGTGCCGTTTGTGCTCTTGTCCGGCCTCCAACGCAATGAGAGCACGATGTCCGGCGTAGCGGATGAGTCGATTCGGACATCGTGCAAACGAAAGGCGCCCTCGACCGATGTCTGGGTGAACACCACGCCGCAGAACGGCTGTGCTTGCAGGCAGTGAACGACGCTCTCGACGACATCGGCCTGATGACCGATCACATAGAGAAAGACGGAACCCCCGTTGCCCACGACCATGATGTCTCCTTCGCGTGCGCCTATTGGCGGCAGCGACCGATAGGCGTGGAAGCCGTGCGCGTTCAAAGCCTCAGCCACGTTCGCGTTCTCCCCGATGGTGGAAAAGCCGTGATCCGAAACGACAATAATGTCGGTCTCTTTGCCCAGGCCTTTCTGGTCCAGCGCGGCCAGCACGCGGGCCAGCATGTCATCCGAATGCCTGATCGCCGCAATTGAAGTTGCCGAGCCGGGCCCGGTTTCGTGCTGCGACTGATCCGGTTCGCTGAGCCACAACAGGGAAAAGGCCGGGACTTGCTGTTCCCAGAGTGGCCCAATCAGCGCTTGGGCAGCCCAGCGATCCCGATTGGTGGTCGTCAAGTCTTCGGCCGGAAACGCACCGAGCGCACGTCTGATGCGCTCGGCGTATCCCTCGGGCAAGGCCTGGCCCGCGAATAGGTTGACTCCCAGCGAATCCGCGCCGCGGGCTGCTCGATCGTGTAATAATGCCACGCCTTTGGCGCCGGCAATCGTCGTGCGGAGGTCGTGGGTGTGCAAGGTCTCGGCGACTGTCGGGAAGCCCAAGTAGTGGCCGTCGGTCAATTGGTCGCCTTTACGCACGACTTCCAACGATTCGGTCTTGATCTTCTTGGAGGCATCGATGGCCGGACGGAATTCCTTGTTGGCGATTATTCCGCTCTGTCCAGGGTATACGCCTGTTGCCAGGGCCGTGCCATTCACTTCAGTTGTGCTAAGATAGACCGGGTGGTGATTCCTGAAGGTCACTCCCTGGCGCGCCAATCGGATCAGGGTCGGGGTGGCTTCTTCGTTCACAAAGTCCGGGCGCATGCCGTCCCAGACGATGACCACGACATGGGAGGCCTTCCCGAAGGCAAAGAGGCTTGGGGAGACGAAACTCAGTACCAGGGTAGTGAATAACTTGAAAGTCAACGACATGGGAAGACCTTGGATAATGCCTGCCGGGCCCGTAGGTTGCGCACGTTCCAGGTTCGGTGGATATCAGGTGAGCGGAGCTTCACAGGATTGTAACATGACCGTGGGATGTCCGGAATTGGCTGTTGGGTCGCGCACGGGCGTATCAGCACCAATACCGGCGCGCGGACATTCCTGTCCGCAGCAACGTTCGATGAGTCAAATGGCATGGGAGCTGGCCAAAGCGCGTTGCCTTTCCGGTCTTGTTGCGGACAGGAATGTCCGCGCGCCGATCCCCTGGCTGTGACGAGATGCATGCGTTGCACACGGAAGGTTCGCGTTTCGGCGGGGATGGAGCGAGACGCCGCAGCCACCGCAGGATGCCCGCGCTGCATCGCGCCGTGCGAAGGTCGTCCAAATACAGACAGGAGCGTGAGCTCGGCAACCACTCCAGCGCGATTGTCGCGTAGAATACTCATCCTCTGTAGAATCGTGGGCACCGAAGAAACGCAGTCGCTGTGAGCCCGCACATAATCAGGGCGAGGCTGGACGGCTCTGGCACTGCCTCGAAGTTCACCTGCCAACCGCTGCCCTCGGTGATGGTTTGGACGCCTGCATTGTCATAAATCAGGTTTTCCGGCTGCATGGTGAATGATAGGGAGGATGTGTAGGTGAATTGCGCAACGGGAGACGAAACCACGCTTATGTTTGTGGAAACAGTACCTCCGGGATCAACAATGTATGAAGTGAAAGTGAAGACATTGACCGGCTGCCAACTGCTGAACGCGAAGCCGGAGTCCGGGATGGCTGTCATGTCGTAGCTCTGGCCCACTTCGAGCATCTCTCCATCAAGGAGAGGAGAAACTCCGCCTAAACCGTTGATGAAGAGGTGCAACGGAGCGTAGGATACAATGCCTTGGGCGTTGCCCTGGTGTGCGAAACACACTATCGCCACGGCGGCTATCGCGATGAGCACAGATCTACTCATAAGCGCGGTGTTGCGCCTGAGCGATTGAAATCCGATTAACACAAACAGAAAGGCTACAATAGCTTAGGGAACCTTGTGAATGCACGTTACAATGAGGTTACAAAGCGGGTGAGGTAAGTCACACAAATGTAACCTAAACGCCACTTGCGGGACATTTGCACAGGGTTAGCTTGGCGGCGTCGGAACGTGATTTGGTTTCAGCAGTGCGTCTGAAACGGCAACTATGAATATGTTTGTGCCCCAAGAGGCTGAAAGGCGAGTCCAGCACTCCGCCTTCGACAAAGCTTGCTACCAGGCAAGTGGAACCCGCCCATTCTGCTTCGGGACGGCTTCCCGGCACAAGTGCCTGGAGGCGGGCCGCTACCTAATGCTCATGCGCCAGTATCATGGGAAGGACAGGCCAAGACGGTCTGGTCGCTTTCCGTTGCTGGCAATTTCGTGAGTATCTACAGATGAGCACAAAACTTGGCGTTGCGTTGCCGGCCGCTTTGGCTAAGCCTTGGTTGATGCAAGCGTTTGACCAGGAACTGTCGGAGCTGAAGGAGAAGCTCCTGACGATGGCGAGCCATGCCGAGTCCGGCGTGCGAAGAGCCGTCGAGGCTCTCGTCAAACGGGATTACGATCTGGCGCTGCTGGTTCAGGCTGACGATACGGTCATTGACCGATTCGAGGTGGAGGTGGATGACCTGGCCATCAGACTGCTTACGCAGGTGCCTCGGGCTGACAACGTTCGGCTCATCACGGTGGCGATGAAGATTTCCCAGAATCTCGAGCGGGTTGGGGACGAGACGACCACCATCGCCCGGCGGGTGCAGGAGCTTTGCCAGGAATTGCCTTTGAAAGTCGAAGTGGATATTCCGCGCATGGCTACCCTGGCGGTGGAGATGCTGAAAGGCGCGCTGGATGCATTTGTCAACCAGGACCCGGCCACGGCCCGGGCGCTGATCCCGCAGGACAAGGAAATTGACGCGCTTAACAAACAGAATCACCGGCAATTGGCCGAGCAAATGGTCAAAGACCCCGACACCGTGATGCGCTGCCTGGACGTGATGGTGATTTCGAAGAGCCTGGAACGGATCGCCGACCACGCCAAGAACGTGGCCGAGGAAGTCGTTTATCTTTGCGAGGCCCGGGACATCCGTCACATTTCCGCCACCGTGCTGTAACCTGTTTGTCACATTCTCATGATTGTCGTACCACTCCGGGCGTGGTATTCAAGTCAGGCGTGAGAGCAAAGATCCTGGTTGTTGATGACGAGCCGGAGGCGGTCGAGCTGCTGGAGTTCAACCTCAAGCAGGCGGGGTTTGATGTCATTGCAGCCGCGGACGGCGCCCAGGCGTTGCGGAAAGCCCGGTCAGTCATCCCGAGCTTGATCGTGCTGGACTTGATGCTGCCTGAGATTGATGGCCTGGAGGTGTGCAAGATGTTGCGGCGGGATCCGGCCACGGCTCGCATCCCCATCATCATGTTGACCGCCAAAGCGGCGGAGATTGACCGCATCATCGGCTTGGAACTGGGTGCGGATGATTACATCACCAAGCCGTTCAGCCCGCGGGAACTGGTGTTGCGGGTGCGGAAAGTCATGCTGCGCGGCCAGGCCGAGGCGGCGGAGACCGAAACGCTGAAGTTCGGCGAGCTGCTGATTGACCCGCCGCGGCACCTAGTCAAGTGGCACGGAAAACGAATTGAGCTGACGGCGACCGAGTTCAAATTGCTGGTGGTTCTGGCGCAGCGCCGCGGGCGCGTGCAGTCACGGGAACAGTTGTTGCGGGATGTCTGGGAGTATAACAGCCTCATCGACACCCGCACGGTTGATACTCACATGCGCCGCCTGCGCGATAAGCTGGGGCCAGCCGCCCGGCACCTCGATACCATCCGCGGCGTGGGCTATCGCTTCATCGAGGCGGCGAAGTGAATATGCAGGGCTGGGGATTTTGTGGTCGGCTCGCGGAGGTTTCGCCACGTTCCGAGTGGCATGAGGGTGGTAAATCCGAAATCCGAAATCCGAAATCCGAAACAAATCCGAAACTCAAAGGCCAAAGGCTCAAAACAAGGCCAAGGTCAGGGGTTTTTGGTTTTCTGGCTTATCCGCCTTTTGAATTTGATTCGGGCTTCGGATTTCGGATTTCGGGTTTCCTTTGGCATGCTCGTGTCCACGGGAAAGCTTGCGGAGCCGCCTCGGCTTTTGGCCTTCGGGTTCCTTAGTCTCCATGCTTTGGCCTCTTTTAACAGCGCTCTGCGTGGCTGCCTTGGTTGCGGTACACCTTTGGTGGCGGAGCCGGTTTTTGCGAGCGCGGGAGGCCAGCAGGAGCGAAGTCGAGGCTTTGAAGGACGAACATCGGCGGGCGGCCGTGCAGATCCAAACACAGCAGGAAGTGCTCCTGGATAGCATGCTGGAGGGCCTGCTACTGCTGGATGAGCGCGGGTGCATCCAGCTTGCCAACCGCGCGTTTGCCACACTGTTTGACGTGACAGTAGATATCCGCGGCCGGACTATCATGGAAGCGCTACGCCTTCACGAGCTCGCGGCGCTGGTCAGTTCACTTGATACCGAGAAGCAAGTCCTCGGCTATGAACTGAAGCTGCCCGGTCTGAAGGAACGCTGGCTGCAGATTAACGCGGCCGCCATTCTCAACGGCCAGGGCCGACGGCATGGCACGGTGCTGGTTTTCCGCGACTTGACGCGCTTGAAGCAGCTCGAGAGCGCCCGCCAGGAATTCGTTGCAAACGTCAGCCATGAACTGCGGACCCCGCTTTCCCTGATCAAAGGCTATGTGGAGACGCTCCTGGATGGCGCCCGGAATAATCCCGAGGTCGCAACTAAGTTCCTGCAGACGATTGACCGCAACGCCGAGAGGCTCAGGCTGCTGATCGAAGATTTGCTGACTATTTCCGAGCTGGAATCCGGCCGCGTCAAACTGAACTTGCAAGTCGTCCCGTTCGGCCCCGTCGTCGCCAAGGTCCTGGAAGACTTCAGGACGCGGGCTGAGGCCAAAGGCATTAGCCTCATCAACCAGGTGCCGGATCTGGCCGTGCGAGCCGACGTCGACCGGCTGGAGCAGGTGTTAGGTAACCTAGTGGAAAACGCCATCAAGTACGGCCGCAGCAAAGGCACGGTGACTGTGGGCGGGCGCGCGGTGAATGGCGGGCAGGTCGAGGTGTTTGTCAAAGACGATGGTCCGGGCATTCCTCCGGAGGCGCTCGAACGGCTGTTTGAGCGCTTCTACCGTGTGGACAAGGCCCGCTCGCGCGAGCAGGGGGGCACAGGCCTTGGGCTGGCCATCGTCAAGCACATCGTCCAAAGCCACGGTGGCCGCGTCTGGGCAACCAGCGAACCCGGCCAGGGCGTGACATTTTCATTTGTTTTGCCTCAGGGGTCCGGCGCCCTGCAGCCGCCGCTACTGTAAATCCCCACCGCAATGTCGGCGCCCGGCCCTGCGGTAAAGTTCAGGAAGTGTGCCGCAAGGGACATTCGAAGGTGGCAGACCTGCATAACTAAGGTGGTGGTATCAAGCAACTATGGAACCGCTAGGTTCCCAGTTAAGAGGCCGAACCGTGGAGATCCTTTATTCCTTGAACGGGAAAGCTGCCATCCGCCTGTCTGCCGTAAGCCTGGGTTATATTACGAGGCTCGGCGGAGGCTGGAGGCGCCCCCGGCAATATCAAAAATAGCCACGGTGAGTGTCCGGCGAGTGTCAGAAGGCGAACTACGCGTTTGCGGATGGCCATAGCCAGTTGCTACCGTTCGCACGGACGTATGCGCTGCCGCACGTGGATTTGTGGAACCCAGCGCTAGCGCACTGAAGCCGTTAAACAAATGACGAACGAAACGACAATTGCGGTGACACCTGACGTGGAGTTGGTGGGACGCGCCAAGAAGGGCGAGTTAGACGCATTTGAGGCACTGGCCAACCGTTACGAGCAGCGGGTTTATTCGCTGGCGCTGCGGATGCTGCGCCAGGAGCAGGACGCCGAGGACGTGACGCAGCAAGCCTTCCTGAGCGCGATGGAGAACCTGGGCGGCTTTCGTGGGGACGCGAGTTTCGCAACGTGGCTGCTGCGCATTGCGAGTCATGCGGCGCTCAAGGTCATCCGCAAGCGAAAGGGGCTGGTCACGGTCTCCCTGGAGGAAGCGACCGAGGAAGAGGACAGCTACGGCAGCATCCCCCATCCGGAATACATTGCGGATTGGCGGCAGTCGCCGGAGGAACTGGTGCGGAAGAATGAAGTCCAGCGTCTGCTGGAGGACGCGCTGGGCAAGTTGGATGAGAAGCACCGGCTGGTGTTCTTGCTGCGGGATGTCGAGGGGCTGTCCGTGAAAGAGGCCGCCGAGGCGCTTGGGCTCAGCGAGGGGAACACCAAGGTGCGACTGCTCCGGGCGCGGTTGCAGCTCCGGGAGGAGTTGACCCGAACCCTGGGGGATCCCGGGCGGCGTCTTATCAGGGCACATGAGCATAGCTGAGATTCCCATGGAGACATGCGCTTATTGATCGTCGAGGATGACAAGAAGATCGCGAGTTTCATTGCCCGCGGTCTGCGGGCAGAAGGATTCGCAGTCGATATCGCGGGCGACGGCACCACCGGTTGGGAAATGGCGTCGAGCGTGGACTATGATCTGATCATCTTGGACTTAATGCTGCCCGGAATGCACGGCACGGAATTGCTGCGCCGGCTTAGGCGCAAGGGAGCAAAAATGCGCCTGTATTGGTAGTGACCGCACGAGATAGCACCGACGACAAAGTCGAGAATTTCGAGGCTGGGGCAGACGACTACCTGACAAAGCCCTTCGCGTTCTCCGAGCTTCTCGTCCGAGTGAAATCGCTCCTCCGCCGGCCGCCAGGGACCCGCAATCAAGTCTTGCGGGTCGCAGATCTCGAAGTGGATCGACTGACTCGGCGGGTGACTCGCGCCGGGAAGCGCATCGAGCTAACCTCGAAAGAATATGCATTGCTGGAGTATCTGGCGGCCCACCCTGGCCGTACGGTATCTCGGACGATGATTGTCGAGCACGTGTGGGACGAGAGTTTTGAGGGACTAACCAACATTGTCGATGTGTATGTGCGCCATTTAAGGGCCAAAGTAGATGACCCATTCTCCTTTAAGCTGATCCGCACCATGCGCGGAGTTGGATATTCCCTCAGTGAGGAATTGGGGAATTGAATGCTGCTTTAAGCAAAGCGGTAACGATCTGTAACTTTACACGGGTTGGCGGCTCAGTTTAACCGGAATTGCATGGCATGAAGTGCGCGGAATTGCTTACGACCTTGAACGAATACGTGGACGGCACGGTGGACCCGGCCATCTGCGAGGAATTTGAGCAACACATGGCCGGGTGCAATCCCTGCCAGGTGGTCGTGGACAACATCCGCAAGACCATCACGCTCTACAGGGAAGGCCAGCCCTACCAATTACCAGTCGAATGCCGCCAACGGCTTCATTCCGCGCTGAGGGAGCGGTGGAAGGAAACCCATCTAACAGGCGGCCCCTGCCGATCGTAAGAATGGCATCGCGTTTTGATGAAGCAGCCGCGCAATGGGACAACAACCCTGGCCGCGTGGATTTGGCTCGCGCAGTCGGCGAGGCCATCGGTCGCACCATTCCATTCCAAGCAGGCTGGCGCGTGCTCGATTACGGTGCCGGAACCGGTCTGCTCACCCTTAACCTTCAGCCTCGCGTCGCCTCCATGGTAGCCCTGGATTCCTTCACGGGCATGTTGGAGAAGCTCACGCAAAAACTCGCCGCCGCCGCAATCAGCAACGTCCAAACCCGACACTGGGATCTGGAGGCCGGACCCTTTCCGGAGCCCGGCTTTGACCTGGTCGTCAGTTCGATGACCCTGCACCACCTGCGCAGTGTGCCCTTGGTCTTGAGCCGATTGGCCGACATTCTTAAACCCGGCGGTTGGCTGGCGGTTGCTGACCTCGATAGCGAAGACGGTAGCTTCCATGGACGAGCTGACGACGTCTTTCACCACGGCTTTGAACGCGGACAGGTTGCCGAGTGGCTTACCAATGCCCGGTTGAGGGGGGGTTCTGTCAGCGATGCTCATTCCATGAGTAAACCGGATTCGACCGGCCAAGTGCGCTCCTACGGAATATTTCTCGCCGTAGGCCAAAAAGGGCGCGACTGAGCCGGCAACACTTTCCAATTATGCCCCTGAAAGTTATTGTCATCGGTGGTGTGGCCGCCGGCCCCAAAGCGGCAGCCAAGATCATGCGTCTGAATCCGGAAGCCGAAGTGACCCTCCTGGAAAGAGGGAAGTTCATCTCCTATGCCGGGTGCGGCTTGCCCTACTACGTTTCCGGGGTGGTCAAGGAACAAAAGGATTTGATGAGCACGCCGATCGGGGTGCTCCGTGATCCGGCCTTTTTCCAGAAGGTGAAGAACGTCAAGGTACTCACCGAGACCGAAGCACTGGAAATCGACCGCGAAGGAAAGCGCGTGCGGGGGCGTCGAAACGGAGCGGCGGAGGACTTCTGGCTCGATTACGATAAGTTGGTTGTGGCGACGGGAGCGCGGCCGGTTGTTCCATCCGTCCCCAAGGTGACACTGGAGGGCATAACCACGCTGCACAGTCTGGCGGATGCCGAGCGGATCAAAGCGTTGGTGGCGCAAGCCAAGGCCAGCGAAGTGGTGATGATCGGAGGCGGCTTAATCGGTGTAGAAGCTGTCGAGGCCCTGGCTGAATGTGACTGCCGGGTGACGGTCGTGGAGATGCTGCCCCAAATCCTGCGCATGCTGGACTGGGAAATGGCGCGGCTGGTCGAGCGGCACATGGAGGCGCAGGGCGTCACAGTCATGACCGACACCAAGGTGACGGCTTTCGAGGGGGAGGGACGCGTGGCGGGCGTGCTGACCAGCCGGGGGCGGCTGCCGGCCGACCTAGTAGTGCTGGGGATTGGGGTGAAGCCGAACGTGGACTTGGCCCGCAGTGCCGGCTTGCAGATTGGTCCGTCCGGCGCAATCCAGGTGGATACGGGAATGCGCACTTCTGACCCGAACATTTACGCGGCCGGTGATTGCGCGGAAAGCACCGATCTGGTGACCGGCAAGCCTTGTTATGTGCCGATGGGCTCGACCGCCAACAAGCAGGGACGCGTGGCCGCCATCAACATCTGTGGCGGCCAGGACGAGTTCCCGGGAGTCCTGGGCAGCACAGTATGCCGGGTGTTTGATTTTTGCGTCGCACGGACGGGTTTGACCGAGGCCGCGGCGCAGCAGCAGGGCTATGAAGTGACAACGGTTCTGGTGCCGGAGAGCGACCGGCCCCAATACATGCCGACAGCCAAGCTTTTGATTATCAAGCTGGTGGTGGATACGCGGACCCGCAAGCTGCTGGGCGCGCAGGCCGTGGGACCGGGCGCCGGCGACAAGCGCATGGACGTGGCGGCGATGGCGATAACGGCGGGAATGACCGTGGATCAATTGTCGAAGGTGGATCTGTGTTACGCGCCACCGTATTCGCCCGCCCTGGACAACATCATCACGGCTGCGAACGTGGCCCGCAACAAGCTGGACGGCCAAGTCGTGGGCATTACGCCGATGGAAGTCAAAGCGCGGCTGGATGCGAAGGAAGACTTTGTCCTGCTGGATGTGCGCAGCCCGGCGGAGCATCAGCAGGAGAACTTAGGGGGCGCGACCCTCATTCCCTTGGGCGCCTTGCGCTCGCGACTGGGTGAATTGCCGAAAGAGAAGGAGATCGTCGCGTTCTGCAAAGTTTCCCTGCGGGGATATGAAGCGGCCAGGATTCTGCAAGGGGCGGGATTCAAACATGTGCGGGTGATGGATGGGGGCATGGCGGTGTGGCCATTTGAGAAGATCCGCGCATAGACGTGGACGGCGGGTTGCCACCCATAGGTTGACCTTATGAATCGGCTCACCTGGATCATCATCGGGGTTGCGATTGCGGCCTTCCTGATCTTCAAGCAGATGAGCGTGGTGAGGCCGGGGACGGCGCGCGAATGGCTGAACAAAGGCGCCACAGTCATCGATGTGCGCAGCGAAGCGGAGTTTCAGGAAAAGCATCTGCCAGGGACAATAAACATCCCCCTCGACCGGTTGGGCGATGAGATTGCGCGGGTGGCTCCCGATAAAGAACAGCCGCTGTTGTTGCACTGCCTGAGCGGGGCACGAAGCGGCATGGGGGAGGCCACGTTAAAGAAAATGGGTTATCGGAACGTAGTCAACCTCGGCTCGTACAGCCGAGCCGAAGAAATCCTTGGAGCGCAGGGCAAGGTTGGGAAGTAAGATTAGCCGCTGTTGTTGCGAGGTCGAGAAGCTCCGTAGATTGTTGGTTTGGCGAGCGGCTCGTGAGATTTGCGCCCGTAAACTCGCTCGTATGCGCGGCAGAACGGACAAAGTTGGCTTTCTACCTTACTGGTGAGCCAGAAGGCTGCGCCCCTCTGCTTCCTCCGTGCCTGGCGGCACACGGGACAGTTTGCGCAGACCCTTGCTAAAGCCAGATCCACGGTGCTTGGAGGTTTGGGTTTCATGTGATGTTGGAGTCTCTACCTTTGGAAGACCGATCTCGCGCCCACCGCGCATGAGAAGCAGCGGCCCGGAAACGCGGTCCACAATTGGGCCAAGGCGGCGAGGCCAGTGCAGTGAGCCGGGGCCAGCCCTTGAATATCCAACCGGCGGAATGCGGCAATGGTCTTCTCCATGCGTTTAGGAGCGCCAGTCAGCAGGTGCAGCCCGCCCAGAATCGTGTGAATCGGCCTGCCGCCAGCGAGATGCCGGACGTGTCCGAGCGTGTTCACCATGCCCGAGTGGGCGCAGCCCAGGAGTACCACAAGGCCCTCCGTGGTATCGAAGAACAGGGCCTGATCATCCAGGAGCGGATCGGGCCGGGTACAGGCGGCGTCGAGGAAGAAACGGCCGCCGGTATCTTCGAAGGCGTTCTGACGGGGAATCTCTCCGGTGACGAAGATGCCCTCCAACACTTCCGTGGGCTTGGCAGTTCAGACTACGCCTGTGGCCGCCTTGCGGATGGCCTCAGCGCTTGCCGCATCTAGCTCAATGGGGCGGCCGGTGCCATCGGGATTGCGGACGAATTTCCGGGACAGGGCGGCGCGGTGAAGAAAAAGCCGCGCTTGCGGAGCTGCTTCGTGGGCGGCCTTGAAACCTCCAGTGTGGTATTTGGCCACAGCCGTGGCTTTGACGCAATTGCCTTGTTCCAGCCCCGCGTACAAGAGGTAAAGCGTTGGATGGGGCGCTTCTAGCGAGTCGTGAAGTGCCAGGGACGGGCGGGGCGGGTCCATCGCCGGGAATGTAAGAGATCTGAATCGCCATTTACATCACATTGACCCTCCCATGATTACACAGCTACTATTCCTCAAACAATTCCGGTAAATTGGCGCCATGCTTATGCTTGTTTTGAATCCAAGGCTAGTCGGCAACCGACTGTTTCGCGGTATGTGGTGCATCGGAGCGGCATTATATCTGATCACCGGCTGCGGCAAACGGCCGGAGCAGCCACCTGACCACAGCGGTTCGGCACCCGGAGATAAGCCAATCCGGACGGTTTTCGAAGAAATCACCCAGAAGGCAGGTTTGGATTTCGTTCACCAACTGGTCAATGGCAAGATCGATAACATCATGAAATCCGATGGCGCGGGCGGCACATTCCTGGACTTCGACGGTGACGGGTTCATGGACATTTATCTGGTAAACTCGGGCCCTGCGCCGGTGCTCGCCGAGGCGCCACCGGGGACACCGCGATGGCCGAACCGGCTGTATCGTAACCGGGGCGACGGCACGTTTGAGGACGTGACCAAGCGCGCCGGCGTGGAAGGCGCGGGCTTCGGCACAACTGCCGCCGCGGCCGACTACGACAACGACGGGCACACCGACCTCCTGGTTGTGAACTTCGGCAGTCTGATTCTCTACCACAACGAAGGCGACGGCACGTTCAAAGACGTCACCGCCAAAGCGGGGCTTACCTCCAAATACGCAGCCATTTCGGCAACGTTCCTGGATTTCGATGGAGACGGATACCTCGACATCTTTGTGGCGAATTATCTGATTTATGACCCGGCAGTCAAGTTGCCGCCTGGCTCTCAGGTTCCTTATCCCGGGCCGCTCTCGTATGAACCGGAATTCAATATTCTCTATCGCAATCGCGGGGACGGCACTTTCGAGGACGTGAGCGAACGGACGGGAATACGCATCCCTGGCCACCGGGGCATGTCGGTAACGGCTTTTGATTACGATCTGGACGGCAACGAAGATTTATACGTGTCAAATGACGGCACGCCCAATCTGCTGCTGGCCAATGATGGCAAGGGACATTTCAAAGATGTGGCCATGCAATCCGGCGTCGGCTTCGATCAGTCTGGCATGGCCGCGGGGTCGATGGGTGCGTCGGTCGGAGACTGCAACGGGGATGGCTTGCCGGATCTGCTGGTAACCCGGTTCGGTATCGCCTCTCTCTACATCAACTCGACCAATGGCGTGTTCGACGATCGGATTGCAGCATCAGGAATCCTGAATGCGTCCTCGGAGTACGTGGGCTGGGGCGGGAACTTCATCGATTTCGACAACGACGGCAACCTGGACATATTTATTGCCAACGGGGATCCGCATTCCATGAAGGGCATGCCCAGTCTGCTGCTGGAAAATCGGGGCAACGCCACGTTTGTGAACGCCGCGGAGAAGGCCGGACCATTTTTCCAGCGCCAGGTGAACTTGCGCGGCAGTGGCGTGTTTGACATGGATAACGATGGACGAATGGATATCCTCGCAACCAGTCTGGGCGGTCACGCGGTATTGTTGCATAACCGCGGCAACTATCCTAATCATTGGCTAACGTTGAAGCTCGTGGGCACTCGCTGCAATCGGGATGGATTTGGCGCCTGGGTAAAGGTAATAGCGGGCAACCGGGTGTTTCAAGCCGAAGCGCGCTGCCCGACCAGCTATGTTTTCCAGCAGGATCCGAGACTCCATTTCGGGCTGGGTCAGGAATCAAAAGTGGGCCGCATAGAAATTCGCTGGCCCAAACCGAGTGGCCAGATGCAGGTGCTCACCAATGTTGCGGTAGACCAGATTCTGCGGGTACAGGAGCCGTAACTCGGGCTGCCAAAACTGCTTAAGGTCCAGGCTCATTCATGCAAAGCATCCACCTCGTCAATTTGCGAATGCTCACCGCCAGCGCAGTCTTGCTCCTTGTCGTGTTTGTGCTGCCGCCCAATGCCAAAGCCTCAGAGGCCGCCACGCCTACAGCAACGGGCCAGGGTCCATCGCGGTGCCCCACTCCCCCCATCGCCGCCAACCCTAACGACTGGTTCGAAGATGTCACGCAGAAGTCGGGTATCGATTTTGTGCACCAGTTCTGCCATCAGCGAATCGCCAATATCCTCTTGTCGAATGGCTCGGGAGCCGTGGTCTTCGATTACGACAACGACGGCTTCATGGACATCTATTTCCTCAATTGGGGACCCTTGGAGGGTGTCACCGCGGCGCCGCCTGGCACAAAGCGCCAACCGAACCGGCTCTATCGGAACCGCGGTGACGGCACCTTCGAGGACGTCACCCGGAAGGCTGGGCTCGAAGGCAGCGGCTTTGCCAGCGCGGCCACGGCAGGTGATTTCGACAATGACGGCTACACCGATCTGTTCGTTGCCAACGTCGGGCACAATATTCTTTACCGCAACCGGGGGGACGGCACGTTCGAAGACGTCACCGAGAAAGCTGGCGTGGGCCATACCGGGACGGGCATCTCCGCGGTATTCCTCGATTACGACAACGATGGCTGGCTTGACTTGTACGTGGGGAATTACCTCACTTTTGTTCCCGAAAAGGAATCGGAGCAAAATCCCGGAGCTTATCCCGGGCCGCTCGCTTACAAGGGAGAGGCCAACGTCCTCTATCGCAATCTCGGCAACGGCACGTTCAAGGATGTGACCCGCGAGGCAGGTCTCTACGCGCCCGGCCACCGTGCGATGTCCGTTTGCGCTTTCGACTGCAACCGTGATGGGTATGTCGACCTTTATGTTTGCAACGACGACACTCCGAACACGCTCTGGCTCAATGACGGCAAAGGGCATTTCCGCGATGTCGCCATGGAGCTGGGCGCAGCCTTCAACTCCATCGGGGAGGCGCCGGGTTCCATGAACGCCACTGTCGGCGACGTGAACGGCGACGGCCTGCCGGACCTGTTCGTCACCCGCTTCGGTTATGGTTCGCTCTATGTCCGCACCGAACAGGGATCGTACGATGATCGTATGTGGGCCTCCGGGCTTGGCCGCCTGACGCAGCAGCATGTCGGTTGGGGCGGGGCCTTCCTGGATTTCGATAACGACGGCGACCAAGACCTCTTCATCGCCAATGGGGACGCCTTCAACCTGGAGGCATTTTCAGAACCTCCGATGGCTGGGAGGCCGTGGGGTGGGTTGGCGGAACTGGCGCGATGAAAAGCGCGCTTTCGGCATCTGCCGCCCGTTTTCTGGTCCGTGCAAACAGGCTCCGGCCGCCGCGACGGGTTTCATCGCGAGTTTCAGGGCCGCCAACCGCTGGCGGTGGGCTTCACCGGCTTCAACATAGGCGCGCAAACAGCGCCGTGGCCGTCAGCGCCACCAATCCGAACATCAAATGGC
>Ga0224558_1002797_pt1 | contig 15482 bp, 22 predicted proteins | sample 714S32024metaG_FD_180682 | JGI IMG/M metagenome (GOLD analysis project Ga0224558, IMG submission 180682) | Peat soil microbial communities from Stordalen Mire, Sweden - 717 S3 20-24 | ecosystem: Environmental > Terrestrial > Soil > Wetlands > Peat | place: Sweden: Norrbotten County, Stordalen... | reverse complement strand
GGGCGAAGCCGTAGCCGCCGATCACGATCGCAACCAGACTGGCAACCTTGGCAATCGTGCCGGTGAACAGGCTTTGGATGGCGGTAAAGCCGGTGTCGAACGGTGAGTTCTGTGCCAGCGCGGTCACCGGCATGAGAAAAAGCAGCGTGAAAGAAACGGCGGTTAAATGCGCCCACTTTGATCGAAGGGAGGTTTGGATTCGATGGATACGACGGAATTGGAACCAACGGGATGACATTTGCGCCTCCAGAAGCAGCGAAATCCGCTGCTTGTGGCGCAAAACTAACTTGACTCAATCGGGATGTCCAACAACTTCTCGTCCGCGAGATATTCCTGGGAGGAATAACAGGGGAACATTGTGTCGCCGGTCAAGTGGAGCATACCGCTTGGCCTCTAAGGACTTCGGAGCAGGATTCGTTCTCGCAAAACACTGTTTGGCAAAGCGGCTGGGAAACCAGCAGACCTTAGCTCGTGCTAGTCATTTTCCACCACAAGGTTTTGCCCAAGTGCCGGCTACTGAAGTAGATGAGGCCGTCGCTGTCTGCTTGACTCGACCCCTCTGGAGTGGCTGCTCCCGCATCTGCAACGGGATTTGCTCAAGGAAATGTGAGGTCACGAATCGGCAGAGTGTCGTCTGACATTCCCAGCAGGAATATCTCGCGGACGAGAAGTTGTTGGACACGGCGACAGGAATGAATCAAATTTATGCTCAACCGCCGGGAACGGAGAACTCCCGTCTTGAGGCAGCCCTATCCCCGCAAGAGGTTCTCGAATTTCAAAGGGGCTGGTCCAAAGCATGGCTATCGGATTTCAATTCGAAGTATTAGACTCTAGCGAGTTGGCGCAGCGGCTCAAGGTCAGAGAGTCTTGGGTCATAGATCAGAGCAAGCGGTCTCGCACATCGGATCCGATTCCGGTCTTCCGGCTTGGGAAACATAGGCGGTACCGTTGGGGCTCCCCCGAGATGAATGATTGGCTGGACCGTCGCGTTGACGACACAACAACACGCAAAGCTGGGTCCAAATAAATCCCAAAGGAGGATTTGGATGGCCCAGCAAGGCAGTTTGTACGTAGAGAATGGCAGTTGGTTCGTTCGCTATTGGGAGATCGCCCGACAGCCGGATGGCTCACTAAAGCGAAAGCACCCTGCCCACCGTTTAGCGAGTGTGAGAGATTATCCGAGAAAATCGGAAGTCATTCCACTCAAGAACAGCTTCATGGAGAAGTTGAGGAAGATCGGGTTCACACCGGAAGCAGGGGTCTCAATCGTGGATTTTGTCGAGAACACGTTTTTCCCAGCCTGCGAGAGGAGACTCTCTGGAGGCGGGACGAAGTGTTACCGGGATTCCTGGAAATGCCACATCCAGCAACATGTCACTGGCATTCGCTTGCGAGATTTTCGACCAGTCGATGTCCAAAACCTCTTAAACAAAGAGGAGAAGACACACGACAAGAAACTCTCACATGGATCGTACAAGTTGATGAAGATTACGCTTAGCGCGATCTTTACCGAAGCACGAAACCTTGGCTTGTACGAAGGCGTGAATCCGACAACTGGCGTCCGCATTCCAAAAGGCAAGAAGCATGGAAGAAAACGCCTGGCCTACAGCCTCGAAGAAATTCTCAAGCACCTTCAACTCTTCACGAGCGACCCCATCGTCATCATCAATGAGGATGGTCCTTACACTCCCGAGGTCCGGGCAGGCATTGTAAGGGCGGTCATTGGGGTGACAGCGTTCGCTGGGTTACGAAGAGGCGAGGTTCGAGGCCTGTGGTGGGATGACGACGGCGGGGACGTGCTCTCGATCTGCCGCAGTATGTGGCGGTCGACGCTGAAGAACACCAAGACGGAGGAGGACGTTGATGAGCCGGGACTCGTGCCCATCATCAAACCACTTCGGCTGTTGCTCGATGCGATCAAGCCTGACCACGCTTCCGGTTTCATCTTTCCCAACACCATTCGCGGGGCACTCGACCTCGACAATTTAGCCGATCGAGTGATCCGTCCAACGCTGAAGGCGCACAATTTGATGTGGAAGGGCTGGCAGGCATATCGTCGCGGTCTCGCCACGAACCTCAAAGAGCTTGGAGTTCCAGACACGACCATCCAGTGCATTTTGAGGCACGAGAACGTGAGTACAACGCAGCGTTTCTACATCAAGACCGCGTCCGCGGTTGCGGTGGATGCCATGAAGAAGTTGGAAGAAAAAATCAGTGGTACAGCAGTTGTACAGTAGGCAGCGGTGGTTTGGTCTGTAAGCTTCTGAAAAGAATGGAGCCGACGATCGGACTTGAACCGATGACCTGCCGATTACGAATCGGCTGCTCTACCAACTGAGCTACGTCGGCTTTCCTAGTGTTTATGCGGTGATGAGCGCTTTCGACGGGCTTGGCTGTCAAACTTTTGTCTAACAATTCGTTCCAGCCTTTTCATCGCAGCGCTGCCTTCCGCTTTGGATTTTAGCATCAAATAGTGCGCTTGCGTCGTGGCGACGTTCGCGTGGCGAAGAATGATCTGCGCGACTTCCGCCGGAACGCCCAGACCGAAGAGCACCGTCGCAAGCCCCCTTCGGAATCCATGCCAGCCATGCCACCGATCACCAACGATGGGTTTGATTTCACGTCGGCAGAGATTATCCAGATGCAGAGGTCGGCCCATCTTCTCACCAGCGAAGATCCACTCGCTACTTACGCCCTTCCGCCGATGGGCGTCGATAATCGTTCGAAGCGGTCCGATGACGGGGACGGCATTCTTTGATTCTGGAGTCTTGGTGTCACCGACGTGCGTGCGCCAGACCGACCGTCGAACATGGAGGAACTGGCCGTCATAATCTTCCCATCGAATACCGCGAATCTCAGACTCGCGCAGCCCACTGAAGGCTGCAACCGCAACCACGGCACGGGCTGGTTCCGGCAATCGTTCCAGCATCCAGAGAACTTCGTCAAGGTTGTAAGCGTAGTTGTCCGGGTCTGTACGCTGGCCTTCAGCGCGCGCCTCACGCGCCGCGTTAGGCCCGTTCAGGAAGCCCAGCCTGATGGCGTGTGAAAGAAGTGCGCTCGCGCCCGTCTTAATTCGCAGAACACTCGCCTGCGATAAAGATGCACGTGCGTCAAGGAGCCGCTGTATGTCTCGCGTGGTCACTTCCCGGAGCCGAAGGTTCCCAAGGAGCGGAGTCAGATGGTTGTCCACGATGTCCGTGTAGAACTTCGCGGTGCTCGGCTTCTTCTTGGCGTTGACGATGGGCAGGAAGTGTTTTTGAGCGAAGTCAGAAATTGACATGGAACCTTCAGGCTGAAGCGCGCCAAGATTCATCGGGCGCAAATGCTCATCCGCCAGCGGCCGAACGTCCTTCACGGAGCGGTACTCGTCGCTGACGCCGACCAGCCGCCGCGTCACCTGCTTCCGCACGGGCTGGCCATCAACGATCTCATCGACCCGGTAGACCAGATGCCACGCCCCGTGCCGCTTTTGGATTGAGCCGCGCTGCATCGCATGACAGTATACAGTTGCTACGGCTTGCGCGACTTTGAAAGTTGCGGATAGTAACTAAAAGGTCCACAAGGCGCCTGTTTGGCGTGCACTTGCGTGAAAAATAAATACTGCATTTCTGATCGTTCACCTTCTGAACATCACGCCAATCTAAGAAAAATATTGCCCATCTGGTAACATTTCCGACTTTGCAATCGCCGTGTTGAAAACAAAATAGTTGCACGCAAAAAACATCGTTTTTGATAACACCATTCTGACAAGCTGAGACCTCAATGTATCTGACAGCAGATTCTGACATACAGCAACGCTGGACAGCATTCAAACCCAGCACACGGAGAAGTGCTGAAGGTCTGGTCATGCAACTGTTGCGAGAAGTTGGAAGGCGTGACGCACGGCGATCAGCACGGCGTCACTATCACCAGCAACGAAGATCGGCCGTGATCCAGTGTGCTGGTGGTGGAAATAATCTGCGGTCAGTTGGTGCTGACTGCTTGCAAGGAACAGCAGCTCACAGAAGATCAAAGGAGAGCAGATGCGGTAACTTGATGAACTTCAGATACCTAGCTGAACGACAATAGAACGTCATAAGATGAACGCAAAGGGGAAATCATGGCAACACTTACTAACAAGAACGGGAAGCGCATCTTCGCGCAAGTTATACGGCGGATGCGTGATGAGGGTTTCAGTCTGATGACAATTGCAGGTGACTTCGCATTGAGCCTCAAGCGAAGAGCGGATGCGGAGGCTAGACGTGGATAGCACATTTTTCATCACACCTGAGGCAGTCGCCGACCTGCTCGGCACATCGCTTACTTGGGTTTATTCAAAGTCTCGTCGTCGCCAGCGCAACCCCCTTCCGCGCTGCGAATCGGGCGGTATCTGCGTTTCGAGCGCGATGCCGTGATCGCATGGGCACGAAGTTGTGGAAACACATCAGCGAAGAAAGTCAAGAAGGCAGGTGTGCAATGAGCACCACGGCAATTCAACCAGCTATCACTGATGAGCAGATGGAGCAAGACAAGTATAACCAGTGGTGCGCTGAAGGAAAACGGCTTGCCGATCTCAAGAACGATCTGCAAAATAAGCAGGATCACTTACAGTTCGCCGTCGGCGACTGGATTCTTCAGCGTGAAACATATCAGGAAGCAGCGCAGCGCACGGGTTATAGCATAGAAACTCTTCGCAACTTTGCTTATGTCTCACGCCACATTCCCGTATCACTACGCGTAGTGACACTTTCATGGGCCATTCACTTTCTGATCGCCCCACTCAAGGATGAGGAAGACAAGCGCAAAGTTCTGCAACTCGCCGTCGAAAATGAATTGTCAGTCAGAAAGGTTAAAGAATATCTTGACAGACGAAAACTGAAGCAGCATATCAAACCAAAGAAAGATGAAGCTGAAGACCTATTGAGACTGAGCTATAAGGAGACGCAGGAAAAATACGGTCAGGACGTAGCGCTTGCACAGATGCGCCTCAACAACTGGTGGAAAGCAGCAGGAATCCGTGAAACCTATTCCGTACCTGACTTATGTGAAGCGTGGTCGACCATACTTCCATTTTCTTCAAAGGAAAAGCTGAATAAGAATATTGCGCTAATTCGAGAACACAGCGCCCGGCTGAAAGATGTTGCTGACAATCTGGAATCATACGTCTGGAACAGAGTTGACGTTCCTGAAGGCGTGACAGGCGCGCCGATGATCACACCAGAGCCGCCTAGATAGATGACTTGCAAGCATTCGAGCCCGTCACAGGGTTTCAGACAGTATGGATAACAGCATCATGCCGACCAGCATACAGCGATTTCAGTCTCACAATTTCTACTTGCCTTGGTCGGCGGTAGTTATCCAGCGGCCGGGAGTGCTCAACACTCCCGCCGCACCTTTCAACATGGATAACTATGACCACGGCCAACACAGATTTTCTGTCCAACATTCCCGATGAGCTGCGCGCGCAGCCGCTCTGGCTTCAGTATTATCTGAAGTCCGACCCCAAGCATCCAGACAAGAAGCCGAGCAAGTGCCCATGCATGAAGTACGGCACGCCTGAAGATCGCGCGAACAATCTGCGCTCGCTTGATCATCTATTGACCCGCCCCAAGCAGGCCGGGTTCCAGCGCTGGGTGAGCAAGAATGAAGGATTCGTCTTCGTTGACTTGGATCACGTCCGCAATGTGAACACGGGCGAAGTTGAGCCGTGGGCTGAACAGCTCATTGAGCAGCTTGACTCCTACACGGAGATTAGCGCCAGCGGCACTGGATTCCACATCGTATGCAAAGGCACATTGCCGGAAGATGTTGAGCCAAGTCCTGATTCCAAAGTCGAAATCTACAGCGGTGCGTCACGGCCCAATAAGCTGATCGCCATGACTGGCGACATTATCGACGTGTTCCACAAGACGATAGAACACAGACAGGAACAGCTTGATCAGCTCCTCAAAAGCGTGAAGAGCAAGACAGCAGAGCCAACCGCTGAGCCGATCGCAGTTGACTGGAGAAAGTTCTATCACAACGTTGACGAACTACCAGACGGTGACATCTCTTGGCTGATCGAAGATATTCTGCCTGAAGGCGTGGGTTTCGTCGGCGCGCTGTCAGGTGCAGGAAAAACGTTCTTCTGTCTGTCAATGGCGCGAGCGCTGACGACGGGCAAAAAGTTCATCGGAAAATATAGCGTTACCGAACCCGTAAACGTCCTATATATCTGTCCTGAAATGGGAGCGAAACCCTTCAAGAAACGTTGCAAGATGTTTGGCATAAATGATCGCTTCCGATGTCAGACAATTGCCGACGGTGTTCCTCAGTCACTTCTTGAGAATGTTGCACTCGCCGCGGCCGTGAAAGAACTGAAGCCAGTTATCTTCTTGGATACGGCGATCAGATTCGGCAAAGTTGACGATGAAAACAGCTCAGCAGAATGCAATCGCGGTCTGGCAAAGGATGCATTCGGCTTGATACATCTGGGTGCGCGTGCTGTTGTGTGCCTTCACCATCGCGCGAAGGCTGGTGCTGAAGCTACAGAAATGACGCTGGAAAACTGTTTGCGCGGCACTGGTGATCTCGGCGCTATTTGCGATGTCACTTGGGGACTGCAATTTGACAAAGGAAACGGTGACCCACAATACATGAAGGAATCACGTCAGAATGTGCGCTTGCATGTTCGATGCGTTAAGGCGAGAGACTTTCAAACACCGGAAGACTTCAAGATTCAGCTTGCACCGTTCATCGAAAATATCGGCGACTTCGGCATTCTTGAAGGCGATGCAGGTTCTCTCGCAAATGATCAGCGCCAGAGTGAAGCCAATAAAGTCGGAGCAGTTATCGCTGAAAATCAGAAAGCCAGTCTGAGAGAGATTGCGATGAAGACCAGCATCAATAAGAACAGGATCAAGAAGATCGCTGACGATGCCGGATGGTATCAGACTGATGAAGGCTGGCAGAAGTCATCAGAAATGGAAAGCATCCAATGATGAACTTGATGCGGTCGTCTGTACCGTCCTTGGCAGGGTTACTACGTAACCCCCTGCCATGGTACAGGACAGGTCAGAACGACTGTCTGTACTGAGACATGTACCAGGACAGCGTCAGGACAGGACAGTCAGACAGTTGTACTGTCTGAAGGCTAGGTCAGGACACCCCACCAGACAGGACAGCGTAACACTTGGAGAACACAATGAGCTATGATCAGCAGCAACATCAAATCACTAAGCGACAAGGAAGACCGCGATTACGATCGTCGCGCGCAGCAGGAAGAACTGCGCAAAGCAGCCGGACTTCCAGAACCTGTCTATCACTGGAAGGAACCGAATCCCGATCTGGATCACTTCGGCAACCCGAAGCGCAAGCCGCGCAGATCACGAACATCCACTTAGTGAACGCAGCACCAAAGCTGCCCGGTAGACTCGGCTGGCTTCCCGATGACGTTGACTGGTTGAATCTCGACTGGGAGCTGTTGCCAGAACAGATCACAGCACGCCAGCGCGCATCCACCAGCGCCGCCAGCAGCGCGGTAGACCAAAAGACAGAGCAGAGCCCATCCGACGCCCAGCAACGCGAAGGTGAACGTACAGGAAGTGAACGAACGCAGAAAGGCAGAGCAAAAGACAGCAGAGGAAACCATGAGTGAGTCATCAATCGAGATCACAGGAATCGAAGCGATAAACGCTGCGCTGGAAGAGATGACCGTCAAAGCCGAGCGATCAGTCCTGCGTGAGGGCATGAAAGCCGCCGCCGATGTAGTCACAGGATCACTGCAAGCCGAAGGCAGCAAGGCACCCGGCGAGATCGGTGACGCGCTTGCCGATCCCGGTAGCTGGACACGTTCCATCAGCATCAGGTCAGGTCACAGCGCAGAGACTAAGATCGGACCGAAAGGTGCCTTACCTGAAGTGCACGTCGGCCGCGGCGCAACGAAGACAGAGAAAGGCTGGCGTGGTCAACCCAAAGGCAGTCGCTATCGCCGATCACTGTTTTACCTGCTGGAGATGATGGAAGGTCTACGCACAAGAGACAACGCGAAAAACCTACCACAAAGTCATCCGATGAGCACAGGATTCCAGAAGAGTCAGAGCAATGCAGTCCAAGCGTTCATAACCAATCTCAAAGACAAGCTGGGAATATGAGAGACCTGATCATCAGCATTCTCACGCTCTGGCGCTGGCGAATCTGCATGTGGTTTGGTGCGCGAGAACTGCGCGTGTCTGCGCGTGCTGCTGATGCGCTGCTGCGCGTGACAAGTTCTAAACCAGATCAGCGCGCAATCGTTGAGACATTACTCAGTGCCAGAAAGTGAACGAACGTCAGAGCAGATCACACAGGAACGCGCCACAGACGAAAGGAATGCACTTCTATGAGCATACTAAGCAAGCTGCGCAACAGGATCGCTGATCTGATCGCGCCAGTAAAACCCAACATTGTGGAACGTCGTGTGCGCCTGCGTCTCGGCCGTGCAGTTGATATGTCTAATCATGATGCGTCCATCGCTGAGAAATGTGACTGGCTTGGTGATGCTATAGAACGCGGTGATTATCGGATCACTGAACTGGACTCAGGTTCATGCTGACTTTCAATCACAGAACTGATCATCGTTCAGCGCAGCACCGACGCAGCGCCAGCGCCATCGTCCGTAAGTGATTGATAATCGCAAAAAGCACCCATAGGCGCCTAAGAAATAGAATCCAAAGGAGATCGGAATGCGGCAGCCTGCCGACTTTTTTCACGTGAGATACCCGCCGATTAGCGTTGTAACTGGTGACATTGACCAGACATCAGCATTACAACCCGTCACATTTAGGTGGTCATTGTAGTTGTAAGCATTCACTTTATGGCTACTTTGACACTGATCGGTGACGCGCCGCGGAATAAGCATGGTCAGCGCTGCGTGCGCGTGCAATGCTCCTGTGGCTCACCTGAGTTCACCACGCGTGAAGATTCCTACAAGCAGAAGCGCGTCAAGTCATGCGGCTGCACCAGAGGCGTCCGCAAGCTGAAAGTTGCGCAGATTCCTGCATCAGTTGCAGCGTCGATTACTGATCAGATTCCTGCTCAGATTCCTGCTCAGATTCCTGCATCAGATTCCGACTCACTTTCCGCAATGATTGCCAGCAAGGAAGCTGCTGCGAATGCGTGTGATAAACGTGCTCACATTCTCGAGCAGCTTATTGAGTCACAATCCATCACCGATCTCGACACGCACAAGGCGCTAAAAACTGAAGCAGGAACTGCGTGCGCTTTGCGCAAGGAAATCGCGCGCTTAAAAACGGTCAAAGACAAAGCGGAAATGTCAGTGCCGAAAGACACGCGAACCGCGCAGCAGATTATCAAGGATAAGATCAACGAACTCAAAGCGAAATGACATCACAAGAAATCAAAGCGGAAAGTTGGGCTGAATCAGTCATCAGCGGAGTGCGCCCTGCGTGCGTCTGGACTAAGCACGCGATCGAACGCCAACGCACCGACCTGCTACGTCAAGGCGCGGCCGACTTTCCATTCATCTGGATTCCCGAAGATGGTGAAACGGTCATTGACTTCTTTTCCTGTCTCACACACATCAAAGGAGAATACGCGGGCAAGCCGTTTCTGCTGACGCCATGGCAAACGTGGTTGATCCTGACGCTGTTCAGTTGGAAGCATCAGGACAACACACGTTTGCGGCGCTACAGACGACTCCTGCTTGAGTGTGGTAAGTCATCCGGTAAGACTGCAATGTCTTCCGGCATTCTGCTGTATCTGCTGGCGGCCGATGGCGAAGGCGGCGCAGAATGCGTGACGGCTGCGCGTGCAACGAACCAAGCACGCCTCTGCTTTGACTTCTGTCGTGATACGCTACGCGCTAATCCACGGCTGACTGATTCTCTCGGGCTGAAGGTTCTTCAACACAGCATCGTGCAACCATCATCGGCAAGCACGCTGCTTCCAGTGTCAGCGCAAGGCAAGTCACTTGCTGGAAAGATTCTTCACGGTGCCGCGGTCGATGAACTGTGGAGCCATCGCAGCCGAGAAGTTTATGAGGAAATGTCGCTGGGCTGTGACAAGAGGAATAACAGTCTGCTGATCTCACTAGGTCACGCTGGTGAGAACCTGCTGTCGGTCGGGTATGAACTGCACAACACAAGCACAAAGATTCTCGGTGGTGAACTGAAAGACGAAAAGACGCTGAGTCTGATTTTCAGCGCTGAAGGCTATCCTTGGGAATCCGATGACGCCATTCTAGCAGCGAACCCGAATGCTGGTGTCTCTTCTTACCTCAACACGATACAGGAAGCGCGTGACCGCGCTGTCGTCATCCACAACCTGCGCCCGACTTACAAAAGCCATATGCTGGTTTTGTGGGAGGACGGTAATGAGGCGAAGCAATGGATAACACGTGAGCTAGTGGAACGCTGCACCGATCAGACGGCCATGGATCAACTCAGATTCTGGTCAGTCGGTGAGCATGACGCGATCAACGCGCCCGATCAGTTGCGGCCGTTCGTTGTCGGTATGGAACGGTCTTCACTTCAGGAGCGCGCGTGCGTGGTCTACTGCTGCAAGTCATTCCTCGCTGGCGTGGAACACTTCTACCTGTTCCCCCGATACTTCGAGCCCGCGGCAAATGATGATGAGCAACTTGCTGATGCAGTGCTCGCAGAAAATCATGGGTTCATAACTTATGGCGTTACGGTCGGTAATCCTGATGGCTACAAGTTGAAGGCGCTGGCTCATGACTCATGGATGACTCCGTCACCGCGCGTTGCAAAAGCTAGAATCGACGTTCTACCGTTCGCCAAGACGGCGCGCACGTTCTCACCTGTCATGGACTTTGCCATGTCACTTGCAATCGCTGGACGGATTCATTTTTCGGATGAGACGCTGGCATCACATCTGCTCGGTATCTATGCGAAGCGTGATCTCAACAACAACTTATTTCCGCGGCGCGCACACGTTGACAGAACCATAGATGCTGCGATCGCTTCTTTTTACGCGCTGCGGTTGGCGATGGTGCCCTCGATGCTGGCGCCACCTGCTAATGACGGAGTTGTTTCGACGTTCATCATGGAAGATGGTTCAGTCATGCAAGGTGACAAAGACGGACACCTGATGGTGGTCAGTCCACCTGATGAAATCAAAACCAAAGGCGCGCATCCGAGTGATCGACAATGAGATTCTGTGAAGGTGAGGGCTGCACTGATGTGGCGAAGGTCGGCAACTTCTGTGCTGCGTGCTCAACTAAGCAGCAGCCAGCAAAATCAAAACGTCATCCGCGTGACGCGTGGTATCAGCGCGCAGCATGGCGCGGTCCCTACGGTGTTCGTCGCTGGTTCATCAAGTATCACACGGTCTGTGAGTTCATAGAGGCAAACGGTACAGCTTGCACGGCGAAAAGTGAAGACGTTCACCACACTATCGGCTGGAAGGATGTTGAAGACGAGCACGCAGCGTGGTTGATTTTCTTAGGTGGAATACAGGGCGAGTTCTTACAAGCGCTCTGCCATCGTCATCACGCGGCGATCACCATGAAAGAAATGATGTTCGGACCAGATCAGAAGGAGTGTAGATAGTATGCAAAACTCAGTGGTGGTGCAGCATCAGGAGGGCGGCGATTACGCTCTGGTGTTGGTTGCAATGCGGTCTGATTACGGACGGCGCAGCATCGAGTCAATGATTTTTGTTTGTGAAGGATGCGGCGTTTTTGCCGCTGCTCCCATGCTGCATCAGTGGGCCAAAGCCGGGCTCGTCTACCTCTTCAACCCGCCTCAGGATCGGCGTGAGGAAATGCTCACCAATGCTGTCGGTGAGTTCGTCCGACACGTGAGCACTCGGACGTTCATTCGTGAGCGCTCGAAGGTCGGCATAGTTGCACGGACGCGCGCGATCGGTGTGCAGGTCGTGCCTCCGACAAACTTTGAACTTTCTCGCGAGCGTGAGCCTGCATTCTTCTACCTAGCAGATCAGTCAGAGACAGCACGGCAAGCCGTGAAAATTCTGAGCTACCTGATCACCAAACACCACATCGGTGACCTGACGCAGCAGGAACGTGAAGCGATCGGGACCAAGTTGCTGGTTGACAAAGACGTTCTCAAATATCTGAAGCAGCAGGACAGGAGATAACAATGTTCGAGTTTCTGAAACCGAAACGCAGCAGCAGCATTACATTCGTAGAGGTTGGCGGCGCGCTTGACTACAGCGCTATTCCCCGTGGATTTTTCCAAGTGATCACGGCATCAGGTAAGGAATCACTCGGCTACCGTGGTACCTTCACCACCTTTGACTGTGGGACCACTGTGGTGGACGGAAAAGAACGTCACTCACTGTCCATTCCTCGTGATCAGCTCCCGATTGTCAAGCTGAACTTTTCCTCGCAGCAGTCTGACGGTACGCAGACTGTGCGCGGCGTCAAGCTGATGGACACCGCCGACCTTGGAGAACAGTTCAGCGGGGATTTTATTTTCGATCCATTGCGCTAAGCCCGTCACACCTTACGGAATCAATAGCAGCGCAAAGAACTAAGCGCTGGCGTCAACACTCGCACCACATGGAGCAAAGTCATGGCTAAGATTCAATACATAGCACCCTCCCCCAAAGCTGGCCAGATCGAACACGTTCGCCCCGACACGGCTAGAACTTTGGTCGCTGCTGGATTCGCGATTGATATTCCCTACAAGGATTTCCGCGCCCGTCTTGCTGACGCTGGCGCGGCCAATGATCCGCACAACGTCAATCCATGCGTCGAAGGCGTCCAGTGGGGCGTCAAAGACGCCAATGAATCAGGGTTCGGCGTCGTTGCAGTCGTCAAGCGCTTCGGGTCTGAAACGACTTGGTATTCCACACCGCCGGAAGATGCACCTGAAAGTATCAAGCGCAGATACCGTGATCTGACTAACACCGTCAGCGGTCCATCGGCCGCTGCACAGCTTGACGCAGCGAAGCGCAAGCAACTTGAGTACGACCATTCCATCAAGGACGTGAGGCGCTACTGATGAAACGACTTTATAAAGAAGCTGCATACATTCTGAAGACGACTTACGGAACTTTCAAGGAAACGCTTGGTATCGTTCTGCGCTCGCACGGCTTCGGCGTTTTCAGATATCCGTTCACGGACTGAGAGTCTTCACAGTTTCTGGATAAGATAGGAGACCTTTTTTATGACCACCACCGAGTTACTTTCCGAGAACAGAGCAATGGGCTGGCCTGATATCAGTCAATCGCTGGCACCTGCAGGTCGGCAGAAGTTCGCTGCTAAGATTGCTGAATTTCGCCGTCGCGCCATTGCGAACCCGGCAGAATATCGTTCACGCTGCGAACGTGAGGAACGCTCTGCCCTCACGACTCACGTGCGCAAAGTGAATCCGCTGCCTGTCAGCGTCTTCAACAAACCCGGCAAGATTGAACTCAGCTTGGAAGAGCGTCTTCTCGTCGTCGCCGGTCAGATTCGCGCTGACAATGAAGCTTTGAGAGTTTCAGAAGAGGCTCGCTGGGCGAACGATGCTTCCTATCAAGCTTGGCTCGCATCAGCGGAAAGGTTCCACAGGTAAGTCATGACCAGTCAGGAAGCAAAGCGCAGAACTCTGATCCTGCTCAAAGTGGTGCTCGAAGCCGTCGGGCGTGACGCGCGCGGCTGGACAGTGGATTCTAGTTGCTGTGCATTGATGCGCCCGCTGTGTACGCCACCAGTTAAGGACGACCGCGACATCTGGGGACTGACGCGGTTCACGAAACAAAGCATCCTGTATGACATCGGCTGGATTGAGGATGACGCGCAAGCCGACGCCATCATCATCCATGAAGTTTCACACGCTTGGAGCCAGTCAGGTCAGTGCGCAAATAGTTACGGCGAAGATTCACCAGAATTTGCAGCTGCCCATAAGATCGCGGCCGACTGCTACCAGTTGCTATTCACATAGGGAGAAAATCATGGCTGACACATCAAGATCGGTATACACCGTTCACCGCCGACTCGACGTGCTGGAGTCGAATGTCAACGAAGCTCTGCAATCCGCGAAGTCTGCGCACGCACGTCTTGACGTTGCTCCAAAAGTTGGCCCAGCAGGCGAGCGTGGTTTGAAAGGTGATGCAGGGAGAGATGCTGTCAGTATTCCTGGACGTAATGGAAAAGATTCGACAGTGCCCGGTCCCGCTGGGCGAGATGGCGCTACGATCGTCGGGCCTGCTGGACGGGACGGGCGCAACGCACCTTCAATCGACGAACTGCTTGCGACTAGCCGTGCTGACATGGCTGCACTGCGCGCAGAGTATGCGGAAATCAAGCTGATGCTTCAGGGTTTTTGTGACATCAACAAAAAGGCTGGCGACTACATCACTTGGCTCAAGCAGCGAGCGGAAGCACGATGGAAAGCGAAGACGCAGTGAACTCACAGCAGCTAATCAAGATCAGATTTGTCAAGACCTGCTTGCTGGGCAAATTCGGTGAAGAGCGCGATGTGCTGTCGGAACTTGCTTGGCAGCTCGTGCTTCGCAATTACGCCGTGTACGTGAAGGAGCAGAAATGAGAGCGCTTAGCACCGACGAGATAATGGAAGCAAGAGAGGAAGTCATGCAAACGGAAACAGCAGTTCAGGAATTGAACGATAGCACGCTGCGCAAACATGCGCGCCTGCCGATCACAGCGCAAGCAGCGATGGAAAAGCATCAGCGCGAGAACGCGCCGAAGCCACAGACGTTTGACGCGACGCAGGACTACATGCAGCGAGCTGGGCGCTGGGTTGGCGTGCGCGGTGTAGCTGATCACGACCTGACGGTGAGCGAACGCAAGTGCATAGCTGGCGCTGAGCGGAACCGTGGTCGTGCTCTTACGTTTCCGGAACGCAAGGAACTGATGCTGAGATTCCGTGCTGACATGGACAAGTTCCAACCAGCTAAGCCGCTACCGATCAGAATCAGTAAGTAAAAGTTCGGGGCGTGTCGCCAGGCTACTCGTTGTGACGGCGAGATGCGGAGAGAAGCCCTGATTTACATAACGCCCAGACAACAGGCTCGCGGCATGTCGTTGTTGTCATCGGGACTCGAAGCCCGTTCATTGCACGACATGCCACCTTTTTCAAAAAGTTCTGCGACATGCGGAAAAAGCGCCGTAGATAGGTTGGAAGACCTCGCAAGCGCATCCGCCTTCGCCGACGAAGACAATCGTCGGTCGTTGCGCCGCCGTTCGCAAGCGCCTGGAGATTAACGGTAGTTGCTGAGCGTAATCTCAGCCCGAGCACACTTAGAAGTGTTCCCCCTTTTCCGTTGCACGCTGCTCGAACCTGGGAGCGTGCGCGGAACAGCATCCCTGGATATATAGGTGATCATCAATGTCTGAAGCGCTCCCGGTCCTTTCTGCATCTTGTTCAGAATCTGAATTCAGCGCAGCCGTTGCCACCGTTGCCGCGCTAGTGTAGTGCGTCAAACAGATCGACGTTTATTCAGGGTGCGGCGGGCGCGTTTGACTTTCTCCAGGATGTCGGAGGCGCGGGCGGTCCAGATGAAGGGTTTGGGGCTCTCGTTGTGACGGTCGA
>Ga0224558_1002796_pt1 | contig 15487 bp, 11 predicted proteins | sample 714S32024metaG_FD_180682 | JGI IMG/M metagenome (GOLD analysis project Ga0224558, IMG submission 180682) | Peat soil microbial communities from Stordalen Mire, Sweden - 717 S3 20-24 | ecosystem: Environmental > Terrestrial > Soil > Wetlands > Peat | place: Sweden: Norrbotten County, Stordalen... | reverse complement strand
TCTATAATGCCGATAATCATGCGGAACTTCTTTTTAGGAGCGTTGCTGTGTGCGTCCGTCTGCCATGCTCCCGCTCAGACCGACATTCAACATATCGATTTCACGAACTTTAGCTATCCGTGGTTTTATTCAATGGTGGGAAAACCAGGATGGTTTGATATGTCACACGAGAAGCCTATTCAATTAACAAATGGCCGAAATCTGAGTGATTCGGGTAACGGCGTGACAGAAGAAGGCCTGACACTTGAGGAAGTGCAGTTTTCCAATGTGACAGGCGACGGTCAAACCGACGCGATTGTTGTATTGCGTTACGATACCGGTGGCACAATGTTTTCTTATTACATTTATGTCTATACTTTTGCAGATGGGAAACCAAAACTTCTTGCGTGTTTTCACGCCGGTGACCGCGCCTATTCAGGTCTTTACAGGGTTTACGAGCAAAATGGGAGGCTAGTTTTGGAGCTTTACGACCCAGATAAAAGCACCGGCGATTGCTGCTCGACAAGGTTCATTCGCACTCGATATATGTGGCGCAATGGGAGATTTCTCGCGGTGGGAGCTGAGGAGTTCGGGAAGCCAAAAGCGACTTCACGCCTGCCTGTTTCTGTATTTGGAAATCACCAGTAATCACATATGCTTCGCGTAGTTTCACGCCCCTTCCAACTGCACCATCAGCTCTTCCCACTCGGCGGTGTGAGCGGCTAACTGCTCGCGCAGTTCCTGGGCAAGGTCGGTCAGCCGCTGCGTCTCGGTGGCCGAGACATACACTCCCAACTGCACCTCGGTGTGACGAATCGCGGCCTCGATGCGCGGAGTCTCTTCTTCAAGGAAGGCGCAACGCTCCTCCATCTGTTTCTGCTTGATGGGATTCAGGCGGCGCGTGCGGTCTTTCGCTGCTTCGGTGGAGGACTCGGTGTTGGTTGCGGACTGGTCCTCAGGAACTAAAGCCCCATCTCTTTGGCCGCCTTTCGGCACTGCTAAAGTCGCGTCCTGGAACGAAACATTCTGCGCCTCCTTCCAGCGCAGATAATCTTCGTAATTGCCCTCGTGGCTGGTCACCTTGCCGCCCTCCACTTCCAGCACGCGCGTGGCCAGCCGGTCAATGAAATAGCGATCATGCGAGACGAAAACTACCGTGCCGCTGAAGGCCGCCAGCGCGTCGAGCAATACGTCTTTGGCGCGCATGTCGAGGTGGTTGGTAGGCTCATCGAGCAGCAGAAAATTCGACGGCGAAACCAGAATCCGCGCCAGCGCGTAGCGATTGCGCTCGCCGCCCGAGAGCACGCCGAGCGGCTTGAAAACATCGTCGCCACTGAAGAGGAAACAGCCCAGCAGCGACCGCAGCGCCTGCTCCGGCACTTTGAGCGCGGCGCGGCTGATGTCGTCGAGTATGCGTGCCTCGCCGTCCAGCACCTTGTATTGGTCTTGCGCAAAGTACTCGCTCACCACGTTATGGCCCAGCTTGACCCGTCCGCCGGTAGGCGCCTCAGCCCCGGTCAGAAGTTTGATGAGCGTGGACTTGCCCGCGCCATTCACGCCCACAAGCGCCACGCGGTCGCCGCGCTCGATTCCAAAACGCACCTTGTCGAGCACTAACTTCTGCCCATAACTCTTCGATAGTCCCTCGGCCTCCACCACCATGCGCCCCGAGGGCGGCGGCTGAGGAAACTTGAAGTGAATAGTGGACTCCTCTTCTGGTGTTTCAATGCGCTCAATCTTCTCTAACTCCTTGATGCGGCTCTGCACCTGCTTGGCCTTGGTGGCCTGGGCGCGGAAGCGGTTGATGAAGGCTTCCAAGTGCTCTATTTGCAATCGCTGGTTGCGATAAGCGGACTGTAACTGAGTCCGCCTTTCGTCCTTCTGGCTGAGATACTTTGTATAGTTGCCTTGATAGATATTCAGCCGTTTATTCCAAATCTCCACCGTGCGGTCGATAGTTACATCCAGAAAGTACCGGTCGTGGGAGATAAGTATGTAACCGAAGGGATAACTCTTGAGGTAGTCTTCGAGCCAGTTGCGCGTTTCCAGGTCTAAATGGTTAGTAGGCTCGTCGAGCAGGAGCAGGTTAGGCTTGGCCAGCAGCAGTTTCGCCAGCGCGATGCGCATCTGCCAGCCGCCGCTGAACTCATCAGTCTGCCGCGTCCAGTCTTCCTTGCTGAAGCCGAGTCCGGTCAGCACGCCGCCCACCTGCGCGTCCAGCGCGTAGCCGTCCAGCGCGTGAAAGCGTTCCTGGAGCATCGAATAGCGTTCGGCCACGGCTTCGTACTCCGGGCCGGCGTGGTCCAGCACGCTCAACTGTCCACCCAGCCGCTCAACCTCGCGGGCCATCTCGCGCAGTTCGTCGAAGACCGTCAGGCACTCCTCGAAGATGGTGCGCCCGGCCAGCGTCAGCCCCTCCTGCGGCAGGTAGCCGATGCTCATGCCGCGCGTCTGTTGCAAGCCGCCGTAATCCAGCGTCTCCAGGCCTGCCAGCACCTTCATGATTGTCGATTTGCCGGTGCCGTTGGCGCCCACGAGCGCAGTCTTCTCCCGCGAACGGATCAGCCAGTTGGCCTCCAGGAACAGAACTCGCGGTCCAAACCGCTTGCCGGCATTTTGCAGGGAGAGCATCTACTTCCATTTTCGCATTTCATCTGCGGCCGCCTGTGGTGGGCCAACTGCCGTCAGCATCGGAGGTGTTCGCCTACGGCCGAATCTCGACCGGCGTGCCCACAGGAACGAGATTCCAGATCTCGTCAATCTCTTCATCGGTGACGGCGATGCAGCCCAGCGTCCAGTCGTAGAGCCGGTGCGCCGCTCCCAGCCAGCCCATGCCGTTCGGCAGGCCGTGAATCATAATGGCCCCGCCCGGCGAGGCGCCCAGCTTTGCCGCCCGCGCGCGGTCCTCGGCATTGGGATATGAGACGTGCAGAGCCTTGTGATAATGGCTTGCACCATTGCGCGAGTCGATGATGTAGTGGCCCTCCGGCGTGCGTCCGTCGCCCTCGCGCTCCTTGGGCGCAAGGTCGCCACGCCCCAAAGCCACCTTGTAGGTGCGAATCACTTTGCCCCCGGCGAGCAACTCCATCAGGTGATCCTTCTTGAGAATCAGAATCGAGTCAGCCTTTTGTGGCGCTGTCTGCCCGGCCGACAGCGCTACGACCGGTGCACAAAAAGCAAGCCAGACGCCTGCGCACGCCATCCAGACGGCAGAAGCCAAACGGAACCTGCGTGTTTTCATAGACACACTCTAATTCAACTGCACGACTCGCGGAAGTTGAGTTGGCTTTCAACCGCGCCGATGCGTTCATCTAAAACTGTTGAGGAAGACAGATGCAAAGATTGGGCCAGACGTGAGCATTGTGAGGTATATTGGCTCATCGCCGGGAAAGCAAACTGGGGATTCCGGGCGAAAACTCACCCGCAAGGAGATCATCGTGGCAAGCTTCTGCGCTAAATGTGGAGCTGCATTATCCACCGGCGAGCAATTCTGCACATCCTGTGGCGCCGCGGCTGTGGCGCCTGCCATACCAGCCGCCGCCCAACCAATTGGAGTGCCGGCCAAATCCGGCGGCAACGCGGTCAAGATCATCCTGATTATCGTCGCCGTCGTCGTTGGGCTGGGCATCCTCGGCCTGGGCGTGGCTGGTTACGCGGTATATCGTGTCTCACGGGCCATCCACGTAAACGGTCCAGGAGGCCAGGTGACGATGGAAACGCCCGAAGGCAAAATCACCGCCAACCCGTCGGAGACTTTCACCGCATCCGATCTGGGCACGGATCTCTATCCCGGTGCGCAGAGCACGCGCGGCGGCATGCGCATGCAGTTGCCGACAGGCTCAATGGTGACGGCCGTATTTCTCACATCGGACTCGAAGCAGCAGGTGATCGATTTTTACAAGAGCAAGTTGGGCAGCGCCGCTTCCGTCATGGAGATCTCCGACCGTGCGATGATCAGCATCAACAAGGGCCAGCAAGAATCCATCGTGGTGACAATTACCACCAACTCGTCTCAGGATAACGGCAAGACGAGGATCACCATCATGCATACCATCAGCACCAAGGCTTCCTGAAGCCGATTGGAGCCTGATCAAAAGAGGCGTCCGGCACCACGGATGCCCTTTTTGCGGCCTTTGCACCGGCAACAGCGCCTCAATCGCCGCGCAAGTCTCAGCGTCTTCCGGTACCATAACTGAAGGTACATATTGCAGAATGAGTCTGAAAGCCAAGCTGGAAGCTGTCATCTACGCCGCCGAGGAGCCGGTCACACTGGCCCAACTCGCCGCCCTCTTTGCCGACGACGCCTTTGAATGGAAGGCGCAGCAGGAAGCCGCGTCTGCTGAGCAGGCCGCCGAAGCCGCATCTGAAGCCGCCCAACCCCTGCCTCCGATGAACGAGCAGTTCGCCTACCTGGGGATAGAGCCGGATGCCACAGATTCCGTCCTGCCTGAGCCGGCCAGCGCCCCCGTTGCCGAGCAAGCCGCTGAGGCTCAACAGGAAACCAGCCCTGAGCTGAACGCGGAAGCTGCTGCGGAAACTACGCCTGAGACCGATCCAGCCGACGACACTGCCGGTCTGACTGCGACGGAAGATTCGCCCGCCGCAGACGCCGCAGCCGACCTTGAAGCACGCCGCCTGGCCCGCCTGCGCGATCGCGAGGTGCGCGCCATCCTGCGACCGTTAATCGATGAGCTGATTGCCTCTTGCGCCTCCGACAGCCGCGGCGTTGAAATTCGCGAGATTGCCGGCGGCTACCGCATGGCCACCAAGCCCGAGTGCCACGACGCCGTCCGGCTTTTCGCCAAGAGCCTCAAGCCGGCTCTCAGGCTCTCATTGCCGGCGCTGGAAACCCTGGCCATCATCGCCTACAAGCAGCCGGTCACCGCCCCCGAGGTCAATGAAATCCGCGGCGTGGATGCATCCGCCGTCTTCGGTTCGCTGCTGGCCCGCAAGCTGATCTCGACGGCTGGGCGCAAGCAGGTCATCGGCCGGCCTATCCTTTACAAAACCACCCGCGAGTTCCTGCTCCGCTTCGGCCTCAAGGACGTCTCCGAGCTGCCCTCCATGGAGGAGTTCGAGAAGCTGGCCGCCACTGAACTCGACGAGCCGGAGCCTGCGGCCGGAGAAGAACCCGAGCGGAGATCGAACCCTGCCCTCGGTCCCGAATTCGACGAAGCCGCAAGCGAAGAACTGGAAGACTCGCCGGCTGAAGACATTGAACCGGAGACAGACCCCTCTGAATCCACCCGTACCGCCGTGATGGCGGTCAGCAACGAACCCCCCACCCCCGCAGAGGCCGCTCCTGCTGCGTCGTCTTACACAGAGCAGGCAGAAACTGAGAACCTTCCCCAATGACGAAGAAGAAAAGCAAACTTCAGCTCGAATCCGCCAAACCCGAATCCGCCGAACCCAAGTTAGAAACCGCACCCGAAACCGAAGCCGCGGCTGAAGCAGAGGTCGAAGTGGAAGTCGAAACCGCCGAAGTTGAAGACCCAATTGGTGACACGTCCGACGGCGAGGCCCAAACCACGGTCGAAGTTGGAACCGAATCTGCGGTCGAAGCCGAAGACAGCCCCGAGCCCGAAGACGCCTCTGAGCCTGAGTTCAATCCCAAGCCACGTCCACCCGCCAAACTCGAGCGATTGCAGAAGATCCTCGCGGCTGCCGGCGTGGCCAGCCGCCGTAGCGCCGAGGCGATGATCGAGCAGGGCCGCGTGCAGATCAACGGCAAAGTGGTCACCGTGCTGGGAACCAAGGCCGATGCCGGTCGCGACCACATCCGCGTAGACGGCAAGCTGCTGCAGGGCGCCGAGCGCCACCGCTACTTCGTTCTCAACAAACCGAGGGGCTTCGTCACCACGGTCAAGGACCCCGAGGGACGGCCTACGGTAATGCAGTTTTTCGACAAGATGAAGGAGCGCCTCTACCCCGTTGGCCGGCTCGATTACATGAGCGAAGGATTGCTGGTGGTCACCAACGACGGCGAACTGGCCAACCGGCTCACCAAAGCCTCCTCCGGCGTGGAAAAAACTTACCTGGTCAAAGTCGCCGGCCAGCCCACCGAGGCAGAGCTGAACATTCTGCGCGGCGGCGTCGCCATCGAGCGTGGCAAGCCCGGTTCGGGTCAGGTGCGCACCTCGCCGGCCCGTATCCGCCAGGTTCGCCAGGGCGACAATCCCTGGTACGAAGTGGTTCTCATTGAAGGCCGCAACCGCGAACTGCGCAAGATGTTCGAGGAAGTCGGCCACTTTGTCGAAAAAATTCGCCGCGTCGGCTACGGCCCGCTGGTTCTCGACCAGGAGCCGGGCAACCTGCGCGAACTGGAACCGACGGAGGTGGATGCTCTTCGCCGGGCTGCCGAAGGCAAGCTGCGCACGCCAAAATCAAAGGAACTCCGCCGCCGCAACGCCATGGATGCCGCCATGCTGCCGACGGTGCTTCCCAAGCCCAGCGGCCGTCCGCGCGCGGCCAAGCCGTTGGACGAGGTTGCTCCCGCGCCGGAACGTGCCGGCGAATTTCGCTCGAAAAAGTTTGGCGCTGACCGTCCCAGCCGCCCAGCAAGCTCCTTCGCCAGTGGCGAAGCCAACAAACTCTTCCGTCCCGCACGCCCCAGCGCCGAGGGATTCCGCCCCGCTGCCGGTCGAACTCGAGACCGTGGCCCAGCTCGCGCGGATGACAGCCCCCGCCGCGCAACTGGCACAGGTCCAGCCAAATTTAGCTCCGCGCGTCCCGCTGGCCGCCCGGCCTGGAAGAAAGACGATCGCGCCACTCGTCCGCCCGCGCGTTTTGCCGCAGGCTCAACCGGCGAGAACCGTCCCAGCGCGGATCGCTCCTTCAGCGCCAAACCCGCATGGAAGAAGCCGGAACGCCCAGAGCAGCCAGAGCAAAATGCACGCCCAGGCCGCGATGCCCGGCCGGCCTACAAGCGCCCACTGGCGCCTCGCCAGGAAGCACCCGTCCGTGAAGCGCGGGTTTTCGACGAGGACCTTGGCCCCGTCCGGCCGCCCAACCTTCACATAGAAGAGATTACTGGCCCGGAACGGTCGAGCACGCCCCGTTCGAGCGCGCCTCGCTCCAGTTACAGCCGGCCCACAGCCAGCCGTCCCAGCGCGCCTCGGCCTTATGCAGACCGGCCCGCTCCCAGCCGGCCAAGCTCGACCCGTCCATACACTGACCGGCCTCGGCCCAGCCGTCCCAGTTTCGAGCGTCCAACTTCTTCGGACCGTCCTGCCGCAGCCCGACCCTTCCGCAGCGAAGGCGGTCTAGCGCGTCCTTTCACGACCAGCAGCGGCAAGCCTCGCGCGGGCGGCGCACGGGCAAGCAGTAAGCCATTCAGGCCTGGGTCAAGCCCTCGCGCCGGCTCAGACTCCCGTCCGAGCTACGGCGCCAAGCGGCCCTTTGGAGCAAAGCCCACCGGCCGTTCTTCCAGTTCACCCCGGCCCTACACTCCACGCGCCGAAGGCGCATCCACCTACCGTCCCACCAGCGCGAAGCCCTATCCCAGCTCAGCTTCCCGCGCCGAGAGAAAAGCCGGTCCCGGATGGAAGCCCAAGCCCAGCTTCGGTGGCCCCGGCAAGCCTGCGTCCGGCACCCGTTCCAAGCCCAAGCCTGGAAGCTCCGCCAAACCCAGCCACAGGGTTAAACCCGGCGGAGCCAAACGCACCGGATCTCGTCCCGGCGGCAAACCCGGCGGAAAGAAACGCGGATAAAGCAGCCCCACTGCCTTCCGCAGTGGGGCTGCTTTCCACCAGCCGTTCGACTGATTCATTAGATAAGGTTGGGGTTCCGATTGCGAAAGCTATCCCGGATACGCTCCTGTAATGTAGCCCTGCAACGCCTCAATGGTCTGCGCCTGGCCGGAGATTACGCATTTCACCAGGTCGCCAATCGAGATCACTCCCACCACGGTTTCATCCTCCAACACCGGGAGATGGCGAAAATGGTGTTCGGTCATCATTGTCATGCATTCATCCACCGTGTGCTGCGGGCTCACGAAGACCACAGGGCTGGTCATGATCTGGTGGACCAGCGTCTCTCTGGAAGGGCGGCCCATCAGGACGCATTTACGCGCGTAGTCGCGCTCCGACAGGATGCCGACCAGTCGATTGTTGGACATCACCAACAAGGCGCCGATATTGTGTTCGGCCATCTTCTTGATTGCTTCGTAAACCGATTGCTCGGGTGCGATCGACAGGACGCTGTTTTCGCCTTTGCTCTTCAGCACTAATCCAATTGTGTCGGAAACTTTCATCAGACCCTCCTGGCCCTTGGCAGCCACGTGCCGGTGCGTGCATCTCATCCCGTTCCGCGCAAAGCGGTAGTTTCGGCAACCATGCCGAAATCGCGTACTCGCTTCGCAGGGCCGGTGAACCTCCAAGGCTCAATCGGCCTGTTCCCGATTCAGCCAGTAGACAATATAGCCCATCCGCAATACGCCAGGACAGTGCGGGAGCCAGCCGGCCGCGGGATTATCTCTCCGGGCCTATAGACCTGTTTCAGGTGGGACCGGGGTCATCTGCGTCCAGAGTCTCCAGTTCCGCTCCATCCACTTCCACGGCAACGCTTTGCCGGATGAGGTCCATTGTGAGAACCACGCGCAGGCTGTTTTTCCGCCGCACCACAATGCCCACCATCCCGGCAAGGGCGCCTGAGCGAATCCGCGCCCGTTGCCCCACGGTCAGCAGAGGGTGCGGCTCGGCGTGGCGAAGGGAAAGGCCGGCGCGCAGCGCGTCGATCTCCGCGTCCGGCATCGAAGCGGGTTGGCGTCCCGTGCCGCCCACAACGCTTAGAACCCCCGGCACCTGCAGCACCCGCACACGCTCACTCCGGTCGATGCGAACAAAGACGTAGCCGGGAAACAGCGGCAGATCCACGGTGACCTTCGAGCCGTCGCGCCATTTGCGCCGCGCCTGGTAAAGGGGAACGTAATGCTCGATTTCCTTCTGGCGCAGGTACTGGCCCACGCGCTTCTCATGGCGCGGAGAGGTGTAAACGGCAAACCACTTCGGCGTCAATTTTTTACCCGGCGGGCAATCCGTCTGTGGTCCACCCGAGTGAAGAGCGCTCACCTGTTGTGCATCTTCTGACAACTTTCGCCCTCCTCTCCAGAATGGGTATGTGCCTTTCGCTTAATGTGTTCTTCACCGCACCACCCTTTCCGAAAAACAGGGAGAGCCTACTCGACGGTGACTGACTTGGCCAGGTTTCTTGGCTGGTCTACATCGCAACCGCGGCGAACGGCAATGTAATAGGCCAGCAATTGCAACGGCACAATCTCGATGAGTGGCGAAAGCAACTCGGGTGCCGGTGGAATGGGAATGACGTGCTCCACCAGGCCGCCGATGGTTGTGTCGCCCTCGGTGGCCACCGCAATCACGCGGCCTGAGCGAGCGGTAACTTCCTGAATGTTCGAGAGGGTTTTTTCGTAGCGCAGCTTTGAGGCGGGGTCGGATTCGTCGCGCGTGACCAGCACCACCACCGGCAAAGTTTCGTCAATCAAAGCGTTGGGCCCGTGCTTCATCTCGCCCGCCGGGTAGCCCTCGGCGTGGATGTAAGAAATTTCCTTCAGCTTCAACGCGCCTTCCAGTGCGATGGGGAAGTGGATGCCGCGGCCCAGATAGAGAAAATCGCGGGCGGTCGAAAATTCCCTGGCCAGCTGCTCGCACTGTGCGGAGCGGGAGCGCAGCACTTCTTCGATCTTGGCCGGAATGCGGCTCAACTCCTCGATGAGCCTCACCGATTCGGCCCGGTCAAGCTGGCCGCGAAGCTGGCCCAGCTTGAGCGCCAGCAAAAACAAAGCGGTAAGCTGCGCGGTGAAGGCTTTCGTCGAGGCGACGCCGATCTCCGGACCTGCGTGCGTATAAATGGAGCCGTGTGCCTCGCGGGCCACCATGGCGTCCACCACGTTGCAGATGGCCACGGTCTTCGAGCCCAGAGATTTCATCTCCCTCTGTGCGGCCAGGGTGTCGGCGGTTTCGCCGGATTGGGTGATGAGCAGGCCGAGCGCATTGGCGTCGGAGATCGGGTTGCGATAGCGGTACTCGCTGGCGTAGTCCACGTCCACTGGCAGCCTCGCCAGCCGCTCAATCATGTATTTTCCAGCCAGCGCGGCGTGCCAACTGGTGCCGCACGCGGCAATGTTGATGCTGGCGGCGCGGGCAAGCTCCTCGTCGGCAATCTCCATCTCGCCCAGAAAAACCTTACCCGAGTCCAGCGAAACCCGGCCCAGCGTGGTGTCTGTAACGGCTCGCGGCTGCTCCCAAATCTCCTTGAGCATGAAATGCTTGTAGCCGCCCTTTTCCGCTTGAATCGGATCCCATTGAATGCGTGTGAGGGCGCGCTCGATTGGGTTGCCGTCAAAATCGGTCAGCTTGACGCCGGCCAGGGTGAGAATAGCCATATCGCCATCGGCCAGAAAGTAGATGTTGCGCGTGTGATGCAGAATGCCGGGCACGTCGGAGGCGACAAACGACTCGCCTTCGCCTACGCCGATAATTACCGGCGGACCAAAGCGCGCAACCACAATCTTGTCCGGTTCGGTAGCTGACAACACGCCCAGCGCGAAGGCTCCGGTGAGCCGCTTGACGGCTCTGCGAACGGCTACTTCCAGCGGGATCGGCTCGCCGGCTGCGTCGGCCTCCGTCTGCACCTGTTCGATAAGGTGGGCGATGATCTCCGTGTCAGTCTCGGTGACAAACTTGTGGCCCTGAGCGGTGAGTTCGCGCTTCAGGTCGAGGTAATTCTCCACAATGCCGTTGTGGACCACGACGATGCGGCCCGTGCAATCCCGATGCGGATGAGCGTTCTCTTCGGTGGGCCGTCCGTGCGTGGCCCAACGGGTATGGCCGATGCCATAGGTCCCCTCAAGCGGATGCTCGCGCAGCACCTCCTCCAGATTGCCCAGCTTTCCGGGAGCGCGCCGCACCTCAAGAGTCGAGCGGGATGGACTGCCCACGGCGATTCCCGCCGAGTCGTAGCCGCGGTATTCCAGCCGCCGCAGCCCTTCGATGATGACCGGAACAACCTTCTTTTTGCCGACATAACCGACGATTCCGCACATGCGACAATTTTATGCGATGCAACTGGCAATGGAGGGAGCCGGGGGCTTCAGCCCCCGAAAAGAATGCGAATTTGCGGGGCCTTCAGGCCCTTGGACGCAGCTAACGCCTTCGGACCGCTCCCTGTGTGCAAAGGCGATTACGCACTCGCCGAGATGGGAATAGCCTGGCCGTCGAGCCGGGCTCCTCTACGCCGATGATCTCGCCGCTACCGCATACTGACAGATTTAGGGAGCCCTCAGGGTCTGCTACGCAATAGCGCCGATTCCGCGCGGGCCATTCAGGCTTCGCGCAACACGGGGCTTCGATACGACCGAAAAGAGGTTCTTCCCGGTTGCTACCGAGGCGCCGATGACTCCGCCATACAGTGCGCCCACCACGCCCAGGCTGGCCGCATCCTGCCCCGTGAGATAGAGACCGCGAATCGGCGTTCTGGCTCCTAATTCGCGCGTCAGGAAACGCTCCGGCGTGGAGGCAATGCCATAGATCTCTCCATGCCCGTAGTTCATAAAATGGTGGGTTGTGACCGGCGTGGACACCTCGGTATAGTCGATGTTGCCAACCACCGAGGGCACTTGCCGCGATAGTTCGGCGAGCAGCTGCGCCCCAAGCCGCTCCTTCAGTGCGTCGTACTCATCTCCGCGCCGCCTCCAGCGCGTTTCTCCCCAGCGTTCGAATGCCGCATAAGGGAGCATCGTGATGGCCTCGACCGTGCTCTTTCCCGGATGACGGCGTTGAAAATCCGGGTCCTTGGCGGAAGGGAAGGAGAGATAGACACCCGGCAGCGGGGCATCGATGTCCCGGGTGAATCTTTCCACATTCGCATCGTGATCGTAGGAGGGATACACCCATAGGTTCGTGCCCTGTAGACCAAGCGCGGCATCGCACTGCGACAATCCAACATAGAGGTTGACATGCGCCGTCGAAGGCTGAAGCCTGCGCAGCTGCTGGCGCAGTGATTCCAAAACGGAAAGATTCGGCGGCAGGAGCCTCTCAAATGTGTTGACCGCACCCGCATCGCTCAGCACCACGCCCGAGCGGAATTCGCGTCCGTCGCTCATCCGTACGCCTGTCGCTTTCGCGCCGTCGAGCAGGACACTTGTAACCTCGGCGCTGGTGACCACCACGCCGCCCTCGCGCTCGATCTGTGGGACGATGGCCGCCGCGATCGCACTCGCTCCTCCCACCGGGTAGCTGGCCCCGCCAAAATAATGCTCAGCGATAGTGGCGTGAACGGCAAAACTGCTTTTCCCAGGCGGCAATCCGTAGTCGCCCCATTGCCCGGTGAGAACCCCCATCAGTTCTCGATTGCCGGTAAAACTCTCGAGCACCTCGCGCGTTGTGTGTCTTGCCCAGCGCATGTAGGGCACGCGCATCAGGCTGCCGGCCAACGCCGCCACAGGCGCCGGAACCGCCTTTTCCGCATAGTAAAGGCCGCTCGCCCGATTGCAGGCCTGAACAGCTGCGATATACCGGTCGATGGCCCTGGTTTCGCCCGGAAACGATTGCCGGAGGCCCCCCCGGAAGTTTTCCAGCCCGGCGGCATAGTCGAATGTCCGGCCCTCGATGATGAAGCGGTCGTATATCTCCGGCATGGGCTGCCAGCTCACCCCGCCCACTGTGACGTAGTCGAATGCGCGCCGCACCGCGGAGCGCTCATCCTGCATCTGGCCGATGTAATGCAGACCCACGTCCCATTCGTATCCGGGGCGATGAAACGCATGGGTGAACCCGCCAGCCTCGTAGTGCCTTTCAAGTACCAGCACGCGCTTGCTTGCGTGCACTCCCAGCAGGACTGCCGCTGTGAGTCCGCCGATGCCGGAGCCGATCACGATCGCATCCCATGTCTCTGCCAACTTTGCCTGCTTGTAAGGAATCCCGCTCGCCATTACCACAACCTCCTGAAGTCACCGGTGTACTTGCCGGAATGTTGACAGTGACAACATGAGGTTAGATCGAAAAGTTGCTACTGTCAACATCTATCTGTTAAAAAAAGAACATGACCCGCTCCGAGCCTTACCATCACGCCAATCTTCGCCAGACTCTGCTGGACGCCGCGGTGACCCTGATCGGTGAGGTCGGCCCCCGCGCGTTTACGCTGCGCGAGGTGGCGCGACGGGCTGGCGTATCGCACAATGCACCCTATCGCCACTTTATGAGCAAGGATGAACTGTTGGCGGAGGTCGCTGCGGAGGGGTTTGACCGACTCACCGCTTCGATGCGGAAGAGCATGGCCCGTGCCACTTCGCCACGGAAGCAGCTGCAGGAGTGCGGTTGCGGTTATGTGGCGTTTGCCCTGCGCTGGCCGCAGCATTTCTTTGTGATGTTTGACTTGCCTCAGGCCCTGCATGGGCAGGAAAAGCACCAGGCCGCCGGGCAAAATGCCTTTGCCGTTCTACAAGAGTGCATTGCCGCCGCGCAGCAGTCCGGGGATCTCCCGGCTGGCGATCTGTTGCCTCTGGCTTGGATGGCGTGGTCGTTTGTCCATGGCATCGCCAAGCTGGCCATCAGCGGAAATCTTCCTCTCAACGCCCGCTCTACCATCGAATTTACCCGCAGCGCTTCCCAGACAATTTTCGGCGGGATGAAGGCCGGATCATCCGGCTCTGGTATCCGCTGATGAGAATCTTCTGCGCGCCAATGGCTATCGCAAGTCATCGTGGTCGAATGACGGGCAGAGCGGAAACTGGAGAAATCTCCGCTATTGACACCAGCCCTTACCGTGAAACAGAAGCCATACGGCGGGCGAGGGCGAGGAGCAGGTGACTGCCGAAAGCCTCCTGAGCGAAGCCGAAGCACCTGCGTCTGCCTTTCGTCGATGGGGAGCGAAGTCGAAGGGGGCAATCAGCCCCACCGCAGGTAGCCGACCAACGGGAGGTGTCCGCCTGGACGGCCAGTCCTTGCAGAAAATTATCTTCCGGCGGCGCACACTGGCAGAATGAACAAAAATAGCTCAAACCCCTCTTCGACCGGAAAAGCCATGCGCAGCACAAACGTACCCCCCTCCCCCCTATTCCTGTGAAACTGTGGACTTCCGGTTTCCCCGGGGGTTCGATTTTCCGTTTCTTCGCTTTTGCGGGTGAGCGGTCCAGCTCTCCGAGACTTCGCACAGCAGGAGATAGACATGCGCCCGCATCATCCGCGATGATAGTAGCTCCGGCGGACGGTAGAACAAACGCCAGGCCTTCGGCTCGATTCCCCGTGCCGGACCAATTCCCCGAGGAGAACCAACAGAATGGTCAATTATCTGGAGTTGCCGATTGGCGACCGCTCGCCCGAGGTCTTTCGAGCGGTCATCGAAATCCCCAAGGACGGAACCCAAAAGTTCGAGTACGACAAGCAATTGCACGTTTTCAAGCTGGACCGCAATCTGCACTCCCCGGTCCACTATCCCGGTGACTACGGCTTCATTCCCTCCACGCTGAGCGACGACGGCGACCCGCTGGATGTGCTGGTGCTGGTGCCCGGCCCCAGCTTTCCCGGTTGCGTGCAGGAAGTGCGTCCCATCGGCCTGCTCGAGATGATGGACCAGGGCATTATGGACGAAAAAGTGCTGGCAGTGGGCAAAAACAATCCCCGCTTCGCCAACATCTGGAACTACACCGACATTTATCCGCACTTGCTCAAGGAGATTACCCACTTCTTCTCCATCTACAAGGATCTGGAAGGCAAACGGGTAGAGATCAAGGGCTGGCGAGATGCGGCTTATGCGCGCGACCAGGTAGTGCACTCCGTCAGGCAGTTTGAAGAGAACAAGGCCAGGCTTGCCGCGGAGAAGCCGGCCACTTAGCCGCTGAGCCGGATCGAGCCTTCAAAACACCGAACGATGGCCGCAAACCGGGTTCCGGCGCACCGCCAGCGCAACTTCGGATATAATCCCTGTGAGACACGGAGAGATGGCCGAGTGGCTGAAGGCGGCGGTTTGCTAAACCGTTATAGGGTCAAAAGCTCTATCGGGGGTTCGAATCCCCCTCTCTCCGCCAGTATTTTTGGCATCCTGTTGATTCTAAGTGTAAATAAAAGATATTAAGCAATTTACCACGATTCTCCATTGTCGCTTTTGGTCGCAATTGTCGCACCAATTCCGTCTATTCCCCCTGTTTTGCACGACAAAGCGTCGAGTGCACGACAAAGGATATTCTGTCGGGAGTCCGCTCTTTCAAGACCACACCTATTCAGTCTCAGGGAGCACCAGCCTTAAATCCCTTTATCCAGGCTCCGGCCAGTCTGCAACATGTTCAGGCAGACCAATGCAAAACGCCCGGCCTACCCCTTAGCCGCGAAGAGCCTTTATCTATCGCAACCCTCTCTCAGCATTCAGATCAAAGATCTGGAAGAAGCGCTGCAGGTTCCGCTAACAGTTACCGCACCTTCGGCAAACCGACTTTGCGAACCAATTCCGTGAAGCGGGGGTCGGGGCGGAGATGATCCATCCCAAAATCAGTGTTCAG